>Ga0208898_1000033_pt1 | contig 293137 bp, 264 predicted proteins | sample VirMetDEL_Mar_4_FD_184513 | JGI IMG/M metagenome (GOLD analysis project Ga0208898, IMG submission 184513) | Aqueous microbial communities from the Delaware River and Bay under freshwater to marine salinity gradient to study organic matter... | ecosystem: Environmental > Aquatic > Marine >...
CGGGTAAACCGTGGCCAAAAAGCTCAACACAAACCCGGCCGAGCAGATCAGCAGCACATCCCCACCCTGCAATTGCGAGGGCAGGTTGCTGACGAAGTACACGTCCGAACTGAAGATATGCTGCCCGGTCACGCGCTCCAGCCAACCCACCAGTTCACTGACGTTCAGCGCCGCAATCACGCCCAGCACACCGCCGATCAGGGTGCCGACGATACCGATCACCGTGCCCTGCACCATGAAGATCGCCATGATCTGCCGTGGCGTGGCGCCGATGGTCCGCAGGATCGCGATGTCCGCGCCCTTGTCGTTCACCACCATGATCAACGTGGCGATGATGTTGAACGCCGCCACCGCGACGATCATCAGCAACAGCAGGCCGATCATGGTTTTTTCCATCTTCATCGCGCTGAACAGGCTGCCCTGGGTGTGGGTCCAGTCATCCGCCTTGTAGGCCGCACCGAGGCTGGCGGCGATGTCCGCCGAGACCTTGGGCGCCGCGTACAAGTCCTTCACCGCCAGGCGCACGCTCTGCACCTGGTTCGGCTGCCAATGCTGAATTTCTGCCGCGTCGGCCATATGGATCAACGCCATCGAACCGTCCAGCTCGGCGCCGACCTTGAAGATACCGACCACGTTCAATCGCTGCATGCGCGGGGTGATGCCACCCGGCGCACTGCTGATTTCCGGGACAATCAGGGTCAGCTTGTCGCCCACGTTCAGGCGAAAGCGCCGCGCGGTAATTTCACCGACCACCACGCCGAACTCGCCGGGTTTCAAGTCTTCCAGTTTGCCCTGGACGATATGCTGGGCCACGATCGACACCTTGCCTTCCTGGGCCGGGTCGACGCCGCTGATCTCGATCGGCTGCATCGCGCCCTTGTAGGAGAACATACCGTCCATCTGCGTGAACGGTACTGCGGCAGTCACTTCGGGATTCTTCATCGCGGCCGCGGCCACCGGCTGCCAGTTGTCGATCGGGTTCACGCCGACGATGGTGGCGTGAGGCACCATGCCGAGGATGCGCGAGCTCATTTCGCGTTGAAAGCCATTCATCACCGACAACACCACGATCATCGCCAGCACGCCCAGGGCGAGGCCGATCATCGAGGTCATCGAGATAAACGAAACAAAACGGTTGCGGCGCTTGGCGCGGGTATAGCGCGTGCCGATGAAAATCGATAACGGTCTGAACATTCGCTTGCACCGCCTGAAAAAATGAAAAAACCCGGCGTCATGCACCGGGCTTGAAACAGGTCAGATGGCGACCAGATGACCTTCCTGCAGGTGCAGTACGCGGTCCATCTGCCGGGCCATGCTCATGTCATGGGTCACCACCAGGAACGCGGTACGCATCTGGGTGCTCAGTTCGAGCATCAAGTCCTTGATGCCCTGGGCGGTGTGGGAATCGAGGTTGCCGGTCGGCTCGTCGAGCATCACCAGGCCCGGGTTGTTCACCAGGGCACGGGCAATCGCCACACGCTGGCGCTCACCGCCGGACAATTCGGCCGGTTTGTGCTCCAGGCGATGGCCGAGGCCAACGCGCTCCAGCAAAGCCTTGGCACGCTGGCGCGCCTCTGGGATCGCGGTCTTGCCGATCAGCAGCGGCATGCACACGTTTTCCAGGGCGGTGAACTCCGGCAACAGGTGGTGGAACTGGTACACGAAACCCAACGAACGGTTGCGCAGTTGGCCGCGGGCCTTTTCGCCGAGGGCCGAGAGTTCTTCGCCGGCCAGCCACACGCTGCCCTGGGACGGCGTATCGAGGCCGCCCAACAGGTTGAGCAAGGTACTTTTGCCGGAACCGGAACTGCCGACGATCGCCACGCGCTCGCCGGGGTGCAGCTCAAGTTGCAGGTTGGACAACACCACCACCGATTCCGGACCTTCCTCGTAGGACTTGCCCAGGTTGCGGCAGCTCAGGATTGCTTTTTCACTCATGCCCGATTCACTCATAACGTAAGGCCTGTGCTGGCTGGGTACGTGCCGCGCGCCAGGCTGGATACAGGGTGGCAAGGAAACTCAGGACCAACGCAGCGCCGCCCACCATCAGCACGTCCTGGGCCTGAACCTGGGACGGCAAGTAATCGATGAAATAGACGTCGGCATTGAGAAACTTGTGGCCGATCAGGGTTTCGAGGCCGGCGATGGCAGCGCTGACGTTGAGCGCAGCCAGAATGCCCAGCGCGGTGCCGATCAAGGTGCCGACCACGCCGATCACCGTGCCCTGCACCATGAAGATCGCCATGATCTGCCCCGGCGTGGCGCCCAGGGTGCGCAGGATGGCGATGTCGCCCTTCTTGTCGTTCACCACCATCACCAGGGTGGAGATGATGTTGAAGGCCGCGACGGCGACGATCAGCAGCAACAGCAGGCCGATCATGGCTTTTTCCATGCGGATGGCCTGGTACAGGTTGCCGTGGGTACGGGTCCAATCGCGGGCGTAGTACTGGTTTTCACCCAGGTGCTGGGCGATTTCCCAGGCGCCGCGCGGGGCGTCGAACAAGTCGTTGAACTTCAGGCGCAGACCCTGCACCTGGTCCGGCTTCCAGCGATGCAGACGCGCCAGGTCGGTGAGGTTGGTCAGGCCGAGGTAGCCGTCGATCTCGCCAGCGCCGACGTGGAAGGTGCCGACCACGGTAAAGCGCTTCATGCGCGGGAACATGCCGGCCGGGGTCACAGTGACTTCCGGGGCGACGAAGGTCAGCTTGTCGCCGATGCCCACGCCGAGCTTGGCCGCGGCCTTGTCGCCGATGACGATACCGAAGCTGCCGGGCGCCAGGTCGTCGAGTTTGCCCTGCAGCATGAACTTGTCGATGATCGAGACCTTGCGCTCCTGGACCGGGTCGATGGCATTGAGCAGGATTTTCTGCACCTTGCCGTCATGGGTCAGCAACCCTTGCATCTGGGTGAACGGCGCCACGGCCACGACCTTGGGGTTCTGCTTGACCTTGTCGGCCAGGCTTTGCCAGTCGCTGATCGGTTCACCCGACTCGATGGTCGCGTGGGGCACCATGCCCAGCACGCGGGTACGCATCTCATGATCGAAGCCGTTCATCACCGACAACACCACGATCATCACGACCACGCCAAGGGCGAGACCGATCATCGAGGTCAAGGAAATGAACGACACAAAATGATTGCGACGCTTTGCACGGGTATAACGCGTGCCAATAAATACGAAGAGAGGTCTGAACATGTCGGGGCTTGTTCGGAGGAAAAGAAGACGTCCCGGTGGCGGGGTCTGGTAAGCAGCTTTACACTCAGACCATTACCGCTACTTTGGGTTCGCCATGTCGACATTAGATGAAGAAGAACGCCGCGAATACTACCGTATCGACGACATGATCGCACTTCAAATCAAAAGCCTGTCCGCCCCCGAAGCGGCGAGCAAGGAAGTGTTGCTGGATGATTCGCCGCTATTCAATCTACTCAGTGAACTGCACCTGAGCGAATTCGAAGCCCAACACCTGTTGCGCCAGCTCAGCGAGAAAGATCGCAGCCTGGCCGCCCTCCTCCGAATCCAGAACAAACGCCTGGATCTGCTCAGCCAGATCATGGCGCGCGGCCTGCTGGACGAAGTCGGCGCACCGCAGCCGGTGATCATTTCCGAAGGCGGCATCGACTTCCTGCACCCGACGCCCCTGGCACTCGACGCCCACCTGGCGGTCAAGCTGGTGCTGATGCCCCAGGCGCTGGGCCTGCTGTTACGGGCGCGGGTCACCCATTGCGATGCCAAGGGCGGCGCTTTTGCCATTGGCACGGAATTCGAATCGATGACCGACGCCCAACGCCAACTGCTGGCGCGCTACATCCTGCAGAAACAGGCGCAGCAACGGCGCCTGGCGCGGGAACAGAGCGACGCCAAAGACACCTGAATTCGTATTCACCCCGCCAGACGACCTGGCGCAAAGGAGCAACTGTGACCCTGATCTACGGCCACCGCGGTGCCAAAGGCGAAGCACCAGAAAACACCCTGACCAGCTTCCAGCAGTGCCTCAAGCACGGTGTACGCCGTTGCGAATTGGATTTGCACCTGTCCATGGACGGCGAACTGATGGTCATCCACGACCCGACCCTCAAGCGCACCGCCGACCGGCGCGGCAAAGTCGTCGAGTATTCGGCGGCAGACCTGGTGAAGATGGACGCCCGCAAAGGCGGCCCCGGCTGGATCAACCCCTGCCCGATCCCGCGCCTGGAAGAGCTGTTCGAAAAGTGCGACTTCGATCACTGGCAACTGGAAGTCAAAAGCGCCTCGCGCACCCGCGCCGCGACCACCGTGCTGGCGATCCGGGAAATGGCCGTGCGTTTCGGCCTCATGGACAAGGTCACAGTGACCTCAAGCTCACGGGAAGTGTTGAAAGCGGCGGTGGAACTCACCCCGGACCTGTCGCGCGGGCTGGTGGCCGAATACGCCTGGCTCGACCCGCTGAAGGTCGCGCAAAACTATGGCTGTGAGTTTCTGGCGTTGAACTGGACGTTGTGTACCCCCGAGCGTCTGGAAAAAGCCCAGCGCCAGGGATTGCACGTGTCGGTGTGGACAGTCAACGAACCTGCGCTGATGCGCAGGCTCGCCGACTTCGGCGTAGATAGCCTGATTACAGACTTTCCCGGTTTGGCCACTGCCACGCTCGAGAATTACTGAAATCGGTCTCCCCGGCCGGCTCAGGCCACCGGCCGGAGCCGCTCAAAAAAGCCGGTTGAGGCCGTCGTAGGCCGCGACCCGATAGGCTTCCGCCATGGTTGGGTAGTTGAACGTGGTGTTGACGAAATACTTGAGGGTATTTTGCTCGCCCGGCTGGTTCATGATGGCCTGGCCGATGTGGACGATCTCCGAAGCCTGGTAGCCGAAGCAATGCACGCCGAGGACTTCCAGGGTTTCACGGTGGAACAGAATCTTCAGCATGCCTTGCGGCTCGCCGGCGATCTGCGCACGCGCCATGCTCTTGAAGAACGCCTTGCCCACTTCGTAAGGCACCTTGGCCTTGGTCAGTTCGTGTTCGTTCTTACCGATCGAGCTGATCTCCGGAATCGTGTAGATCCCGGTCGGCACGTCGTTCACATAGCGCCAGCTGCCATTGTCGACAATGCTGCCGGCGGCCGAACGGCCCTGGTCATGGGCGGCGCTGGCCAGGCTTGGCCAGCCGATCACGTCGCCGGCACCGTAGATATTCGACACGCAGGTGCGATAGTTCTCGTCCACTTCGATCTGGCCACGGTTGTTGACCTTGACCCCGACATTTTCCATGCCCAGCTTGTCGGTGTTGCCGGTACGACCGTTGCACCACAGCAAGGCGTCGGCCTTGATCTTCTTGCCGGACTTGAGGTGCAGGATCACACCGTTGTCCAGGCCTTCGACGCGCTCGTACTCTTCGTTGTGGCGCACGGTGATGTTGTTGTTGCTGAAGTGATAACTCAACGCCTGGGAAATTTCCGAGTCGAGGAAGCTCAGCAACTGCTCACGGTTGTCCACCAGCTCTACCAGCACCCCCAGGCCGCTGAAGATCGAGGCGTATTCGCAGCCGATCACGCCGGCGCCATAGATGATCAGTTTGCGCGGGGTATGGCCCAGGCTGAGGATGGTGTCGCTATCGTAGATACGCGGGTGGAGGAAATCGATATCCACCGGGCGATACGGGCGCGACCCGGTAGCGATGATGATGTGCTTGGCCACCAGCTTCTCGACCACACCGTTGGAGCAGACCACTTCGACGGTTTGCTCGTCGGCGAAGCTGCCGGTGCCGAAGAACAGGTCGACACGGTTACGGGCGTAGTAGCCGGTCCGCGACGCCACCTGCTTGGCGATGACTTTTTCCGCGCTTTTGAGCACGTCCGGGAACGAAAACCAACGCGGCTCGCCAATGGCCCGGAACATCGGATTGGTATTGAACTGCATGATCTGGCGCACTGAGTGACGCAAGGCCTTGGACGGGATGGTACCCAGGTGGGTGCAGTTTCCGCCGACCTGGCGACGGCTATCGACCATTGCCACCTTGCGCCCTGCCTTCGCGGCGTTCATCGCCGCACCTTCTCCAGCCGGGCCGGAACCCAGTACTACCACGTCGTAGTTGTAGACAGCCATGCGTACTCCTCAGAACAGGCCAGGCGCGCGGTTTGACGCCTGGCTAAATCATGCCGCGGCCAGCGGTCATGAAGGACAATTTGGCTCAAGTGTGTGAACCCGGGCACAGTCTATATAAGGCTCAACGCCGCGCACATTAACCCTTGGTCGCGTCGTAGGCCAGTTTTGCCTTTACTACACAACGTGGATTACGGTTTCACAGCGGTCATCTGTTCGAACGCCTGATTACTGCGCGTGACGAAAACGTCCCCCTCGCGCTGCACAAAAAACGCGGCGATCTGGTGCTGTTCGGCGTAATCCCAGCCTTGCTCCGGCCCAAGGATCAACAGCAACGTCGACAGTCCATCGGCCATCAGCGCCGACGGGTGCAGCACTGTCACCGATGCCAGTTGATGGGTAATCGGCGCGCCGGTCCGCGCATCCAGGGTGTGGGAATAGCGCCGACCACCCTGCTGGAAATAATTACGATAGTCACCCGATGTGGACACACCAAAGCCGTCTACACGGATGATTTTTTCGGCGACCTGCTGGTCATCGCGAGGCTCTTCCAGCGCGACGCGCCAGGGCGAACCATCCGGTTTGTGGCCGGCAGCCTTGAGTTCGCCGGTGGCTTCGGCGAGGTAGTGATGGATACCCAGGCCGCTCAACAGCTCGGCGATACGATCCACCGCGTAACCGGCAGCAATGCTGTTGAAGTCGACCTCGACGGCGGCGTCCTTGCACAGCTGTTCGCCGTCGATGCGCAGATGCTGGTGACCGACCCGTTGACGCACCTCGGCCAGCGTCGCGGCGTCCGGCACCTTGAGTTGCCGGGCCTGGGGCCCGAACCCCCACAGGTTCAGCAGCGGTTCCACCGTCAGGTCGAACGCACCCGCGCTGGCCTGGGACAGTTGCTCGCCGGTACGCACCAGTTGCAGCACCGGCGCGGGCATCGGCTGGCAGCTATTGGCCGGCAGATTGTTGAAACGCTCGATATCCGAGTCGCTGCGGTAGGTCGACAGCTGTCGGTCAACATCCCCCAGGATTTTTTCCACCTGGCGCTGCAGCTCTTTCGGCGTAGGTGCCGTCGAGCTTCTGACATACTGGATCGAATAGGTGCTGCCCATGGTCGGCCCCCCAAACTGCTCCAGCGTATCGCCGCCACAGCCGGCCAGCGCCGCAAAACCGCACACCATCGCTATCTGTCGCAGATTGCCCATAAACCTGATCGCCGTCGAAAAGTGAATTAACCCGCAGGCACACACCCTGGCAGGACCGCCCATTATGCGGCATGCCGTTATCTGTTTATGGCTGATGTTCGCACTCCCGGCGCTCACCAATGAGGCGGATCGTCCCACCTTGGCCGACCACAGTTGACGGCGTATCGCCTGAAAAAATGCATTCCCCTGTAGGCGCGGGCTTGCGCGCGATGCCTCCCACACACCCAAAACCCACAGGCAGAAAAAAGCCCCGAACCAGTCGGGGCTTTTTCATTCAACCTGAACGCTTAGCGCGGGAATGCAGGCGGGTTGACCCCAGCCATGTCTTCCATCACGCGAACGACCTGGCAGCTGTAGCCGAACTCGTTGTCGTACCACACGTACAGCACAACACGGTTGTCCTGGGTAATGGTCGCTTCCGCGTCCACCACACCAGCGTGGCGCGAGCCAACGAAGTCGGTGGAGACCACTTCCTGGGAGTTGACGAAGTCGATTTGCTTATGCAGATCGGAGTGCAGCGCCATGTAGCGCAGGTACTCGTTCATCTCGTCGCGGGTAGCGGCTTTCTCAAGGTTCAGGTTGAGAATGGCCATCGACACGTTAGGCGTCGGCACGCGGATCGCGTTACCGGTCAGCTTGCCGGCCAGCTCAGGCAGGGCCTTGGCGGCAGCGGTGGCGGCACCGGTCTCGGTGATCACCATGTTCAGCGCGGCGCTGCGACCACGGCGATTGCCCTTGTGGAAGTTGTCGATCAGGTTCTGGTCGTTGGTGTACGAGTGAACGGTTTCGACGTGGCCGTTGATGATGCCGAACTTGTCATTGACTGCCTTCAGCACCGGCACGATGGCGTTGGTGGTGCAGGAAGCGGCGGACACGATCTTGTCGTCAGCGGTGATTTCCATGTGGTTGATGCCGTGAACGATGTTCTTCAGCTTGCCTTTGCCAGGCGCGGTCAGGACAACGCGGGCAACGCCCGGGCAGGTCAGGTGCTGGCCCAGGCCTTCGGCGTCGCGCCATACGCCGGTGTTATCCACCAGCAGGGCGTCCTTGATGCCGTACTGGGTGTAATCCACCTCGGTCGGGTTTTTCGCGTAGATCACCTGGATCAGGTTACCGTTGGCGGTAATGGTGTTGTTTTCTTCGTCGATGACGATGGTGCCGTTGAACGGACCGTGTACCGAGTCGCGACGCAAGAGGCTCGCGCGCTTGGCCAGGTCGTTCTCGGCGCCCTTGCGTACCACGATGGCGCGCAGGCGCAGGCCGTCGCCGCCACCGGTTTTACCGATCAGGATGCGTGCCAGCAGGCGGCCGATGCGACCGAAGCCGTAGAGCACAACGTCAGTGCCTTTACGGGCGGAGGCGTTCTGCTTGCCGACCACGTCGGCCATTTCTTCACGCACGAATTGCTCGACGGAACGGCCGTTGGCTTCAGCGCGGAACTTGGCGGCCAACTTGCCCAGGTCTACCGAAGCCGCGCCGAGCTTGAGCTCGCTCATGGCTTTGAGCAGAGGGAATGTTTCGTGGACGGAGAGTTCGCTGTCGTTGGTCGAACGATGGCGAGCAAAGCGATGCGCCTTGAGAATCGCGATGACTGACTGGTTGATCAGACTGCGGCCATAGATCGAGCTCACCACATTGTTATTGCGGTACAGCTGACCGATAAGCGGGATCATCGCTTCAGCGAGTGCTTCACGGTCGATCCATTCACCAAGACACTGGTCGGGCTTCTGAGTCACGGGAACCTTCCACATGTAGGGGCTGAAAAAAGGGGCTACATTATGCCGTCCGGCCGCCCCCGGAGCAATGCGCGTCCTACAACAAAACGCGCTTACCCAAAAAAGCCACCTCGCTGCAGCCCAGTAAATACGCGGGTTCCAGAAGGCCACTAGTGGAGCGGGCAGCACGACTTGTCCGTAACCCTCCGAAAACTATATGCATTTTGGCACTACATATTGAGTCAAAACGCGCCATTGTTTGTCTTAGCCACCACATTTCCCGCAAACCGTAATAGGCTCAGTCAGCAACTGACAGGCGGCACCTCGGGCCGTTACAATTACCGACTTTGTCGCAACGCTTGGAGCTCAACCTTCCGTGCCCGTTCTGCGTCTACCGCAACTCCCTGCCGCGGCAGGTAAACAGCACTGGGGCAATTTGCCCGGTGCCGCCCTGAGCCTGGCCATCGCCGAGGCTGCCAGCGCAGCCAAGCGCTTTACCCTGCTGCTTACCGCCGACAGCCAAAGCGCCGAACGGCTGGAGCAGGAGCTGAGCTTCTTCGCCCCCGATTTGCCGGTGCTGCATTTTCCCGACTGGGAAACCCTGCCCTACGACCTGTTCTCGCCGCACCAGGACATCATTTCCCAGCGCATCGCCAGCCTGTACCGCCTGCCGGAACTGGTCCACGGCGTGCTGGTGGTGCCGATCACCACGGCGCTGCACCGCCTGGCGCCGACCAAGTTCCTGCTGGGCAGCAGCCTGGTGCTGGATATCGGCCAGAAGCTCGACGTGGAGCAAATGCGTACACGCCTGGAAGCCAGCGGCTACCGCTGCGTCGACACGGTGTACGAGCACGGCGAATTCGCGGTGCGCGGTGCGCTGATCGACCTGTTCCCGATGGGCAGCAAGTTGCCGTACCGCATCGACCTGTTCGATGACGAAATCGAGACCCTGCGCACCTTCGATCCGGAAAACCAGCGCTCCATCGACAAAGTCGAGTCGATCAAACTGCTGCCGGCACGGGAATTCCCGCTGCAGAAAGACGCGGTGACGCGCTTCAAGGCGCGCTTTCGCGAACGCTTCGACGTCGACTTCCGCCGCTGCCCGATCTTCCAGGACTTGAGCAGCGGGATTACCCCCGCCGGTATCGAGTACTACCTGCCGCTGTTCTTCGACGAAACCTCCACCCTGTTCGACTACCTGCCCCAGGACACCCAGGTGTTCTCGTTGCCGGGCATCGAGCAGGCGGCGGAAAACTTCTGGAGCGACGTGCGCAACCGCTATGAAGAGCGTCGCGTCGATCCGTCCCGTCCTTTATTACCGCCCGCCGAACTGTTCCTGCCGGTGGAAGACTGCTTCGCCCGCCTGAAAAACTGGCCGCGCGTGGTCGCCAGCCAAGAGGATGTGGACGCAGGCAGCGGCCGCACGCGCTTCCCCGCGCAAAACCTGCCGAACCTGGCGATTGAAGCCAAGGCCAGCCAGCCGCTCGAAGCGCTGTCCAACTTCCTCGGCGATTTCGCCGGGCGCGTGCTGTTTACTGCCGAATCGGCCGGGCGCCGCGAAGTCCTGCTGGAGCTGCTGGAACGCCTGAAGCTGCGCCCGAAAACCGTCGACAGCTGGCCGGACTTCGTCGCCGGCAAAGAGCGCCTGGCGATCACCATTGCGCCACTGGATGAAGGCCTGTTGCTGGACGATCCGGCCCTGGCGCTGATCGCCGAAAGCCCGCTGTTCGGGCAACGGGTGATGCAGCGCCGTCGCCGCGAAAAACGCGCCGACGCCAACAACGACGCGGTGATCAAAAACCTCACCGAACTGCGCGAAGGCGCGCCGGTGGTGCATATTGACCACGGTGTCGGCCGCTACCTGGGCCTGCAAACGCTGGAAATCGACAACCAGGCCGCCGAATTCCTCACCATGGAATACGCCGAAGGCGCCAAGCTGTATGTGCCGGTGGCCAACCTGCACCTGATCGCCCGCTACACCGGCAGCGACGACGCTCTGGCGCCGTTGCACCGCCTGGGTTCCGAGACCTGGCAGAAAGCCAAGCGCAAGGCCGCCGAACAGGTGCGCGACGTCGCCGCCGAGCTGCTCGACATCTATGCCCGTCGCGCCGCCCGCGAGGGTTATGCGTTCGCCGACCCGAAAGCCGACTACGCCACCTTCAGCGCCGGCTTCGCCTTCGAAGAAACCCCGGACCAGCAAACCACCATCGAAGCCGTGCGCGCCGACATGCTCGCGCCCAAGCCGATGGACCGCCTGGTGTGCGGCGACGTGGGCTTCGGCAAGACCGAAGTGGCGATGCGCGCAGCCTTCATCGCGGTGCATGGCGGCAAGCAAGTGGCGATCCTGGTGCCGACCACCCTGCTCGCCCAGCAGCACTACAACAGCTTTCGCGACCGCTTTGCCGACTGGCCGGTGACCGTGGAAGTGATGAGCCGCTTCAAATCCGCCAAGGAAGTGAACGCCGCCGTCGCCGACCTGGCGGAGGGCAAGATCGACATCGTGATCGGCACCCACAAGCTGCTGTCGGACGATGTGAAGATCAAGAACCTGGGCCTGGTGATCATCGATGAAGAACACCGCTTCGGGGTGCGTCAGAAAGAACAGCTCAAGGCCCTGCGCAGCGAAGTCGACATTCTGACCCTCACCGCCACGCCGATTCCGCGCACGCTGAACATGGCGGTGTCAGGCATGCGCGACCTGTCGATCATCGCCACTCCACCGGCGCGGCGCCTGTCGGTACGCACCTTCGTGATGGAGCAGAACAACAGCACGGTCAAGGAAGCGCTGCTGCGCGAATTGCTGCGCGGCGGGCAGGTGTATTACCTGCACAACGATGTGAAAACCATCGAGAAATGCGCCGCCGACCTCGCCGCACTGGTGCCGGAAGCACGCATCGCCATCGGCCACGGGCAAATGCGCGAGCGCGACCTCGAACAGGTGATGAGCGACTTCTACCACAAGCGCTTCAACGTGCTGATCGCCTCGACCATCATCGAGACCGGCATCGACGTGCCGAGCGCCAACACCATCATCATCGAGCGCGCCGACAAGTTCGGCCTGGCACAACTGCATCAACTGCGCGGCCGCGTCGGACGCAGTCACCACCAGGCCTACGCCTACCTGCTGACGCCACCGCGCCAGCAAATCACCGGCGATGCGGAAAAACGCCTGGAAGCCATCGCCAACACCCAGGACCTGGGCGCCGGCTTTGTGCTGGCCACCAACGACCTGGAAATCCGTGGCGCCGGCGAACTGCTCGGCGACGGCCAGAGCGGGCAGATCCAGGCCGTGGGCTTCACCTTATATATGGAGATGCTCGAACGCGCGGTGAAAGCCATCCGCAAGGGCGAGCAACCGAACCTCGACCAACCCCTGGGCGGCGGTCCGGAGATCAACCTGCGCTTGCCGGCATTGATCCCCGAAGACTACCTGCCGGATGTCCACGCGCGACTGATCCTGTACAAGCGCATCGCCTCGGCCACCGACGAAGAAGGCCTCAAGGACCTGCAGGTGGAGATGATCGATCGCTTCGGCCTGTTGCCGGAACCGACCAAGAACCTGGTGCGCCTGACCCTGCTCAAATTGCAGGCCGAGCAACTGGGGATCAAGAAGGTCGACGCCGGGCCGCAGGGCGGGCGCATCGAGTTCGAAGCGCAGACGCCGGTGGACCCGTTGGTGCTGATCAAGCTGATCCAGGGCCAGCCCAACCGGTACAAGTTCGAAGGGGCTACGCTGTTCAAGTTCATGGTGCCGATGGAACGTGCCGAAGAACGCTTCAATACCTTGGAGGCGCTGTTTGAGCGCCTCATCCCGAAATCTGTTTGAAGGACGCCCCAATGCGCGTGTTTCGCATTCTGAGCTTGTTATTAGTGGTACTCGCACCTTCGGCGTTTGCCGACAGCCTGTACCAAGTGGAAATGGTCCTGGTGCGCCAGAACGCGGAGCCGGTGATCAACAGCCGCGCCGCGCCGGAAGACTGGGATGCCGGCGCCGAGCGCCTGGGCGACAGAAGCAGCCCGGCGCGCCTGGGCACGATCGTCGACAAACTCCGCGCAGACGCCAACTACACGGTGCTGGCGCACAAGGCCTGGGAACAGAACCTCGGTGAGCAGCCGGTAAAAATCGCGATCACCGACGGCCGGGAGCAGTTCGGTCAGTTTCCCCTCGAGGGTGTGCTGAGCCTGCAACTGGGGCGCTTTACCGATATCGACGCGGACTTCTGGATCAACCAGTTCGACGGCAACGGCAGCGTCATCGCCAGCGAGCATCTGGCGCAGAAAGACGTGCGGACCAAGAACAACCAGCTCAACTACCTGGATGGCGGCCACCTGGCGCTGCTGATCAAGATCACTTCGTTGACCGCCAAACAGCCCAGCGCACCGCCCGTCGACTTTCAGGACTGATCCAGCGCCATGCCCCTGACGTCGCCGCTCACCAAGCCCCTGGCCCCTTCGTGGGCCAATCGCTTCAAAGAACAAAGCCTGGAGCGCGGGCGGCGTTATGCCTTGGAGAACCGGGTACGCATCGTCGAGTCGGGCGACAGCACCATCATCGCCAGTTGCGAAGGCTCGGGCAGCAATGTCTACCGGCAGACCATCTCGTTGCGCGAATCGGCCAAGGGCACGCTGATCCTGGTGGACAGCCGCTGCACCTGCCCGGTACACACCAACTGCAAACACATCGCCGCGGTGCTGCTCAAGGTCCAGGAAACCCTGGCCTACCCGGCGGCGGCCCAGGACGCCGAACTGCTGGAAAAACTCCAGGCCGTGCTGGACAACCGCGTGGTGCTGCCGCAGGTGGTGATGGATGACGTGCTGCCCGTGCCGCGCCTGTGGCTGGCCAGTGTCGCGTTCAGCGCGTTCGAGCCGCGCAACGGCAAGATGCAGCGCTATATCCAGCACCGTGCGGCGCTGTCGTTCAACTATCTGGGCAACTACGTCAGCGGGCAAAAGAACGCCGACATCATCGTCCGCCAGGAAACCCAGAGCCTGCGGATCAAGCGGCACCCCGAGCTGGAACAGCGCTATCGCGAACAACTGCGCCTGCTCGGTTTCAAGATCGCCACGCGCCAGAGCAAAGCGTTGCCGGAAAGTGCCGGCGAACTGTTCGAGATGATCAATGACAGCGCCTGGCTGAACTTCACCCTCAACGCATCGCCAACACTGCGGACCGAAGGCTGGGAGTTGCAGATCGACGACGACTTCGGCTTCGACCTGAGCCCGGTGGACGACTGGTATGCCACCGTCGACGAAGGGCCGGAGCGCGACTGGTTCGACCTGGAACTGGGGATCATCGTCAACGGCGAACGCCTGAGCCTGCTGCCGATCCTGCTCAACCTGATGCGTTCGCACACCGAAATCCTCAACCCGGAAAAACTCGCACGCCGCCGCGATGACGAGCTGATCCTGGTCAACATCCCCGGCCTGCCCAACGGTGGCCACGGCCCGCTGCAAGTGGCGCTGCCCTACGGCCGCCTGAAACCCGTCCTGGCCACCCTCGGCGAGTTCTACCTGCAGGAACCCGGCACCACCACGCTGCGCCTGGCCAAGGCCGACGCGATCCGCCTCAACCCGCTGGAAGACCTGCCGCTGCAATGGGAAGGCGGCGAGAAGATCCGCACCTTCGCCCAGCGCCTGCGCGACATCAAGGATTTCACCTGCGTCGCGCCCGAAGGCTTGAACGCGACCTTGCGCCCCTATCAGCTGGAGGGCTTGAGCTGGATGCAGTCACTGCGCCAGCTGGAAGTGGGCGGCATTCTTGCGGACGACATGGGCCTGGGCAAAACCTTACAGACCTTGGCGCATATTCTCAGCGAGAAGATCGCCGGGCGCCTGGACCGCCCGTGCATGGTGGTGATGCCCACCAGCCTGATCCCCAACTGGCTCGACGAGGCCGCGCACTTCACGCCGCAACTCAAGGTCCTGGCGCTGTATGGCGCCACCCGCAAAAAGCACTTCGCAAACCTGCAGGACTACGACCTGCTGCTGACCACGTATGCGTTGCTGCCCAAAGACATCGAGCAACTCGCCGCCCTGCCCTTGCATGTGCTGATCCTCGACGAAGCGCAGTACATCAAGAACCCTTCGAGCAAGGCGGCCCAGGCGGCGCGTGAGCTGAACGCACGGCAGCGCCTGTGCCTGAGCGGCACCCCGCTGGAAAACCACCTGGGCGAGCTGTGGTCGCTGTTCCACTTCCTGTTGCCGGGCTGGTTGGGCGACGTGAAAAGCTTCAACCGCGACTACCGCGTGCCGATTGAAAAACGCGCCAGCGATGTGCGATTGCAGCACCTGAACGGTCGGATCAAACCGTTCCTGCTGCGTCGCACCAAGGAACAGGTGGCGACGGAATTACCGCCGAAAACCGAGATCATCCACTGGGTCGAGCTCAATGAAGCCCAGCGCGACGTGTACGAAACCATGCGCCTGGCCATGGACAAAAAAGTCCGCGATGAGATCACCCGCAAAGGCGTGGCGCGCAGCCAGATCATCATTCTTGAAGCGCTGCTCAAGCTGCGCCAGGTGTGCTGCGATTTGCGCCTGGTCAACGATGCCACCCTGCCGACGCGCGGCAGCAGCTCGGGCAAGCTCGACAGCTTGATGGAAATGCTCGAAGAGCTGTTTGCCGAAGGGCGCCGGATTCTGTTGTTCTCCCAGTTCACCTCGATGCTGAGCCTGATTGAACTCGAGCTGAAAAAACGCGGCGTCGCCTATGCGCTGCTGACCGGCCAGACCCGCGATCGGCGCACGCCGGTGAAAGACTTCCAGAGCGGCAAGCTGCAGATCTTTCTGATCAGCCTGAAGGCGGGTGGCGTAGGACTCAACCTGACCGAAGCCGACACAGTGATCCACTATGACCCGTGGTGGAACCCGGCCACGGAAAACCAGGCCACCGACCGTGCGTATCGCATCGGCCAGGAGAAACCGGTGTTCGTCTACAAGATGATTGCACGGGGCACGGTGGAGGAGAAAATCCAGCACCTGCAAAAGGAAAAGTCCGACCTTGCAGCGGGCGTGCTGGACGGGCGGACCACCGGGGATTGGCAGTTGGGCAACGAAGAGATCGAGGCGCTGTTTGCGCCGCTGCCCAACAAACAAGAAAAACGCTGACGGTTAGATCGCCCTCGCGGGCCAGCGCGCCGCCACATTCGACCGCACTTCGACAGAATGTACACAATCAAGTGTAGGAGCGGGCTTGCCCGCGATAGGCGCGCCGCCGTCTCAATCGATCAACTGCGCATCCCGCAACGCGCCGAGCGCCACCAGCCAACGCGGGTCTTGCTTATACTCCATCGACGCAACCGCCTGCCCACGCATCCGTGCGATCCGCGCCGATGGCGTGACCTTCATCCGCTGGGTCGCGCTCAGCGCCAGTTCGGCAGCCGCCCGATCGTTGCACACCAGGCCCATGTCGCACCCCGCCGTCAGTGCGGCCTCAATACGGCTGGCCGCATCCCCGACCACGTGGGCGCCAGCCATGGACAGGTCGTCGCTGAAAATCACCCCGTCAAATTGCAATTCGCCGCGCAGGATGTCCTGCAACCAGCGGCGCGAGAAACCGGCCGGCTGGGCGTCGACTTGCGGGTAAATGACGTGGGCTGGCATCACCGCCGCCAATTGCCGGCTCAGGCGTGCGAAAGGTACCAGGTCATTGGCGCGAATCTGTTCCAGGCTGCGTTCGTCATTGGGAATCGCAACGTGGGAATCGGCCTCAGCCCACCCGTGCCCCGGGAAGTGCTTGCCGGTGGCGGCCATGCCGGCGCTGTTCATGCCGCGGATAAACGCCCCGGCAAGCACCGCGGCGCGCTCGGGGTTGCCCTCGAAGGAACGGCTGCCGACCACGGCGCTGCGCTGGTAGTCCAGGTCCAGCACGGGGGCGAAGCTCAGGTCCAGGCCGACGGCCAGGACTTCAGTGGCCATGATCCAGCCACACTGCTCGGAGAGGTATTCGGCGTTAGGGTGATCCGCCAGCGCGCGCATGGCCGGCAGGCGCACAAAACCCTGGCGCAGGCGCTGCACGCGACCGCCCTCCTGGTCGACCGCCAGCAGCAGGTCCGGGCGCACGGCACGAATCGCCGCGCTCAATTCCCGCACCTGACGCGGATGCTCGATATTGCGCGCAAAAATGATCAGGCCGCCCACCTCAGGCTGGCGCAACAGGTGGCGATCCTCGGCCGTCAGCCAGGTACCGGCAACGTCGACCATCAAAGAACCTTGCAGGGCAGCAGTCATAAACCTTCCTTAAATAACGCACACAACCCATTGCCCTCGCGGCGCGGCGGGCGCGGCAAGAACAATGGGTTGCGAGTAAATAGCTGAATTCGGCATGGGCGGCTAGCTTAGCGGATGCTGGCGGCCGCGCACACCCGGAGCGGTCAAACCTTCGCGGGGATTGGCGTCGATTTGCTGCGCGGACGCAATTGCGCGGCGGCCATGGTCTGGTCGGTCACGCCGGTTTCGGCGCGCATGCCGGCAGCGAGGAACGGCACCATCAGGCGCATCACCTGCTCGATGGAGGTGTTGACGCCAAAGTCGGTCTCGGCAATCGCCCGCAAGGCCTTGATCCCGGACATGCTGAATGCCGCCGCGCCGAGCATGAAGTGTACGCGCCAGAACAATTCGATCGGCGGGATGCGCGGGGCGGCTTCGTTGACCAGCAACATATAGCGGCGGAACACCTTGCCGTACATGTCTTCCAGGTAGCGGCGCAGGTGGCCCTGGCTCTGGCTGAACGCCAGGCCCAACAGGCGCATGAAGATCGACAGGTCGTTGCCGCTACGTGGCTGCACCACCAGCGCTTGCTCAACGAGGATTTCCAGCAGTTCTTCCAGGCTTGGCTTATGGTCGGCCTTGGCCTGGCGGCGTTCGAGCTCACGGTCGAGACTGGCGCAGAACGGCCCCAGGAAACGCGAGAACACCGCCTGGATCAGGGCTTTTTTCGAGCCGAAATGGTAGTTCACGGCGGCGAGGTTGACCCCGGCCTTGCTGGTGATCAGCCGCAATGAGGTTTCAGCAAATCCTTTTTCCGCGAACAATTGCTCGGCAGCATCGAGAATGCGTTCAACGGTTTCCGACTGGGCCATGGCTACTCCGCCTGACAAACACTTGTTTGAAACATACGTTTCAGCTTGTGTCTTGTCAAGCCTGCGGGTTCGCTTTCCGGCCGGGCAGTCATCTATTTGAACGCTATTTAATCACATCCTTTCAACTCTGTAGGCAGCGCTGTCTTTGCGTTGTAGGAGGGCTGACGAATGACCGTCCAGCGGACGCGCAAAAAAGGATGATTGCCAAGCGCAGTCCACTGTATATAATCCCAGTCACTGTATAAAAAGACAGAGCGATCAACATGCTAAAACTGACGCCACGCCAAGCTGAGATTCTGGCTTTTATCAAGCGCTGCCTCGACGACAACGGCTACCCGCCGACGCGCGCGGAAATTGCGCTGGAACTGGGGTTCAAATCCCCCAACGCCGCCGAAGAACACCTCAAGGCCCTCGCTCGCAAAGGCGCGATCGAGATGACCCCGGGCGCTTCGCGGGGCATTCGCATCCCCGGTTTCGAAGCCAAGGCCGACGAATCGACCCTGCCGATCATCGGCCGCGTCGCTGCCGGCGCGCCGATCCTGGCGCAACAGCACGTCGAGGAATCCTGCAACATCAACCCGACCTTCTTCCATCCTCGCGCCGACTACCTGTTGCGGGTCCATGGCATGAGCATGAAGGACGTGGGCATTTTCGACGGTGACCTGCTGGCTGTCCACACCACTCGTGAAGCCCGTAACGGCCAGATCGTCGTCGCCCGCATCGGCGATGAAGTCACCGTCAAACGCTTCAAGCGCGAAGGCAGCAAGGTCTGGCTCCTGGCCGAGAACCCTGAGTTCGCCCCGATCGAAGTCAACCTGAAAGACCAGGACCTGGTGATCGAAGGCCTGAGCGTCGGCGTCATTCGCCGCTAAAGGAGGCATCATGCAGCTCGTGCACACCCCACAACACACACAACTGTCGCTGTTCGAGGCCTTCATGGCCCAACCCCTTGCGCCCATCCTCAAGGAAACGGTCGAGGCGCCCTGGTGCGCCGAGCCTGAGGCGTTCAGTGAACTGTCGTTGCGCGGTGCCGCCGGGAGCTGCCTGAGCCTGCTGGCGCCGATCCTGCGAGAACTGAGCGAGGAACAGGATGCACGCTGGTTGACGCTGATCGCCCCACCCGCCAGCCTGACCCAGGCCTGGCTGCGGGACGCTGGTCTCAACCGCGAGCGCATCCTGTTGCTGCAACCACGCGGCGCGCAAAGTGCCCAGCAGTTGACCTGCGAAGCCCTGCGCCTGGGCCGCAGCCATACAGTGGTGAGCTGGTTGAACCCGCTGAATGCCAACGCCAAGCAACAGTTGATCAGCGCTGCGCGTACCGGCGATGCGCAGAGCTTGAATATTCGTTTGGGGTAATTCGAGGTGCCGCAGGCTAGCCCTGTGGCAAGGGAGCTTGCTCCCATTGGACGGTGCAGCAATCGCATGTTCAGGGCCGCTTAGCGCCCCAGCGGGAGCAAGCTCCCACGCCACACTCAGTGCAGAACCCGTGGACCGTCTTCTTTCTCCGGTTCGCCTTCCGCCAGGCGGCCTGCCATCTGTACGCCAACGCTCAACATGGCTTTTGCCACTTCCACGTGCTGGCCTTGCAGGAACGCCTTGGCGTCTTCAGAAAAGTCCAAGATAACCAGAGAACCCTCGTCCTCAGCCCGGCGCAGCTCGATTCGGCCGTCAGGCAATTCAACAATTTCCAGAAAGGACGTTGGCATAAAAGTCTGTTCTCCACGAAAGGCCGGGATTATATCAGTCATCTGCCAGGCCTCGCAGTGGATCTGGCGAGGTTTCTTTACGGCTGGATGAATGGTGCTTAGTGAGAGCAAGCCCACTGCCACAATTTTGATTGGCACCCATCTGCGCAGGTGCCTTGGCTGTCAGCTCGCAATGATCACCGGCTCAACGAGCGTGTCTCAGCACTCGTTCAAACCTTCGCGAAACCGCAGCGCCATGTTTTTCAGCTCCTGGCGCCAGCCTTCGAGCTCTTCGCGGCTCAACGGCTTCGGTTCATCCTCTTCCAGCGACAGCGCCACGATCAACGGCTGGGTCACATCGCCCTTGGGCACATGGGGAACACGTGGCGGCTGGAACATATCGGCATGCGCCTTGAGCAGGCGTGCCACCCAACTGTCGGGGCTTTGCGCCATTTCCACCAGTTCGGCGAGTTCAGGGATCGCCATGGCGTCCAGCACTTCGCGATTCATGATCATTTCCGCACGCGGCGAACCGGCCTGGGGCAAACGGTAGAACCCGGCGATTTCATGACACAGCCCGAGCAAGGCGCCGTACAGGTGGAACAGGGCCGCCTCACGCCCCGCCTGGACCAGCGCGATGGCGTTCATCTCCTTCCCTTCCTCGGCACGGCCAAGGGCTTCCAGGGATAAACCCGCGAAGTAAATTTTCTGGTTGGTACGGGTATAGAGTTCGTTGGCCATGACGGCAATCTCCACAACGAATAGGCGTAATGCTGGTATGTAGGAGCGAGCTTGCTGGCGAAAAACCTGGGGGCGCCGTGGGGCATCAGGTTTTTCGTGTAATCGTTAACGACCTTCGCGAGCAAGCTCGCTCCTACAGCAAGCAAAAGCCGTCTATGCAGACGGCTTTTAGCGTTATCAGATTAACCGATCAAGCGCCCTGGCGCTTGTCCTCAACCTTCCACTTGCCGCCGTCGTAGAACGCCTTCCAACCGGTCGGCTTACCGTCCACTTCGGACTGCACGTACTGTTCCTTGGTCTTGCGGCTGTAGCGGATCACGGCCGGGCGACCGTCCGGGTCCTTCTTCGGCGCTTCGCACAGGAAGTGGTACTTCGGATCGATCTCATCCTTGTGCGGCACGATCTCGAGCACCAGCGGCGCACGGGTCTCGCGGTTTTTCGGGAACTGGCTGGCAGCCAGGAACAGCCCCGAAGCGCCATCACGCAGGATATAGGTGTCGTTGACCTTCTCGCACTTGAGTTCGGGCATCTTCACCGGGTCCATCTTCGGCGGCGCCGCGTCACCGCTTTTCAGCAGTTTGCGGGTGTTCTTGCACGTCGGGTTGGTGCAACCGAAGAACTTGCCGAAACGGCCGGTCTTGAGTTGCATCTCGCTGCCGCACTTGTCGCATTCCAGGCTCGGGCCTTCGTAGCCTTTGATGCGGTAGCTGCCCTCTTCGATCTCGTAGCCGTCGCAATCCGGGTTGTTACCGCAGATGTGCAACTTGTGCTTCTCGTCCAGCAGGTAGGCATCCATCGCCGTGCTGCAGATCGGGCAGCGGTGCTTGCCACGCAGCACCAGCGATTCGGATTCACCCTCGTCGTCGGCGGCGATTTCATCGCCCGGCACCAGGTTGACGGTGGCCTTGCAGCGCTCTTTCGGCGGCAGGCTGTAGCCCGAGCAACCGAGGAACACGCCGGTGGACGCGGTACGAATCTGCATCGGCCGGCCGCAGGTCAGGCACGGGATGTCGGTCATCACCGGCTGGTTGGCACGCATGCCGCTGTCCGGGCTTTCGGCCACTTCGAGTTTTTTCTTGAAGTCGCCGTAGAACTCGTCGAGCACGCTCTTCCAGTCGCGCTCGCCCTGGGCCACGTCATCGAGGTTCTCTTCCATGCCGGCGGTGAAGCCGTAGTCCATCAGGTTGGAGAAACTCTCGGACAGACGCTCGGTGACGATGTCGCCCATTTTTTCCGAATAGAAACGCCGGTTGTGCAGCGCCACGTAGCCACGGTCCTGGATCGTGGAGATGATCGCCGCATAGGTCGAAGGACGACCGATACCGCGTTTCTCCATCTCTTTCACCAGGCTGGCTTCCGAATAACGCGCCGGCGGCTTGGTGAAGTGCTGGGACGGGTCGAGCTTGATCAGCTTCAACGTGTCGCCCTGGGCCATGTCCGGCAGTACGTCGTCGTCGCCTGGCTTGGCGATTTGCGGCATCACGCGGGTGTAGCCGTCGAACTTGAGGATACGGCCCTTGGCACGCAGCTCGAAGTCGCCTGCGCCCACGCTGACGGTGGTGGACAGGTATTGCGCCGGCAGCATCTGGCAGGCCAGGAACTGGCGCCAGATCAGCTCATAGAGGCGCTCAGCGTCACGTTCCATGCCGCTCAGCTTGCTCGGCTCGGTGTTGGCGTCGGAAGGACGAATCGCTTCGTGAGCCTCCTGGGCGCCTTCTTTGCTGCTGTAGACGTTCGGCTTCTCCGGCAGGTACTTCTTGCCGAACTCGCTTTCAATATACGTGCGCGCCATCGCCACCGCGTCTTGCGACAGGTTGGTGGAGTCGGTACGCATATAGGTGATGTAGCCGGCTTCGTACAGACGCTGGGCCATCATCATGGTTTTCTTCACGCCGAAGCCCAGGCGGTTACTCGCGGCCTGTTGCAGGGTGGACGTGATGAACGGCGCCGACGGCTTGCTGCTGGTCGGTTTGTCTTCGCGCTTGACGATGCTGTAGCTGGAAGACTTGAGCTTCTCCAGCGCGGCCATGGCCTGGGCTTCGTTCAGCGGCTTGAAGGCCTCGCCTTTTTCACGGGCCACTTCAAAGCGCACGTTGGCGCCCTTGGCGGTGCCGAGGTCGGCGTGGACTTCCCAGTATTCTTCAGGGTTGAACGCACGAATCTCGCGCTCACGCTCCACCACCAGCTTGACCGCGACCGATTGCACACGGCCAGCAGACAGGCCACGGGCAATCTTGGCCCACAGCAGTGGCGAGACCATGTAACCCACGACACGGTCGAGGAAACGGCGGGCCTGCTGGGCGTTGACGCGGTCGATATCCAGTTCGCCCGGCTTGGAGAAGGCTTCCTGGATGGCTTTCTTGGTGATTTCGTTGAACACCACACGCTTGTAGCGGCTGTCATCACCGCCGATGGCTTCCCGCAGGTGCCAGGCAATGGCTTCCCCTTCGCGGTCCAAGTCCGTTGCGAGATAGATGGTGTCGGCATCTTTGGCGAGCCGGCGCAGCTCTTCGATGACCTTTTCCTTGCCCGGCAGGATTTCGTACTTGGCCTTCCAGCCATGTTCCGGGTCCACACCCATGCGCGAGACCAGCTGCTTGCGCGCTTTCTCTTTAGGCGTGAGCACCGGACCTTCGCCCGCAGCCGCCTTGCCGCGCTTGGCGGCAGGCTCCTTGCTGGCGCTAGCCGAACCGCTGGTGGGCAGGTCTCGGATATGGCCGATACTCGACTTCACCACGTACTCGTTGCCCAAGTACTTGTTGATGGTCTTGGCCTTAGCCGGGGATTCCACAATGACCAGCGATTTGCCCATGGATCGGAAAATTCCTGAATTCGAGAAGTGAAAGGCAGTTGGCGCCTGACGCGGCAACGCTATATATAGTGGCAACCGGGTGAGGTCAAGCGCAGCATTCTGCGCAGCCTGCCGTTATTGCCCTGAAAAAAGACTGGGTTCGGCCTGCACCAAAGCAAAGCGTGGGACCTGTTCGCCGTCAACTTCGACGGACTCGAGGAACATGCTCAACGGGCGCACCCAAAAGCCGTAATCGCCATACAGTGCTTGGTAGAACACCACTTCTTCTTCGGTCTCGGAGTGCCGCGCCACATTAAAAACGCGGTACTGGGGACCTTTATAATGTTGGTAGAGCCCTGGTTCGACTTTCATGCTCTGGCCGCCTTACAAAATTTGTTAAAAAAAAATAATAAAACTACCGAAAAACAAAAACCGGGGCACTGGGCCCCGGCTTCCGTCAACCCAACGCTTAAAGGCGTTCGAAGACGGTGGAAATGCCTTGGCCGAGACCAATGCACATGGTTGCAACCCCGAGGTTGCCGCCATTTTGCTTCATCACATTGAGCAAAGTGCCGGAGATTCGCGCGCCGGAGCAACCGAACGGGTGGCCCAGGGCGATCGCGCCGCCGTGCAGGTTAACCTTCTCGTTCATCTTGTCGAGTACTTTCAAATCTTTCAGCACCGGCAGGGCCTGTGCGGCGAAGGCTTCGTTGAGCTCGAAGAAGTCGATATCGGCGACGGTCAGGCCCGCGCGCTTCAAGGCTTTTTGTGTCGCCGGTACCGGACCATAGCCCATGATCGCCGGGTCCACACCCGCTACGGCCATCGAGCGAATCACCGCCATCGGCTGGATACCCAGGTCCTTGGCACGCTGCGCCGACATCACGATCATGCACGAGGCACCGTCGGTGATTTGCGACGAAGTGCCGGCTGTCACGGTGCCGCCCTTTGGATTGAACGCCGGTTTCAAGGCGGCCAGGCTTTCCAGGGTGGTATCCGGACGAATGGTTTCGTCGTAGTCGAACAGTTTCAGGAAACCGTTCTCGTCGTAGCCGTTCATCGGGATGATTTCATCCTTGAACTTGCCTTCCACGGTCGCCTTGTGGGCGAGTTGGTGGGAACGCAGGCCGAACGCATCCTGGGCTTCGCGGGTAATGCCGTGCATCTTGCCGAGCATTTCCGCGGTGAGGCCCATCATGCCCGAGGCTTTTGCCGCGTGCAGCGACATGTGCGGGTTGGGATCGACACCGTGCATCATGCTGACGTGGCCCATGTGCTCCACGCCACCGACCACGAATACATCACCGTTGCCGGTCATGATCGCCTGGGCAGCCGTGTGCAATGCGCTCATCGACGAACCACACAGGCGGCTGACCGTCTGGGCGGCCGCGGTGTGCGGGATCTGGGTCAGCAAGGAGGCCATGCGGGCGATGTTCCAGCCCTGTTCCAGGGTCTGGTTGACACAGCCCCAGATCACGTCTTCGACTTCGTTCGGGTCGACCTTGACGTTACGCTCCAGCAATTTGCTGATCAGGTGCGCCGACATGTCTTCGGCGCGGGTGTTGCGGTGCATGCCGCCCTTGGAGCGGCCCATCGGCGTGCGACCGAAGTCGACAATCACGACGTCTCTTGGATTCAAGCTCATAAATATTCTCGCTCAAGTGTATGGGACGCTTAACCGAAGAAGCTCTGGCCGTTCTTGGCCATCTCACGCAGCTTCGCGGTCGGGTGGTACAGCGGGCCCAAATCAGCGTATTGATCAGCCAGGGCAACGAACTCGGCCACACCGATCGAGTCGATGTAACGCAGCGCACCGCCACGGAATGGAGGGAAACCAATACCGTACACCAGGCCCATGTCGGCTTCGGCGGCGGTTTCGACGATGCCGTCTTCCAGGCAACGCACGGTTTCCAGGCACAGGGCGATCATCATCCAGTTGATGATGTCCTCGTCGGACACCTCACGCTGTTCATAGATGACCGGCGCGAGCACTTCGTGGACCGACGGATCGGCAACCTTCTTCTGCTTGCCCTTCTTGTCGGTCTCGTAGGCGTAGAAGCCCTTGCCGTTCTTCTGGCCCAGGCGCTTGGCCTCGTAGAGCGCGTCGATCGCCGAGCGGCGGTCGTCTTTCATGCGGTCCGGGAAGCCTTCAGCCATCACGTCGCGACCGTGGTGGCCGGTGTCGATGCCGACCACGTCCATCAGGTACGCCGGGCCCATCGGCCAGCCGAATTTTTCCATGACCTTGTCGATACGCACAAAGTCCACACCGGCGCTGACCAGCTTGGCGAAACCGCCGAAGTACGGGAACAGCACGCGGTTGACCAAAAAGCCCGGGCAGTCGTTGACCACGATCGGGTTCTTGCCCATTTTCTTGGCGTAGGCAACGGTAGTGGCGACGGCCAGCTCGCTGGACTTCTCACCACGGATCACTTCCACCAGCGGCATCATGTGTACCGGGTTGAAGAAGTGCATGCCGACGAAGTTTTCCGGACGCTTGAGGGCCTTGGCCAGCAGCGTGATGGAAATGGTCGAGGTGTTGGACGCCAGGATGGTGTCGTCTTTGACCTGGGCTTCCACTTCCGCCAGTACCGCTTGCTTGACCTTCGGGTTTTCGACAACCGCTTCGACCACTAGGTCGACGTGGCCGAAATCGCCGTAGGACAGCGTAGGACGAATGCCGTTGAGCACTTCAGCCATTTTCGCCGCGGTCATGCGACCTTTATCAACCCGACCTACCAGCAGCTTGGCCGCTTCCGCCAGGCCTTGCTCGATGCCGTGTTCGTTGATGTCTTTCATCAGGATCGGCGTGCCTTTGGACGCCGACTGATAGGCGATACCGCCGCCCATGATGCCGGCACCGAGTACGGCGGCCTGTTTCACATCCTTGGCGACTTCATCGTAGGCCTTGGCCTTTTTCTTCAGTTCCTGATCGTTCAGGAACAGGCCGATCAGGCTCCGGGCAGCGGAGGTCTTGGCCAGTTTGACGAAACCTGCCGCTTCCACTTCCAGGGCTTTGTCGCGACCGAAGTTCGCGGCTTTCTGGATGGTCTTGATCGCTTCAACCGGCGCCGGGTAGTTCGGGCCGGCCTGGCCAGCCACGAAACCTTTGGCGGTTTCGAACGCCATCATTTGTTCGATGGCGTTGAGCTTGAGTTTTTCCAGCTTCGGCTGACGCTTGGCCTTGTAATCAAATTCGCCGCTGATGGCGCCCTTGATCAGGTTCAGCGCGGCTTCGGCCAGTTTGTCCGGAGCAACCACGGCATCGACGGCACCGACTTTCAGCGCGTCTTCAGCTTTGTTTTCCTTGCCGGCGGCGATCCACTCGATGGCGTTGTCGGCCCCGATGATGCGCGGCAGGCGCACGGTGCCGCCGAAACCTGGGTAGATGCCCAGCTTGACTTCCGGCAGGCCGATTTTCGCAGTGGCCGACATGACGCGGAAATCCGCGGCCAGGCACATTTCCAGGCCGCCGCCCAGCGCGATGCCGTTGATCGCGGCAACGGTCGGCACGTTGAGGTCTTCGAAATCGCTGAAAATCTTGTTGGCTTCGAGGTTGCCAGCCACCAGCTCGGCATCGGGCAGCTTGAAGCTCTCGACGAATTCGGTGATGTCGGCGCCGACGATAAACACGTCCTTGCCGCTGGAGACGATCACGCCCTTGACCGAAGCATCTGCTTTGATGGCGTCTACGGCCTGACGCAGTTCGTTCAGGGTTAGACGGTTGAACTTGTTGACGGACTCACCCTTGAGGTCGAATTTCAGTTCGACGATGCCACTTTCAAGAGCCTTAACCGTGATGGCTTTACCTTCGTAAATCATCAACTGATCTCCACGATATGGAAGCTGAACAGTACACATCGGACGCTGGCCTCTGGTTGGACATTGATGATTTCGTCAATGCTCACCCCAATGCGCCAGGCACACCCGCCAATGCGATAGTCGGGATTCTGTATGAGACGTCTGACAGACAAACGCTCAATTCATACGCCCGTTTGATTTGGGTACGCCACCTTCATCCAATTCCGGGCAATTGTCAATCGCTCGAAAGCGCTAGGAAAAACGCGACTTTCCAGTCATTTCAGAACCCCAACCCTTGGCCCACGCTTCGCCAATATTCAACTATTCACCAAATCAATAATGAATACAGCGTAGGAAAAGACTGTACAGATCCGGATATCCGGCTACGCTTGCGGCAGCCATTACAGAATAGTCAAAACGCCTGGGTGAATACCCGGCGTGAAACACACAGCTTTACCGGCCTGCCTGGCCAACCCCGCCCGATGATGATGTCGGGCTTTTTATTGCCCGACGTTCAGGCCAGGGCCTTGAGCAACGTATCAATAGCCTGCAGGTCGCTCACCTCGCCCTTCTCGCCCCAGCACAACGCGATCATTTGCCGGTCTGCCTCGACTTTGTAGACGTTGGCCGGCAGCGTCGCAAAATGCGCCAGCAATTGCTCGTCCACGCAGGCTTCCTGCCATTGATTGACCCACACGCCAGGCTCCAACTGCCAATAACTCCATAGTGCAGGGACCTTGCCGCGCCGTGGCCGGTGGTATTGCGCGCACGGGCTCGGCGGCTCCTGCTTGAGCCAGTGCGGCCACGCCTGGGGCGCCAGTTGCATCGCCAGGCCCATGCGGCGCGCCTCCATGCGCAGGGCCATGCGCCCACTCTGATGGCGCGACGGGCGCAGCCATGCCAGGGGGCTCAAAACCACCGCAAGGATTGACACCACTATCCAGACCGTCATATGTGTACTCCCGATTTTTTAGATAAGCGGATTTGACCTGACGCAACCCCATCCGCTTGAAAGCAGCCATACTGAACTTATTGCAGTCCCCTGGAGGAACGCCCCATGTCATACGAACATATTCTGGTCGCCGTAGACCTGACCGAAGAGTGCGATCCAGTGATCAAACGCGCCGTGGATCTGGCTGGCACCACTGCCAAACTGTCCCTGGTGCATATCGTCGAACCGATGGCCATGGCCTTTGGCGGCGACGTGCCGATGGACCTGTCACAACTGCAACAGCAGCAATTCGATCAAGCCAAGGAACGCCTTGAGCGCCTGATCACCAAGTACCCGAACCTGAAAAAAGATCAGAGCCACCTGACCTATGGTCAGCCACGCCAGGAAATCCATCACCTGGCCAAGGAACAGGGCTGCGACCTGATCGTGGTCGGCAGCCATGGCCGTCACGGCCTGGCCTTGCTGCTGGGCTCCACCGCCAATGACGTCCTGCACGGCGCACCGTGCGATGTGCTGGCGGTGAAGCTGGTAAAAGGCGCGTAGGACCGATCGAGATCCAATATGGGAGGGAGCTTGCTCCCTCCCATATGTTGGACTGCAGCTCATATAAAAAACCCGGTGCTCATTGAAATGAACACCGGGTTTTTTAATGCACTGGAATCAATCAGGCGTCCAGCTCGGCCCAACGTTCAACCAGCACTTCCAGCTCCTGGTTCAAGGTTTCCAGGGACGCGATGACCTCGGCGGTTTCCGCCGCCGGACGCAGGTAGAAACCCGCGTCAGCCATTTGCGCTTCGACCGCAGCGATCTGCTGCTCCTTGGCGTCGATTTCACCCGGCAGGGCTTCCAGCTCACGCTGCAGCTTGTAGCTGAGTTTCTTCTTCGCGGCAGGCGCGGCTTCCGGCGCCGGTGCAGCGGCGGCCACGGGGGCGACGACGGCGGAGGTCAAGTCGGCCTTGCCGGACTTGCTCTCGGTCACGCCCAGCAGGCGCGGCGAGCCGCCCTGGCGCAGCCAGTCCTGGTAACCACCGACGTACTCGCGCACCTTGCCTTCACCTTCGAAGACCAGGGTGCTGGTGACCACGTTGTCGAGGAATGCCCGGTCGTGGCTGACCATCAGCACAGTGCCGTTGAAGGTCAGCAGGACCTCTTCCAGCAGCTCGAGGGTTTCCACGTCGAGGTCGTTGGTCGGTTCGTCGAGGACCAGCAGGTTGGCCGGCTTGCTGAACAGCTTGGCCAGCAGCAAGCGCGCACGCTCACCACCGGACAAGGCCTTGACCGGCGTGCGCGCGCGCTGCGGGCTGAACAGGAAGTCGCCCAGGTAGCTCAGCACATGGCGGCTCTGGCCGTCGATATCGATAAAGTCGCGGCCTTCGGCGACGTTGTCGATCACGGTTTTTTCCAGGTCCAACTGGTGACGCAACTGGTCGAAGTAGGCCACGTCGATGCGCGTGCCCTCTTCCACTTTACCGCTGGTCGGTTGCAGGCCGTTGAGCATCAGCTTGAGCAACGTGGTCTTGCCAGTGCCGTTGGCGCCGAGCAGGCCGATGCGGTCGCCGCGCTGCAGGACCATGGAGAAGTCCTTGATCAGGAACGGACCGTCCGGGTGATGGAAGCTGACGTTCTCCAGCACCATCACCTGCTTGCCCGACTTGTCGGCGGTTTCCAGCATGATGTTGGCCTTGCCGGTGCGCTCGCGACGCTCACTGCGTTCAACGCGCAGGGCCTTGAGTGCGCGTACACGGCCTTCGTTACGGGTGCGGCGCGCCTTGATGCCCTGGCGGATCCACACTTCTTCCTGGGCCAGGCGCTTGTCGAACAAGGCGTTGGCGGTTTCTTCAGCGGCCAGGGTGGCTTCTTTGTGGACCAGGAAGCTGGCGTAGTCGCCGTTCCAGTCGATCAGGCCACCACGGTCCAGCTCGAGGATCCGGGTCGCCAGGTTCTGCAGGAAGGACCGGTCGTGCGTGATGAACAGCACGGCGCCCTGGAAATCCTTGAGGGCTTCTTCGAGCCAGGCGATCGCGCCGATGTCCAGGTGGTTGGTCGGTTCGTCGAGCAGCAGCAGGTCCGGCTCGGACACCAGGGCCTGGGCCAGCAGGACGCGGCGACGCCAGCCGCCGGACAATTCGGCGAGGGTCTTGTCGGCCGGCAGTTGCAGGCGGCTCAGGGTGCTGTCCACCAGTTGCTGCAGGCGCCAGCCGTCACGGGCTTCGAGGTCTTGCTGGACGTGCATCAGCTTGTCCAGGTCTTCTTCGGTAACGCAGTTCTGCGCCAGGTGATGGTATTGCGCAAGCAACTCACCGACGCCGTCCAGGCCTTCGGCGACCACGTCGAACACTGTCCGTCCGTCGGCCACCGGCAGTTCCTGCGGCAATTCGCCAATCTTGAGGCCCGGGGCGCGCCATACAGAGCCGTCATCGGGCTTCTGGTCGCCTTTTACCAGCTTCATCATGCTGGACTTGCCGGTGCCGTTGCGGCCGATGATGCACACCCGCTCACCACGGGCGATCTGCCAGGACACCTTGTCCAACAACGGCATAGCGCCGAAAGCAAGGGACACATCGCTGAATTTGAGCAGGGTCATACGCTTCTCCAAAAACTGGGCGCGCATTCTACCTGAGTTGAGGGTGGGATGCGGCCGGCATTTTCGCTACGGGTGGGTTCTGTAAGACAATTCCTGCGAACTTGAACGAACAGGTCGGCAAAGCTTTCACCGGCCGCTGGCAAAAGGCTAAGCTAGAGGCAATGAGTGTCGGCGGTGCCGGCGCTAGTCGTGATTTCTCTGCACGGACGTCTCATGCGCAGTCGCCTTTTCAACTTTTTATCTTGTCTGCTTCTTACCGCCACTGCCGCTCAATCCGCCCTGGCCGTGGACATAACCACCCAACGTCAATATTACGATGAAGCCAAACGCGCCCTGGCCAAGGGCGATACCGGGCCCTACATGCAATACAGTCAGGCCTTGGCCGACTACCCGCTGACGCCGTACCTGGCCTACGACGAGCTGACCGCACGCCTGAAGACCGCGAGCAACGAGGAAATCGAACAATTCCTCGCCAAAAACGGTGACCTGCCCCAGGCCAACTGGATGAAACTGCGTTGGTTGCGCTGGCTGGCCGAGCGTGGCGACTGGCAGACCTTTGAAAAGTACTACGACCCCAAGCTCAATTTCGTCGAGCTCGATTGCCTGCATGGCCAGTTCCAGCTCACGCACAATCTGAAAGCCGAAGGCTACAAAACCACCGAAAAACTCTGGCTGACCGGTAAATCGCAACCGTCCGCCTGTGATGCCACGTTCGCGCAGTGGGCCGCAGATGGCCAACTCACCGAACAGAAAATCTGGGACCGCGCCAAGCTCGCCGCCGAAGCCCGCAACTACGCGCTGGCCAACAGCCTGGTGAAAAGCCTGCCGACCCTCGGCGCCCAAGGCCGCCTGATGGTGGACGTGGCGCAAAAGCCGGAGATGCTCAGCGACCCATCGCGCTTCCTGCCGGCCACCGAGGCCATGTCTGACGCCGTGGGCCTGGGCCTGCGCCGCCTGGCGCGCCAGGACCCGGACAAGGCCATGGCCATGCTCGACGGCTATGCCAGCAGCATGCACTTCTCCCGTGACGAAAAAGTGGCGATTGCCCGCGAGATCGGCCTGACCCTGGCCAAGCGCTTTGACCCACGCGCCCTTGAGGTGATGACCAAGTACGACCCGGAACTGCGCGACAACACCGTGTCCGAATGGCGCCTGCGCCTGCTGTTGCGCCTGGCCCGTTGGGAAGACGCCTACCAACTCACGCGCAAACTCCCGCAGGACTTGGCCACCACCAACCGCTGGCGCTACTGGCAGGCCCGCAGCCTGGAACTGGCCGAGCCGAAAAACCCGCAAGCCCTGGTGCTGTACAAGAACCTGTCGCGGGAGCGCGATTTCTACGGTTTCCTCGCCGCCGACCGCTCCAAAGCGCCGTACCAACTGATGAACAAGCCGCTGTTGATGAGCCAGGCGCTGATCAACAAAGTGCGCAACACCCCCGGCGTGCGCCGCGCCCTGGAGTTCTATGCGCGGGGCCAGGTGGTCGATGGCCGCCGCGAGTGGTACCACGTCAGCCGTCACTTCAACCGCGACGAAATGGTCGCCCAGGCCAGGCTGGCCTACGACATGAAGTGGTACTTCCCGGCGATCCGTACCATCAGCCAGGCGCAGTACTGGGATGACCTCGACATCCGCTTCCCAATGGCCCACCGCGACACCCTGGTGCGCGAAGCCAAGGTGCGCGGCCTGCATTCGAGCTGGGTGTTCGCCATCACCCGCCAGGAAAGCGCGTTCATGGACGACGCCCGCTCCGGCGTCGGCGCCAGCGGCCTGATGCAGCTGATGCCCGGCACCGCCAAAGACACCGCACGCAAGTTCAGCATCCCGCTGGCCTCCCCGGCCCAGGTGCTCGATCCGGATAAAAACATCCAGCTCGGCGCCGCTTACCTGAGCCAGGTACACAGCCAGTTCAACGGCAACCGCGTCCTCGCTTCCGCCGCCTACAACGCCGGCCCGGGCCGCGTGCGCCAGTGGCTGCGCGGCGCCGATCACCTGAGTTTCGACGTGTGGGTGGAAAGCATCCCGTTCGACGAAACCCGCCAGTACGTGCAGAACGTGCTGTCTTATTCGGTGATCTACGGGCAGAAGCTCAATTCGCCACAGCCGTTGGTGGACTGGCATGAGCGGTATTTCGACGATCAATAAAGTGTGACGCACACACAAAAATGCCCGCATCGAAGGATGCGGGCATTTTTATTTATGCGCAGTGATTTCAGTGCGCAGCCTGTTCCTCCACGCCATCACTGAACTGCAACGCCGCCAACCGCGCATACAGCGGGTTGCTCGCGATCAACTGCTGATGCGTGCCGATCGCCACCAGCTTGCCCTGGTCCATCACTGCGATCCGGTCCGCATGCTTCACCGTCGCCAGCCGATGCGCGATGACCAGCGTGGTGCGGCCCTGCATCAGTTGTGGCAGCGCCTGCTGGATCAGGTGTTCGCTCTGGGCGTCGAGGGCGCTGGTGGCTTCGTCCAGCAGCAGGATCGGCGCATCTACCAGCAACGCGCGGGCGATCGCCAGGCGTTGCCGTTGGCCGCCGGAGAGGCCCATGCCGGCGTCGCCGAGGTGGGTCTGGTAGCCATCGGGCATTTGCAGGATGAAGTCGTGGGCATGGGCAATCCGCGCCGCGGCTTCGACCTGCTCGCGAGTGGCGCTCGGGTTGCCGTAGCGGATGTTGTCTTCGACACTGCCAAAGAACAGCGCCGGGCTCTGGGACACCAGGGCAAAGTGGCGGCGCAGGTCCTGGGGGTCGAGTTCGGTCAGCGGCTGGCCTTCGAGCAGGATGCGGCCGTGCTGGGGATCATAGAAGCGCAGCAACAGGTCGAAAATCGTCGACTTGCCCGCGCCCGACGGCCCCACCAGCGCGAGGGTTTCGCCGGGGTTGATGGTCAGGTTCAAACCGTCGATGGCGTAAGTGTCCGGCCGCGACGGGTAGGAAAAGCGCAGGTCTTGCAGCTCCATGCGGCCGCTGACGCGTGGCGGTAATTGCATGCTGCCGGCGACGGGCGCCTGGATCTCGTTGTGCGACTGCAGCAACTCGCCGATCCGCTCTGCCGCCCCCGCGGCGCGCTGCAACTCGCCGAGCACTTCGCTCAAGGTGCCGACGGCGCTGCCGACGATCAGGCTGTAGAACACGAACGCGGCCAGCTCGCCGCCGGAAATGCGCCCGCTGATCACATCCATGCCGCCGACCCACAGCATCACCCCGACAGCGCCGAGCACCAGCATGATCACCAGGGTAATCAGCCAGGCGCGCTGGGCGATGCGCTTACGTGCGGTGCTGAAAGCGTCCTCGACGGTCACGGCAAAGCGTTGTTCGTCCTGCGCCTGGTGGTTATAGGCCTGCACGGTCTTGATCTGGCCGAGCGTCTCGGACACGTAGCTGCCGACGTCGGCGATACGGTCCTGGCTCAAGCGCGACAGGCTGCGCACGCGGCGGCCGAAAATCAGGATCGGCGCCAGCACCAGCGGCAGCGCCACCACCACGATGCTGGTGAGCTTGGGGTTGGTGACAAACAGCAGCACGATGCCGCCGATGACCATCAACGCATTGCGCAGGAACAGCGACAGCGAGGAGCCGATCACCGATTGCAACAATGTGGTGTCGGTGGTCAACCGCGACTGGATTTCCGAGCTGCGGTTGTTTTCATAGAAACCCGGGTGCAGGTAGATCAGGTGGTTGAACACCTGCCGGCGAATGTCGGCCACCACCCGCTCGCCGATCCACGACACCAGGTAAAACCGCGCAAACGTGCCGACGGCCAGGCCCAGTACCAGGATCATGAACAGGCCGATGGATTGGTTGAGCAAGTGCGGCGACTGGGTCATGAAGCCCTGGTCCACCAACAGGCGAATGCCCTGGCCCATGGACAAGGTGATGCCGGCGGTGACGATCAGCGCCACCAGCGCGCCGAGCGCCTGCCAGCGATAGGGCGCAATGAAGCGGCTGGCCAGGCGAATGGCGCGGCGTTGACGGACTGAGAACATGGGGGGCATCACCTGATGAGGGGGAGATCGGAACCTACAGACAACATTGGGGGAACTTGGGTAAATAACAATGAGTCGGGTTAATTATGCCCGCCCACTCTGCCCCCTAGAGGTTATCGGTCTAACACCCGGCTGGAAATTTGTAACGGTTTCTGGTGGACTGAGTATTCGAAGCGATGATCTTGCAAGGAGTTGTAACAGCTCGGTCACGCGGGGGGGTTAAAGTTGGTACACAACCTGATGAGGAGACAGGCCATGACCTTGCAAAACAGCAGCGATGCCAAGATTGAAGTAATCCGCCAACCGCAATACCTGCCTTGCTCCGTCATCGACGCCCAAGGCCGCGAAGTGCAGATTACCGAAGACATGATCCAGCAAGCGTGCCGCGAGCTGGAACAGCGACTGGTCAAGCCTGCCCAGCAAGGCTGAAGCGCCCACGCTCTTTCAGAACCGGCCTTGATGGCCGGTTTTTTTGTGACCTCGTTCCTACAGCAGTTCAGCGCCCAATGCCTCGACGATGCCAGACAACAGCGCCGATTGCCCATGGATACGCACCTTCAAGCCATCGATCTCACGGCGCTCCGGATAGTGCTTGCGCAGCAGATCGAACGCCTTGCGTTGCTCGTCCACCGTTCCCACGAGGCTGCGACGGAAATCCGCATCATCGCGACGCGGGTCGTACACGCTGCGGCATAACGTCGCCAGCGCCCAGGCCGGGTCGGTAGACGCATTCAAGTGGACCTCGGCCAGCCACGGCGGCGGCAGCAAATCACTCAGTTCAATCGCCGGCGCCTGGCCCAGATGCGCGCAGAACGCCTGGTAGATCTGCGCCGTGCCGCGCTGCTTGCCGTCCAGGCTGTAACCGGCGATGTGCGGGGTGGCCAGCACGCAGAGGTCGGCCAGGTCGACATCCACTTCGGGCTCGCCTTCCCACACATCCAGCACCGCTTGCAGGTCTTCACGCGAAAGCAGCACGTCGCGCAGGGCGGCGTTGTCCACCACCGGGCCACGGCTGGCGTTGATCAGCCAGGCACCGGGCTTGAGGCGGTTGAGGCGCTCGCGGTCGAACAAGTGCCAGGTGGAGCCGTTGCCGGACTTGGTCAACGGCGTGTGCAGGCTGATCACGTCGCATTGCTCGATGATCTGCTCCAGGCTGACGTAGTCACCGTCTTCGGCGATCTGCCGCGGCGGGTCGCAGACCAGCACGTTCCAGCCCAGGCCCTTGAGCACCTTGACCAAACGCCCGCCCACTTCACCGGCGCCGACGACACCGTAAGTCCGCTGGTTGAGGTCGGCGCCCTCGATCTCGGCCAGGGTCTGCAAGCTGCCCAGCACGTAGTCCACCACGCCACGGGCATTGCAGCCGGGCGCGCTGGACCATTGAATGCCGGCACGCTGGAAATAGTCGAGGTCCAAATGATCGGTGCCGATGGTGCAGGTGCCGACAAAGCGCACCTTGGAACCTTCGAGCAAGGCCCGGTTGACGTTGGTCACCGAGCGCACCAGCAGCACATCGGCCTGCTCGACGGTGGCGCGGTCAATGGAACGGCCGGGCACCCGGCGTATTTCGCCAAATCCTTGGAAGAAAGCATCGAGCAGCGGAATATTTTCGTCGGCAACAATCAGCATGGCAGGCTCCTTTGGCGGAACAGCAGTGTACAGGGATGCGATCGGTGTTCCACCGCAGATCGAAGGTGGACGCTGCGGCGCCTGGAAGATCGCTTACAAATAGCTAACACAGGTTTTTTCCTGACCGCTGCGTCAACGCGTAGAATCCGCCGTCCTGCGCTCTTCTTTGGACATCTGCACGTGAACACCGCCACCGCCACCCTCACCCGTCCCGCCCGCATCAGCCGGGAAGTGCGCGGGCTGCTGACACTCGCCGTGCCGATCATGATCGGCCAACTGGCAACCACCGCGATGAGCTTCGTCGATGCGGTGATGGCCGGGCGCGTCAGCCCGCAGGACCTGGCGGCGGTGGGCCTGGGCAATTCGATCTGGATTCCGGTGTACCTGCTGATGACCGGCACCTTGCTGGCCACCACGCCGAAAGTCGCCCAGCGCTATGGCGCCGGTCACTACAGCGAGATCGGGCCGCTGGTGCGCCAATCCCTGTGGCTGGCGGTGGTGGTCGGCATCACCGCGTCACTGCTGCTGCTCAGCGCCGAACCGATCCTGCACGCGATGAAGGTTGAACCCGACCTGATCGAGCCGTCCATGGGCTACCTGCACGGCATCGCCGCAGGCATGCCGGCCGTTGCCCTGTATTACGTGTTGCGTTGTTTCAGCGACGGCCTGGGCCGCACACGCCCGAGCATGGTCCTGGGCCTGTCCGGGTTGGCGCTGAATATCCCGCTGAACTACATCTTCATCTATGGCCATTTCGGCGTGCCGGCCATGGGCGGCGTGGGCTGCGGCTGGGCCACGGGCATTGTGATGTGGGTGATGATGCTCGGCCTGGCGGGCTGGACGCGCTGGGGGCCGGCGTACCAGAGCAGCGAACTGTTCAAGCGTTTCGATTGGCCGCAATGGGCGGTGATCAAGCGCGTATTGGGCATCGGCCTGCCGATCGGCATCGCGATCTTTGCCGAATCGAGCATCTTCGCGGTGATCGCCCTGCTGATCGGCAGCCTGGGCGCCACGGTGGTCTCCGGCCATCAGATCGCCCTGAACGTCAGCTCCCTGGTGTTCATGATCCCCTACTCCCTGAGCACGGCCGTCACCGTGCGCGTCGGCCAGGCCCTCGGCCGTGGCCTGCCGCGTGAAGCGCGCTTCGCTGCCGGGGTCGGCATGGGCACGGCGCTGGCGTATGCCTGCCTGTCCTGCAGCCTGATGCTGGTGTTCCGCGAGCAGATCGCGGCGATCTACACCCCGGACCCGGTGGTGATCCACCTGGCGTCGACGCTGATCGTGTTTTCCGCGCTGTTCCAGTTTTCCGACTCGATCCAGGTCACCGCCGCCGGGGCCTTGCGCGGTTATCAGGACACCCGCGTGACCATGGTGCTGACCCTGTTCGCCTACTGGGGCGTGGGGTTGCCGGTGGGTTACGCCCTGGGGCTGACCGACTGGCTGGGCGCGGCGAGCGGCCCCAGCGGTTTGTGGCAGGGGCTGATCGTGGGCCTGAGCTGCGCGGCGGGGATGTTGCTGGTGCGCCTGGCGCGCAGCGCACGCCGACGCATTCGCCGGGACAAGGCGCGGGGTTAAGCAGCACACACCCGCGCTTGCTCGCGAAGGTCGCCAGCGATAACGCAGCTTGCCTGGTTTGACGTGGCGCTCTCGGGGTTTTCGCGAGCAAGCTCGCTCCTACAGGAATCGGGGGCTTAGTCGAGTTTCTTGCGGATCCAGTACAGGTACGTACCGGCCTGTTCCTGCTGAGCCACCAGTTCGTGGTCGAGGAACACGCAGAACTTGGGAATGTCGCGGCGGGTCGACGGGTCGGTCGCGATCACCTTGAGCAGGCCGCCAGGTGGCAGGTCACGGATGTGCTGGTGCAGCATCATCACCGGCTCCGGGCAGTTCAGGCCGGTAGCGTCGAGGGTGCCGTCGACGGCAGTGTCGGTCATATCGCTCATTGATTACTCCTACGGCAGGCGCTCAGTTTAACGGGCCTTGGTTTTCTTCACATCCACCAGCCGACGCAAGTGGCAGGTCACTTCCTCACGGTCGTGGTACAGCTGCTTACAGCCGATTTCCACACGAATACCGCGCGCCTTGAAGCCGTCTTCGATGCGCTCGAGCAAACGCTTGACCTCGGCGTAACGCTGCTTCATCGGCAGTTTCAGGTTGACCACCGCTTCACGGCAATAGCCTTCTCCAATCCAGGTTTCCAGCAAGGCCGCGTTGCGAGCCGGTTTTTCGACGATGTCGCACACCATCCAGTCCACCGGCTGCTTGGGCACGAAGGTGAAACCGTCGGCCATCAAGTGTTGCACCAGGCCGGTGTCCATCAGGCTTTCGGCCATGGGGCCGTTGTCGATGGCGGTCACCAGCATGCCCCGGTTGACCAGTTGCCAGGTCCAGCCGCCAGGAGCGGCGCCCAGGTCGACGCCGGTCATGTCGCCGTGCAGGCGCTCGTCCCACTGGTCGCGGGGGATGAAGTGGTGCCAGGCTTCTTCCAGCTTCAGGGTCGAGCGGCTGGGCGCATCGCGGGGGAATTTCAGGCGCGGGATGCCCATCGGCCACATCGCCGAGTTATTCGACTCGGCCAGGCCCATGAACACTTCGCGGCCGCTCTTGAACGTCAGCAGCAGGCGCGGCTTGCTCGGGTCGTCCACCAGCTTGCCGGCGTTCAGCAGGGCTTTGCGCAGGTGGACTTCGAATTTCTTGCAGAAGTTCGACAGCTCCTTGCCGTCGTTGGTGTCGACCATCTCCAGCCACAGGCTGCCGCACACCGGGAATTCGCGCAGGTGCGCGAGGATCACGCTGATGCGGTCGGTTTCCGGCAGGTCGATGAACACCCCGCGCGCCCACTGCCGCGGGAAGATCAGCTCGGCAAAACGCTGGCCGTGCATCAGGCGCTGGGCGCCGTCTTCCTCGGTGCAGACAAATTCGGCGCAGGCGCTGCCGGTCTTGGCCTTGGCGTAGCCGGAAACGTTCAGGCGCGCGGCGTGTTCCGCGATCTCGGAACAGACCTCGCCTTCAAAACCCGGGCGGCAGTGCATAAAAAGGGTGTTCATCGACTCTCCTGGCGACCCAACGGACTTGCGCTATCGCAATGTCTGTCATGAAAACGCGCGCATGATAACTGACTTCGGAACCTTGGATCTGTCCATAGAGTCCAGTAATTAGCCAGCTACTGAAAACAGGGCTAGTTTGATAGTTCTGTTCGTCCCGTCAGGTCCGTAGCCGTGCGGACCATAAGGAGTCATGTAATGTCATCCCTTGATAGCCTGAGAACCCTTAAAACCCTGCAAATCGACGACAAGACTTATCACTATTTCAGCTTGCCCGAAGCCGCCAAGCGCCTGGGTGACCTGGATAAGCTGCCGATGTCTCTCAAAGTACTGCTGGAAAACCTGCTGCGCTGGGAAGACAACAAAACCGTCACCGGCGCCGACCTCAAGGCCATCGCCGCCTGGCTCAAAGAGCGCCAGTCCGACCGCGAGATCCAGTACCGCCCGGCCCGCGTGCTGATGCAAGACTTTACCGGGGTGCCCGCCGTGGTCGACCTGGCTGCCATGCGCGCCGCCGTGGCCAAGGCCGGTGGCGACCCGCAGCGCATCAACCCGCTGTCGCCGGTGGACCTGGTGATCGACCATTCGGTGATGGTCGACAAGTTCGGCACCACCGCCGCGTTCGGGCAAAACGTCGACATCGAAATGCAGCGCAACGGCGAACGCTACGCCTTCCTGCGCTGGGGCCAGAGCGCCTTCGACAACTTCAGCGTGGTGCCGCCGGGCACCGGCATCTGTCACCAGGTCAACCTCGAATACCTCGGCCGCACCGTGTGGACCAAGGACGAAGACGGCCGCACCTACGCCTTCCCCGACACCCTGGTCGGCACCGATTCCCACACCACCATGATCAACGGCCTCGGCGTGCTCGGCTGGGGCGTGGGCGGGATCGAAGCGGAAGCGGCGATGCTCGGCCAGCCGGTGTCGATGCTGATTCCGGAAGTGATCGGCTTCAAGCTCACCGGCAAATTGAAAGAAGGCATCACCGCCACCGACCTGGTGCTGACCGTCACCCAGATGCTGCGCAAGAAAGGCGTGGTCGGCAAATTCGTCGAGTTCTACGGCGACGGCCTGGCCGACCTGCCCCTGGCTGACCGCGCCACCATCGCCAACATGGCCCCGGAATACGGCGCCACCTGCGGCTTTTTCCCGGTGGATGAGGTGACCCTGGACTACCTGCGCCTGTCCGGTCGCCCGGCGCAGACCGTCAAACTGGTCGAGGCCTACACCAAGGCCCAAGGCCTGTGGCGCAACGCCGGCCAGGAGCCGGTGTTCACCGACAGCCTGGCCCTGGACATGGGCAGCGTCGAAGCCAGCCTCGCCGGGCCGAAACGCCCGCAGGACCGCGTGTCGCTGCCGAATGTCGGCCAGGCGTTCAGTGACTTCCTCGACCTGCAATTCAAACCGACCAACAAGGAAGAAGGCCGCCTGGAAAGCGAAGGCGGCGGCGGTGTGGCCGTGGGCAATGCCGATCTGGTGGGCGAAACCGACTACGAGTACGACGGCCAGACCTATCGTCTGAAAAATGGCGCCGTGGTGATCGCCGCGATCACCTCCTGCACCAACACCTCCAACCCCAGCGTGATGATGGCCGCCGGGCTGGTGGCGAAAAAGGCCGTGGAAAAAGGCCTGACCCGCAAACCCTGGGTAAAAACCTCCCTGGCCCCCGGCTCCAAAGTGGTCACCGACTACTACAAGGCGGCCGGCCTCACCCAATACCTGGACAAGCTCGGTTTTGACCTGGTGGGTTATGGCTGCACCACCTGCATCGGCAACTCCGGCCCGTTGCCCGAGCCAATTGAAAAAGCCATCCAGAAAGCCGACCTGGCCGTGGCGTCGGTGCTGTCCGGCAACCGCAACTTCGAAGGCCGCGTCCACCCGCTAGTGAAAACCAATTGGCTGGCCTCGCCGCCGCTGGTGGTGGCGTATGCGCTGGCCGGTACGGTACGTATCGATATCAGCCGCGAACCGTTGGGCAACGATCAACACGGCAATCCGGTCTACCTCAAGGACATCTGGCCAAGCAGCCAGGAGATTGCCGACGCGGTCGCCCAGGTCAGTACCGGCATGTTCCACAAGGAATACGCCGAGGTGTTCGCCGGCGACGCACAGTGGCAAGCCATCGAAGTGCCGCAGGCCGCGACCTACGTGTGGCAGAAGGATTCCACCTACATCCAGCATCCACCGTTCTTCGACGACATCGCCGGGCCGCTGCCAGTGATCAAGGACATCCACGGCGCCAACGTCCTGGCCCTGCTGGGCGATTCGGTGACCACCGACCACATCTCCCCCGCCGGCAACATCAAGGCCGACAGCCCGGCCGGCCATTACCTGCGCGAACAAGGCGTGGAACCGCGCGACTTCAACTCCTACGGCTCACGCCGCGGCAACCATGAAGTGATGATGCGCGGCACCTTCGCCAATATCCGTATCCGCAATGAAATGCTCGGCGGCGAGGAAGGCGGCAACACGCTGTATGTGCCCACCGGCGAGAAAATGCCGATCTACGACGCCGCCATGAAGTACCAGGCCGCCGGCACACCGCTGGTGGTGGTCGCCGGCCAGGAATACGGCACCGGCTCGAGCCGCGACTGGGCGGCCAAGGGTACTAATCTGCTAGGGGTCAAGGCAGTGATCGCCGAGAGCTTCGAGCGCATTCACCGTTCCAACCTGGTGGGCATGGGCGTGCTGCCCTTGCAGTTCAAGCTGGACCAGAACCGCAAGGCGCTCAAGCTCACCGGCAAGGAGAAGATCGACATCCTGGGCCTCAGCGACGCGCAGCTCGTGCCGCGCATGAACCTGACCCTGGTGATTACCCGCGAGGATGGCAGCAGCGAGAAGATCGACGTGCTGTGCCGGATCGACACCCTCAATGAAGTGGAATACTTCAAGGCCGGCGGCATCCTGCACTATGTGCTGCGCCAGTTGATCGCCAGCTAAAGGTCGCTGGAGGCCAAATGTGGGAGGGGGCTTGCCCCCGATGGCGGTGGATCAGTCGATACATCTGATGACTGACACACCGCCATCGGGGGCAAGCCCCCTCCCACAGTTTTGACCGCATTTAAAACTTCAAGTCAGCCGAAGAGCCACTTCCACAGCAGTACCAAGACGACAACCGCCAGCACCGGCCGCGCAATGCGGTAGGCCTTGGGATGCTTGCGCTTCCACTGCTTGACCACACTGCTGATCTTGTCGCTGAACGACTTGCTCCAGGCATAAGCCTGGTTGATGCCGCCGACGCGTTCGTCGTCCAGGTTCTGCGGCGCGGTGGCGCGGCCCAGTTGCGCGCTGACCCAGCGGTTGATGCGGGTCATCAGCGGATTGCTCAGCGGGCGTTCGATGTCGCAGAACAGGATCACGCGGGTCTTTTCCGTCTCGTTCTTCACCCAGTGTACGTAGGTCTCGTCGAACATCACGTCTTCACCGTCGCGCCAGGCGTATTCCTGGCCGTCGACGAAAATGCGGCAGTCGTCGGAGTTCGGCGTGGACAGCCCCAGGTGATAACGCAGGGAACCGGCAAACGGGTCGCGGTGCGGGTTGAGGTGACTGCCGCCCGGCAACAGCGCGAACATCGCGCCCTTGACGTTGGGGATGCTGCTGACCAGGGCCACGGTTTTCGGGCACAGGGCCTCGGCCGACGGCAGCGGTTTGTCGTACCACTTGAGGTAGAAACGCTTCCAGCCCTTCTTGAAGAACGAGCCGAAGCCGGCGTCGTTATTCTTTTCGGCGGCGCGGATGTAACCCTCGTCGAACAGGTGCATGGCCTCTTCGCGGATCACTTCCCAGTTGTCCTTGAGCACGTCCAGTTCCGGGAACTTGCTGCGGTCCAGGTACGGCTTGGACGGCACGGCCGAGAACAGGTACATCAAGGCGTTATACGGGGCAAACAGCGCCGAGTGGTTGACGAACTGGCGCAACATCGGCAAACGGGCCTTGCCGCGCAGGTGTACGTACAGCGTGCTGCCGATAAACACCAGCAACACCGACAGTTTGGCGGCCAAAGAAAAGGTCATGCAGCAACTCCTGGAAATAAGCGCCTGGCCAACAACCTCCCGTCGAGGGGAAACCAGGCGTAGCAGCCGGCCATGATAAACACTCCGGACCTCGGGAAAAACCCGCGCAGTCCAACAATCAGCGTTTAAAACGGCGCGAGGGTAGGCCAATTATGCATAAGGCCCCCGCTCTCACGCTGATTTGCATCAAGCCTGGTTTTCTTGATCGGTAAACAAATCACTGAACAGCATGCTCGACAGGTAGCGCTCGCCGGAGTCCGGCAGGATCACCACGATGGTCTTGCCCTGCATCTCCGGCTTCTCGGCCAGGCGCACGGCGACCGCCATCGCCGCGCCGCAGGAGATCCCGCACAGAATCCCCTCTTCCCGCATCAGGCGCAGGGCCATGGCCTTGGATTCGTCGTCGCTCACCAGTTCCACGCGGTCGACCATCGACAGGTCGAGGTTCTTCGGCACGAACCCGGCGCCGATGCCCTGGATCTTGTGCGGGCTCGGCTTGATCTCTTCACCGGCCAGCGCCTGGGTGATCACCGGCGAGACGATCGGCTCGACGGCCACCGACAGAATCGGCTTGCCCGCAGTGTTCTTGATATAGCGCGACACCCCGGTAATGGTGCCGCCGGTGCCCACGCCCGCCACCAACACGTCGACGGCGCCGTCGGTGTCGTTCCAGATTTCCGGACCGGTGGTTTTTTCGTGGATCGCCGGGTTGGCCGGGTTTTCGAACTGCGCCGGCATGTAGTAGGTGGCCGGGTCGCTGGCGAGGATTTCCGCGGCTTTGTCGATTGCGCCCTTCATGCCCTTGGCCGGTTCGGTCAGCACCAGCTCGGCGCCCAGGGCCTTGAGCACTTTGCGGCGCTCGATGCTCATCGACGCGGGCATGGTCAGCACCAGTTTGTAGCCACGGGCCGCGGCGACGAACGCCAGGCCGATACCGGTGTTGCCCGAGGTCGGTTCGACAATGGTCATGCCCGGCTTGAGTTTGCCGGTGCTTTCCGCGTCCCAGATCATGTTCGCGCCAATGCGACACTTCACCGAATAACCCGGGTTACGCCCTTCGATCTTGGCCAGGATGGTCACGCCACGCGGTGCGATGCGGTTGATCTGAACCAGAGGCGTGTTACCGATGGAGTGCGCGTTGTCTGCAAAAATGCGGCTCATGACGGGTCCTTGAGGCGGCTTGAAGAAAGCCCCAAGGGTATGCCTCGTCTTCCAAAGCGTCCAGTCAGAGGAACGTCGGAGACATCGCAATAGTCAATCTCCTACAAGCCCGCAGAACAGCCCCGGGAACGACCACGCCTTCGATCGACTGAGCGCAGGCGTGACTGGTCATTCAGAGACTGAATAACCCGTCTGCGTTCACAGTCGCCGGGGCCGCACGGTATAGTCGGGCATTGATGAATTCGAGGAATGACCGATGAAGTTCGAAGGCACCCAGGCCTACGTTGCCACCGATGACCTGAAACTGGCCGTCAACGCGGCCATCACCCTGGAGCGGCCGCTGCTGGTCAAGGGCGAGCCGGGCACCGGCAAGACCATGCTCGCCGAGCAGTTGGCCGAATCCTTCGGCGCCAAGCTGATCACCTGGCACATCAAGTCCACCACCAAGGCCCACCAGGGCCTGTACGAGTACGATGCGGTCAGCCGCCTGCGCGACTCGCAGCTGGGCGTGGACAAGGTGCATGACGTGCGCAACTACCTGAAGAAGGGCAAGCTCTGGGAAGCCTTCGAGGCCGAGGAACGGGTGATCCTGCTGATCGACGAAATCGACAAGGCCGACATCGAGTTCCCCAACGACCTGCTGCAAGAACTCGACAAGATGGAGTTCTACGTCTACGAAATCGACGAGACCATCAAGGCCAAGAAACGCCCGATCATCATCATTACCTCCAACAATGAAAAAGAGCTGCCGGATGCGTTCCTGCGCCGCTGCTTCTTCCATTACATCGCCTTCCCCGACCGCGCCACCCTGCAAAAGATCGTCGATGTGCATTACCCCGACATCAAGAAAGACCTGGTCAGCGAAGCGCTGGACGTGTTCTTCGACGTGCGCAAAGTGCCGGGCCTGAAGAAAAAGCCCTCCACCTCCGAACTGGTCGACTGGCTCAAGCTGCTGATGGCCGACAATATCGGCGAAGCGGTACTGCGCGAACGCGACCCGACCAAGGCCATCCCGCCCCTGGCCGGTGCGCTGGTGAAGAACGAGCAGGACGTGCAATTGCTCGAACGCCTGGCGTTCATGAGCCGTCGCGGTAACCGATAAGGGCGCCTGCCATGTTGCTCAACCTGTTCAATGAAATGCGTGCAGCCAAGGTGCCGGTGTCGGTGCGCGAGCTGCTCGACCTGATCAACGCCCTGAAACAGCGGGTGATCTTCGCCGACATGGACGAGTTCTACTACTTGGCCCGGGCGATCCTGGTCAAGGACGAACGCCATTTCGACAAGTTCGACCGCGCCTTCAGCGCCTATTTCAACGGTCTGGAAAAGCTCGACGACCACCTGCAGGCGCTGATCCCCGAAGACTGGCTGCGCAAGGAGTTCGAACGTTCGCTGAGCGACGAAGAACGCGCGCAGATCCAGTCCCTCGGCGGCCTGGACAAGTTGATCGAAGAGTTCAAGAAACGCCTGGAAGAACAGAAAGAGCGCCACGCCGGCGGCAACAAGTGGATCGGCACCGGCGGCACCAGCCCGTTCGGCTCCGGCGGCTACAACCCGGAAGGCATCCGCGTCGGCGATGCGGGCAAGCGCCAGGGCAAGGCGGTGAAAGTCTGGGACCAGCGCGAGTACAAGAACCTCGACGATCAGGTGGAACTGGGCACGCGCAACATCAAGATCGCCCTGCGCCGCCTACGCAAGTTCGCGCGCCAGGGTGCGGCGGAAGAGCTGGACATCGACGGCACCATCGACCACACCGCCCGCGATGCCGGTTTGCTGAATATCCAGATGCGCCCGGAGCGGCGCAACACCATCAAGCTGCTGTTGCTGTTCGACATCGGCGGCTCGATGGACGCCCATGTGAAGATCTGCGAAGAGTTGTTCTCCGCGTGCAAGACCGAGTTCAAGCACCTGGAGTACTTCTACTTCCACAACTTCGTGTACGAGTCGGTGTGGAAGAACAACCAGCGCCGCACGTCGGAGCGCACCTCCACCCAGGACTTGCTGCACAAATATGGCGCCGATTACAAAGTGATCTTTATCGGCGATGCCTCGATGGCGCCGTATGAAATCACCCAGGCCGGCGGCAGCGTCGAGCATTGGAACGAGGAGCCGGGGTATGTGTGGATGCAGCGCTTCATGGCCAAGTACAAGAAGCTGATCTGGATAAACCCGTATCCGAAGGACACCTGGGGCTATACGGCGTCGACCGGGATCGTGCGGGAGTTGGTCGAAGACCAGATGTATCCGCTGACCTTGCGCGGGCTGGAAGAAGGCATGCGGTTCCTTTCCAAGTAACCCGATATCTCCCATAGGCGTGGCGTCACTGGCACTTCAACGCCTCGCGAATGCGCTGCACGGAGGCCACCGAACTGGCGTTATCGCCATGCACACACAAGGTATTGGCCCGCAGGACCAAGGGGCTGCCATCGCTGGCGGTCAAGGGTTCGCCACGGGAAATGGTCAGGGATTGCTGGATGATGGCTTCGGTATCGTGGTGTACCGCGCCGGGCAATTGGCGGGAAACCAGGTGCCCCTTGTTGTCGTAGGCACGGTCGGCGAACGCCTCGAACCACAGGATCACACCGTATTCGTCGCCCAGCGCCTGGGCCGCGCGGTTGTCGCGGGTGGCCAGCAGCATCAGCGGCAGTTCGCCGTAAGCGGCAACGGCCTGGATCACCGCACGCAACTGCGCGGGGTTGGCCATCATGTCGTTGTACATCGCGCCATGGGGTTTGACGTAGCTGACCCGTCCGCCCTGGGCGCGGCAAATGCCGTCGAGCGCGCCGATCTGGTAGTGCAACAGGTCTTGGATTTCTTCGGGCGTGTAGGCCATGGAACGGCGGCCGAAACCTTGCAGGTCCTGATACGCCGGGTGCGCCCCGACCAGCACGCCATGCTTGAGCGCCAGGCCGACGGTCTTGCGCATGATGCTCGGGTCGCCGGCATGGAAGCCGCAGGCCACGTTGGCGCAATCAATGAACGGCATGACCTCAGCGTCGAGACCCAGGTTCCAGTTGCCATAGCTTTCGCCGATGTCGCAATTCAATAGCAGACGGCTCACGCTGAGTGCTCCTGTAGGCTTTGTTTTTTTGTAGTGTGGGATCTTTTACACAAGACTCGCAACTTATCCCACCGTCCCAGCGGCACTTATCGTGAAACGGCGCGATTTTTGGCGTGTGTCCGGGACGGTGTCCACCCCATAAAGGTCGACCCCATGAAGTTGAAGGAGCGCGATTAAAACGGTGGGAGCAAGCCCCTCCCACCATTACAGGCCTTTCTACAGCCCTTTCAAATCACGCTCTTCGATCGGCCGGCTCTGGCGCAGGCGCTTGCCGCCCAGCACCACCCAGTCGATCAAGCGGAACAGGCACTCCAGGCCGAAGGACAACAACATCGCCCCGCCCAGGCCCCAGCCCATGGCTTCGGGGGTCAGCAGGATCTGGTAGCTGTAGCCGTTCCAGGTTTCCAGGCGGATCGCCGGGTCGGCCGCGACCGCTACCTGCAATGCGCGAATGTACCAGGGGCCTTGCATGGCCTGGAATTGCTTGTCCAGCGCCAACTGGCGATCCAACAACGTGCCGAGGCTGTTGGCATCGCTGCGAAACACCGGGTCGTCGCTGGCGCGGTAGTGGGCGACCAGGGCCTGCAAGTCGCCGTTGAAGAACTGTTGCGCGGTGGATTCAAAGCCGCGCAGGCCGGTCTGGGCCTCGATCAGGTGGGCTTCGACGCGCTTGGCGTAGTCATTGATGAACCCCGGCACTTGCACACCGACCAACAAGCCAATGGCAAACAACACCAACCGCAGATAGCTGAGCAACATAGTCGACTTCCTTACTCGGTAATGCCCTGGCTGACGCATTCACCGCGCCGCCACAGGCTCCACTGGCCCGGTTCGTAGCGGGTCCAGTTTTCGTTGTCGGTCAGGGGTTCGGTGGCGATCACCGTTACCACATCGTTGGGCGTGGTTTCGGCCTGGAAATCGACGATCACGTCGACATCTTTCAAACGTGCCGGGCCGAACGGAGCACGCCGGGTGATCTGGGCCAATTTGGTCGTGCAGTAGCAGAACAACCAATCGCCGTCGCTGAGCAGGCAGTTGAACACGCCTTTGCTGCGGTATTCGGTGCAGGCGGCGATCAGGTCCGGCAGCATCCGCTCGATCTCCACCGGCTCCGGGAACGCCTCGCGGACGCGGTTGAGCAGGTCGCAGAACGCCGCTTCGCTGTCGGTGTCGCCCACCGGCCGGTAAAACGTGGCGCGCGGTTTGAAGTCGGCCAATTGGCCGTTGTGCGCAAAGCACCAGTTACGCCCCCACAGCTCGCGCACGAACGGGTGGGTATTGGACAGGCACACCTTGCCCACGTTGGCCTGGCGGATATGGCCAATCACCACTTCACTTTTGATGGGATAACGCTGCACCAGCCGCGCGACTTCCGATTCGCTGCTCGCGGCCGGGTCCTGGAACAGGCGCAGGCCACGACCTTCATAGAACGCGATGCCCCAACCATCGCGGTGGGGGCCGGTACGCCCACCGCGCTGCATCAGCCCGGTAAAGCTGAACACGATATCGGTGGGGACGTTGGCACTCATGCCCAATAATTCACACATGCCAGGGCTCTCGCTGCAGGGCAGACAACGTTAAAGGCGCGGCTCGACCCGCATACCGCCCACAGGCGCCGGGCGACGGAACGGCTCGTCATCGTCTTCGGGCTCGGCGGCCAAGGCGGCATCAGCGGCGGCCTTGCGCTCACGGCGGGCATTGGCGGCGCGCTCGATGGGCCAGCGGATCAACACAAACACGAGGTACACACCAAAGGCGATCATCGTGTACATGAACAAGTCGGAGACGGCCCGCCAGGCGTTGTTGCCGACCTTGAGCACCAGGTCCAGCGCAGTAATCGCCACGGCCGGCGCGAACTGGGTCTTGACCGGGTCGACGATGGTCGGGCTCAACAGCAGCACGGCCATCAGCAATTGCAGTGGCTCGCGCAACCAGCGCCAGATCCAGCGGGTCATGCGCCACCACACCAACAGGCAGCCCAAAGCGGCGAAGGCGTAAAGGCCCCAAGCGGTCAGATAATCGTTCTCGGTCATGGTGTCCATGGCAAGGTAGGCAAACAGGCCGCTATGATAACGGCTTTTGCGTGTCGCGGCTGCAATGCCTGCCACCATCCGCCAGACAGAGAGTGATCCATGCCGCCATCGACCCCCATCACTGCCGCCCCGATTGCCCGCAAGGCCCCAGGCCAGGACCCTTACGCCTGGCTGCAAGTGCGTGACAGCGCAGAAGTGATGGATTACCTGAAAGCCGAAAACGCCTGGCAGGAAGCCCAACTCGCCGGGCAACAGGCGCTGCGTGAAACCCTGTTCGAAGAGATCAAGGGCCGTATCCTCGAAACCGACCTGTCGCTGCCCTCCCCCTGGGGCCCGTACCTGTATTACACGCGCACCACCGCCGGCGACGAATACGCCCGCCACTACCGCTGCCGCCGCCCGGCCGACGACAGCAACCAGGTGGATGACAGCAGCGAGGAGCTGTTGCTCGACCCCAACGTGCTGGCCAACGGCGGCTTTTTCTCCCTCGGTGCGTTCAGCATCAGCCCCGACCATCAGCGCCTGGCCTACAGCCTCGATACCAATGGCGAAGAGATCTACACCCTGTACGTGAAGGAATTGGCCACCAACAAAGTCAGCGAACTGGCGTTCGATAACTGCGACGGCAGCATGACCTGGGCCAATGACAGCCTGACCCTGTTTTTCGGCGAACTGGACGACACCCATCGTCCGCACAAACTCTACCGCTATCGCCTCGACGGCACCGCCGCGCAGGAAGTGTTCCACGAGACCGACGGGCGTTTCTTCCTGCACTGCTACCGCTCCAGCTCCGAGCGCCAGTTGCTGGTGGCCCTGGGCAGCAAGACCACCAGTGAAATCTGGGCGCTGGACGCCGACCAGCCGCACCTGGACTTCACCTGCCTGGCGCCACGGGTCGAAGACCACGAGTACGACGTCGACCACGGCCAGCTCGACGGCGCGTGGACCTGGTTCATCCGCAGCAACCGCGACGGCATCAACTACGCCCTGTTCGTCGCCGCCGACACCGGCCGCGTGCCGACCCAGGCCGACTGGAAAAACCTGATCCCCCACAGTGATGAGGTGATGCTCGACGGCGTGAGCCTGAATGCCGGCGCCATGACCTTGAGCCTGCGCATCGGCGGCCTGCCGGTCATCGAAGTGCATCCCCAGGGTCTACCGACCTATCGTGTGGAATTGCCTGACGCTGCCTACAGCCTCTACGTACAAAACAGCCTGGAATTCCCCAGCGACAAGATCCGCCTGCGCTATGAAGCCCTGAACCGTCCGGCCCAGGTGCGCCAGTTGGAACTGGCCAGCGGCGCGCAACAGGTGCTCAAGGAAACGCCGGTACTCGGCGTCTTCAACGCCGACGATTACGTCAGCCAGCGTTTGTGGGCAACCTCCGCCGATGGTACCCAGGTGCCGATCAGCCTGGTGGTCAAGCGCGACCAGCTTGGCAAACCGACGCCGCTGTACCTCTACGGCTATGGCGCCTACGGCCAGAGCCTCGATCCGTGGTTCTCCCACGCGCGCCTGAGCCTGCTGGACCGTGGCGTCGCGTTTGCCATTGCGCATGTACGCGGCGGCGGCGAGCTGGGCGAAGCCTGGTATCGCAATGGCAAACAAGAACACAAGCAGAACACGTTCAGCGACTTTATCGCCTGTGCCGAACACCTGATCGCACAGGGTTTGACCTGCGCCAAACAGTTGGTGATCAGCGGCGGCAGTGCCGGCGGCCTGTTGATCGGCGCGGTGCTCAACCAGCGTCCGGAGCTGTTCCAGGCGGCGATTGCCGAAGTGCCGTTCGTCGACGTGCTCAACACCATGCTCGACCCGGACCTGCCGCTGACCGTCACCGAGTACGACGAGTGGGGCAACCCGCAGGAGCCCGAGGTCTATGCGCGCATCAAGGCGTATGCGCCGTATGAGAACGTGCGCGCCCAGGCCTACCCGGCCCTGCTGGTGATTGCCGGCTACAACGACAGCCGCGTGCAGTACTGGGAAGCGGCCAAGTGGGTGGCCAAGCTGCGCGACACCAAGACGGACGACAACCTGCTGCTGCTCAAGACCGAACTGGGGGCCGGCCATGGCGGCATGAGCGGGCGTTACCAGGGATTACGTGACGTAGCGCTCGAATATGCATTTGTGTTCAAGGCGCTGGGGCTGGTTTAGCGGTCCTGTCTGAACGCTGGAGCGCTCGACGCGGTTAACCGCCGGGCGTCTTCGGCTTGCTGTCGTTCGGCGGTACGCCGGGGACCGTCTGGTCCTTCGGTGGCGCAGGTAACACGATAGGCACCAGCGGCGGCGAGCCGTTCGTCTTGGGCACCGCCGGCGGGGTGACTTGCGGATACAGCGTCGGGGTGGGGGTGCCCGGCGCGCCTGGGGTTGGCGCCGGCGCAACCGGTACGGTTTGCAACTCCTGAGCCTGCGCCACACCCAATGTGAGCGCGCCCAACACAATGACCGTTAGAATGCTGCACTTCATCGATGGCTCCATGGCCTGACCGGAATGTCGTAAGGCTACTCCCAACCGCGCAAGAATGCCCTTCCCAATGAGATCTCCATGAAACGTTTCGTTCTGCTGGACACCACCCCGATCCCCGACAACGGCGGTGCCTTGTGCCTGTTCGAATACGGCGAGGACTTTGTCATCAAGATCCAGGGCGGCGACGGCGGCCAGTTGATGAACACGCGCATGCACGGCTCCGAAGACGCGCTGGCAGAAATCCCTTGTCGCAAAGTCGCCGGCCGCCCCGGTTCGCGGGTATTGATCGGCGGGCTGGGCATGGGTTTCACCCTCGCGTCGGCCCTCAAGCACCTGGGCAAGACCGCCGAAGTGGTGGTGGCAGAACTGGTGCCCGGTGTCGTGGAATGGAACCGTGGCCCTTTGGGCGAAAAGGCCGGGCGCCCGCTGCTTGACCCGCGCACCGTGGTCCGCATGGAAGACGTGGCCAAGGTGCTGCAAGCCGAGCCCCAGGGCTTTGATGCGATCATGCTCGACGTGGACAACGGCCCCGAAGGCCTTACGCAAAAAGCCAACAGTTGGCTCTACTCCGCCGGTGGCCTGGCCGCCTGCGCCAAGGCCCTGCGCCCCAAGGGCGTACTTGCGGTGTGGTCGGCCAGCGCCGACAAGCTGTTCAGCGACAAACTGCGCAAGGCCGGTTTCAAGGCCGAGGAAGTGCAAGTGTTCGCCCATGGCAACAAGGGCACGCGGCACACCATCTGGATTGCGGAAAAGCTCAAGGGCTAATTGCGCCGCGATTGGCTAGAATCAACCCTATCCGTGAACCACCCGAAGACAGGAGCCATGATGAGCTCGACCAACCCGCCCTCCCACACCGCCAAGCTCGACCGCATCCTCGCCGATGCCCAGCGCGACCGGGAAATGGGCTACCGCGACAAAGCCCTGAAAATGTACCCCCACGTGTGCGGCCGCTGCGCCCGTGAGTTCGCCGGCAAGCGCCTGAGCGAACTGACCGTACACCACCGCAACCACAACCATGACGACAATCCCCAGGATGGGTCCAACTGGGAGTTGCTGTGCCTGTACTGCCACGACAACGAGCACTCGCGCTACACCGACCAGCAGTACTTCGGCGAAGGCTCCACCAGCAGCCCGACGATCGCCAAGGCCACGCACAACCCGTTCGCGGCGTTGGCAGGGTTGATGAAGAAAGACGACTGAAGTTGCGCGCGGGCTGCCCCGCCTTCTTCGCGGGCAAGCCCGCTCCTACCCTTGACCGCATTCCAGAGCATGGACACGGACCAATGTGGGAGCGGGCTTGCTCGCGAAGGCAGCAGTGCCAGCGGCGCAGCGCTCGATAGCGACCACAGGCCGACCAATCCCCGTATAATCGCCGCTTTTCTCCAAGGCACCCTTCCCCGTGGGCAATAAACGCTACAGCTGCATCGGTCTGTATAACCCCAAATCCCCCGAAAACGTCGGTTCGGTGATGCGCGCCGCCGGTTGCTACGGCGTGGCCTCGGTGTTCTACACCGGCAAACGCTACGAGCGCGCCCGGGATTTCATCACCGACACCAAGAAGGTCCACCACGACATTCCGCTGATCGGCATCGATGACCTGAGAAAAATCCTGCCGCTGGGCTGCATCCCGGTCGCCGTCGAACTGGTGGACGGCGCCCGCCCGCTGCCCGAATACACCCACCCCGACCGCGCGCTGTACATCTTCGGCCCCGAGGACGGCTCCCTCGACAAAGAGATTCGCGACTGGTGTGAAGACGTGGTGTACATCCCGACCACCGGCTGCATGAACCTCGCCGCCACCGTCAACGTGGTGCTCTACGACCGCCTGGCCAAGGGCAATAACACCCGCTCGGGGCCCAAATACTGAGTTGCCGGGAACATCCGGCGCCTGCACACAGTCAGTTGCGTATCACTAGCCCTTGTTGGAGACCGATCATGAGCGACAGCAAAACCCTGCGACCTGTCATTGAATCCACCCCACGCCAGGCCCGCCCCACGCAGAACGTACACGGCTGGGAGCGCATCGGCTCGGTGGCCGGCGGCGTGATCATGGTCGGCAAAGGCCTGCGCCGTGGCGGGATTTTCGGGCTGCTCCAGGTGGCGATTGGCGGCGTGGCGCTGACGCGTGGGTTTACCGGGCACAGTTCGCTCAAGGACAAGCTGGAACAAGGTCGCCAGGAAATGAACAGCCTGCGCACGAAAATCGAGCGGGCCGGTGACGAGTTGAAGAACCTGAAGACCAAGGCGCAAACGGGGGCCGAAAAGGCCACAAAAACCACCGGCTGAGCCAAGTCTTCTGTCTGTTGCTGATCCAGATGTGGGAGGCGGCTTGCTCCCACCTTTATTCTGGGTCAGCGCAACAGCTTGGAATCCAGCACCACCGACGACTCGCCGATAATGCTCTGGGCCAGTCGCACAAACTCTGGGGTGCTGACGCTGTTCGCCCGCATCACCACTTGCGCAAGATCATCCAGCGAGCGCTTGTTGTGGGTTTTCACGCGGATCTCGCGATCCAGCTCCTGCATCACCACCACTGCCCGCGCCACGGTTGCGCCGCTGACGTGCTCGCCACGCAGGCTGGTGACGTCCTTGCCTTCGCGGGTCAACCGCGCCTGTATCGCCGCATAGCGCTCATCGGTGATCCCGCCGCCACGGCGCAGCAGTTCGATCGCGTAATACTCCGCCAGGCCTTCGCTGATCCAGTCGCTGGCATCATGGTCACTGAAGCGGCCGATGGCATGCACCACTTCGCGGATCAACGGGCTGCTGCCGTTTTCACTGACCAGCGGCGTGCGGCTGTTGAGGTAGACCGAGTCGCGCGCCGAGAAGGCGCCACGGCGCATCGGGTCGCTGGCGCCGACAATCAATAGCTTGGCGGGGTGACGCGGGAACGCGGCTTCCACCTGCGGCCAGACGAAAGTCAGCAACGTCAGCACGTCCATACGGCGCATGGCCTGGCCCTTGGGCGAGGTCACGGTGACGTCGGTTTCGCCCAGGCGCACACGGCGGCTGCCGAGGTTACCGGCGAGCATCCAGCCGGTGGGCCGGTCGAACAGGCGCGAGACGTTGTTGATCCGGAAGGTGTGCTTGCCGATACGCGGCCAGGCGGTTTCGACGCTTTTCCAGCCCGTCGGCAGCTCGAACACCAGGCGCGAGACCAGCTCGACGCCGTCCTGCTGGTCGAGGTGCGCGGTCGGCACCAGGTCTTCCCCGCGAAACAGCGCCCAACCCGGCGTCATGCGCGTTTCATAGATACCCGGCTTGCGCGCATGGCTGAGGCGTACACGGTAGGTCAGGCTGGCCTTGTCGGCGCTGGGTTGCCAAAGGCCGCGATGGCCACTGACTTTCCATTGGCCATCGGCCTTGAAATCGCTGTAGTCACCGCCGCGCCCCAGCTCGAAATCCAGGCTGCGCACCGCCGCCCCCTGGGACAGGCTCACGCGCACCTCAGCCTGATCGCTCTGGGGCAACAGTTTGACGTGATAGTCCAGGTCGACTTTCTTCGCGCACCACGCCGGTGTGCTCAGCGCCAGCAACACCAGGCTGGCCGCCAGCCGGGTCAGCCCCTTCATATTCACTCCTTGTTCAGCCAGCGCGGAAGATCAGGTAATCCTCCCAGTCTTCTTCGGGCACGCTGCCTTCGCGGAGCATGCGTCCGGACTGGGAAATGCGTTCGTGATGCACGGCGTCACGGTCGCCGCAGACCAGGTGATGCCACAGCGGCAAGTCCTTGCGCTCGCTGACCAGGCGGTAACCGCAGGTGGGCGGCAACCACTTGAACTGGTCGGCTTGGCCCGGGGTGAGCTGGATGCAGTCGGGCACCGACGCGCGGCGGTTGGGGTAATCGGTACACTGGCAGGTTTTCAGGTCGAGCAGTTTGCAGGCGATGCGCGTGTAATAGACGCTGTTGTCGTCTTCATCCTCGAGCTTTTGCAGGCAGCACAGGCCACAGCCGTCGCACAACGACTCCCACTCCTCCTGATCGAGGTGTTCAAGGGTTTTGCGTATCCAGAAAGGTTCGACTTTGGCGGCCATGGTTCTACATCGGTATCGGTGGGTGAAAAGGCCGCCAGTCTAGTGCCCAAGGCCACTGGGGCCAAGCGCTTACGACTGGCGGTGTTGCAAGACTTGTCAGTCTAGTGGGAGCGCAGTAGCTTTGAGCGCCGAATTGACGATCAGGAACTGCCCATGAGCACCAACCCCCGCACTGCCGATTACCCGATCAACCCCCAGTTCACTGAGCGCTGGTCGCCCCGCGCCTTTACCGGCGAGAGCATCCCGCAGGAAACCCTGCTGAGTTTTTTCGAAGCCGCGCGCTGGGCGCCATCGGCCTACAACTCGCAGCCCTGGCGTTTTCTCTATGCGCGCCGTGACACGCCGGACTGGGAACGTTTCCTCGGTCTGTTGAACGAATTCAACCGCAACTGGGCGCAGCATGCGTCGGCCCTGGTGATCATCGCTTCGAAAACCGACTTCATCGCCCCCGGCGCCAGCGAAGAAACCCCGGCGCTGTGGCACACCTTCGACACCGGTTCGGCCTGGGGCTACCTCGCGCTGCAGGCCAGCCTCAGCGGCTGGCACAGCCATGGCATGGCCGGCTTCGATCAGGCACTGACGCGCAAGGAGCTGAAGATTCCCGAGGGTTATGCGCTGCATGCAGCGGTCGCGATTGGCAAGCTGGGCGACAAGTCGAGCTTGCCCGAGTACCTGCAAGGCCGTGAGACCCCAAGCCCGCGCAAGCCGTTGAGCGAGCTGGTTTCGCAAGGCGATTTCAGTCTCCAGGACTGACGTGGGAGCTGGCTCGCCAGCCCCCACCTGTGGTTCGACGCGGTGTCAGTAGCCGCGCTCGAAATCCACTTCACCGCGCAACACTTGCTTGGCCTGGTAGGCGCGCACGTTTTCCAGAAACAGTTGCACCATCATCGATGGCGAGGTCGGCGCCGAGCTGTGCCCGGTCAGCAGCAGGCCCCAGGCGGTCCAGAACGGGTGGCGCTGCGGCAACGGTTCCTGGCGGCACACGTCGATCACCGCGCCAGCCAGGTGCCCTTCTTTCAACGCTTCGACCAGATCCGCATCAACCACCGCGACGCCGCGGCCGACGTTGATAAACAACCCGCTCGGCTTGAATTGCTTGAACAGCGCCGCGTCGTACAGGTCGTGGGTGTTCGGCGTGTTGGGCAACAGGTTGATCACGTAGTCCGCTTCGCCCACCAGCCGGCCGAGTTGATCGAGCGCGGCCACTTCGACAAACGGCGCCTGCTCGCGCGCCTGGCTGGCGATGCCGTACAGCTTGACGCCAAACGGCACGAGGAACTGCGCCACGCGCTGGCCGATATCACCGCAGCCGACGATCAGCACCGTGCGCCCCGCCAGGCTCTGGCCCATGCGGTTGTCCCACTTGCGCTCGACCTGGCTGACCAGGCGCGCCAAGACTTCGCGTTCATGGCCGAGCATGTAGGTGAGGATAAATTCCGCCATGACCTGGCCAAAAATCCCCACCGCACGGGTCAAGCGATAGTCGCGGGGCAGACCGTCGGCCAGCAGCGGCGTGATGCCGGCCCAGGTCGATTGCAGCCACTGCGGCTGGTGCCCCTGGCGCAACAGGGTGGCGAGCAGGTCCGGCTGGCCGAGCCACACCGGGCAATCGGCGGCCAGGCGCGAGAGTTCGGCCGAGTCGCCGCTGGTCAACACCTCGAGGTCCGGGGCCGCTTCGCTCAGCAACCGGGCGTAGAGCGGGTGATCCTGTTCAGCAATCAGAACACGCATGGTTCAAACCTTTCAAAAACAATGCGGACGGCCGCCCGCATCCTTACGGCCACCATCCATTAATACGATTCCATGGAAAAGAATGCGCCCCGGGCAGGGCACGCCACGATCACATCGGGTCGTTGCGGCGCAGCAGCTCTTCGGGCAAGTGTTCGATGTACTCGTCCTCGGCCGGTGGCATTTGCAGGTGGTAGCCCTGCTTTTCGAGGTTTTCCAGGACCACTGCGATGTCCTCGCGCGACAGCTTGCGCTCGGGCGTCAGCACCATGTCGAAGGCGTGATGGGCCTTGCCGAAGGCTTCCATCAAGGGTTCCGGCACGCGCTCCAGGGCATCGCTTTTCAGCACGTAGAGATACATTTCGTTGCGTTTCAAGCTGCGATAGATGGAGCAAATACGTTTCAAGGCTGTTCTCCGGCAGTGGCCAGGCTGTCGAGCAGCGCCTGGCCCATCAACTCGCGGCGCCAGCCACGCAGCGAGTCTGGCAATTGGTAAGGCCCGTCGGGGTAGCCACTTTTGACCAGGGCTTCGAGGGTTTTCTTGCGCAGCATCAGTTCCGGCGCCATCTCCAGGCGTTCGGCTTGCGCCTGGCCCAAGGCGCGCAGGTGCTTGATCAGCGTCGCGGCGTCCACCGGCAGCGGTTCAGCCACGGCGGGCGGCCATTGGTCCATGGACACGCTGCCGGCGCGCTTGATCAGGTCCAGCAGAAACTGGCCATCCTGACGCACGGTGCGCGGGTGCATGTCTTCGATTTTGCCCAGGGCGGCGAGGTTATCCGGCTGGGATTTGGCCAGGGGCCACAGCGAGTGTTCACGAATGATGCGATTGCGCGGCAGGTCACGGGCACGCGCTTGCTGCTCGCGCCAGGCGCACAGTTCACGCAGCACGGCGAGTTGGGCACGGGACAGTTTCCACGCCAGCTTGGCCTCGCGGTACACCTCGTAAGGGTCAACTTCGCGGCGCAGGTTGGCCACCAGTTCGGCACCGTCTTCCAGGACCCAGGCGTACTTGTCGTCCGACAGCCGCGGGCGCAGGCGAATGAAGACCTCGGCCAAGTGGACCGCATCTTCGGCGGCGTAGCTCACCTGGGTCTCGGACAACGGGCGCTGCAGCCAGTCCGAGCGGGTTTCGCCCTTGGGCAAGTCGATATCGAGCACGGCTTGCACCAGGCGCGAATAGCCCATGGAGAAGCCGAGGTTCAGGTAAGCCGCGGCCAGTTGGGTGTCGAACAACGGCACTGGCAGGCTGCCAGTCAGGCGCAGCAACACTTCCAGGTCTTCACTGCAGGCGTGGACCACTTTGATCACGGCCGGGTTTTCCAACAACGCCGCCAGCGGTTGCCAGTTGTCGATGGTCAGGGGGTCGATCAGGTAAGCGCGAACGCCATCACCGATCTGGATCAGCCCGGCAATGGGATAAAAGGTGTCGACCCGCATGAACTCGGTGTCGAGGGCGACGAATGGCAACTGCTGCCATTCGGCGCAATGCTGGCCGAGGCTATCGTTGTCGCAGATCCAGTGAATATCGATGGCCACACGGCTCTCCCTTGAAGAATGGCGCGCAGTATATATCGCGGAAGGGACTTGCGAGCATCCGCAGTGCACACGCAATCATGAAAACTCCGACAGCATGTGAAGAATAGTCGGACAGATTGGAGTTATCCCATCTTACGTAGAACGTAGACACGCCATACGCTGGAGCCAGGAATGAACTCCTGGTGATTCAGGACCTGGAACCCCGCCTGGCAGAACTCCCCCTCCACTGGCGTCCGGGAGGCGACCGACACGATCACGGTGTCGCGGCTGACCCGATGAAACTCCTGCAGCAGCGCTTGGCGCCCTTCGCGGCTGGGCACGTGGCGAAACAATTCCAGACAGAAAATGCAATCTACCGCGTTCGCCGACAAACCGATGGAAAATGCCGAGCCCTGAAAGGTCTTGACCCGCTTGAGCAGCGCCGCCGGGTGATGGGTGCGGGCGTGGTCGAGCATGTCCTGGGAGTTATCCGAGGCGAGGATGACCCGGTTGACGTGTTCGGCCAACACCGGCCAGAACCGCCCCGAACCGCAGGCCAGGTCGAGGATCAGACCGGGCTCGCCGGCCACCTTGAGGGCATTGCGCACCAGCCGCCCGTCACGCCACGCCGCCAGACGCCGGCGCAGCCCAGGCGGGCGCGTATCGCCGCAGACCCTGGCGTGCTCACGGTCACAGCGTTCGGCGTATTCGATCTCGATGGACGAAAGTGGTGGTGACAACATCACGGGCTCATGTGAGTGGAACGGTAGTGAACGACCTTGATTCGCAGCTTAACCAGTGCAACGTGAAAAAAAGGTCGAAAAAACCACCACCGTCAATCCGTTCACGCCGAGTGCAGATACCAGCGCCAATCCTGTTCGCCCACCTCGCCCATGAACTGCCGATATTCAGCCCGTTTCACCGCCAGGTACACGCCCAGGAACTCACTGCCGAACGCCTCCCGTGCCCAGCTGGAGTCTTCCAGGGCGCGCAGGGTGGTGAGCCAATCGGTGGGCAGCAACGCGTTGGCCTGGGCGTAGCCGTTGCCTTCCACCGGAGCGCCGGGGTCAAGTCGTTCGCGGATGCCGCGGTGGATACCGGCGAGGATCGCCGCCGCCGCCAGATAGGGGTTGGCGTCGGCGCCGCAGAGGCGGTGTTCGATGTGCCGCGACGGCGCCGGACCACCCGGCACACGCAGGCTGACAGTGCGGTTGTCGACGCCCCAGGTGGCGGCCAGCGGCGCATAGCTGTTGGTCTGGAAGCGGCGATAGGAGTTGGCGTTGGGGCAGAACATCAGCAGCGAATCGAGCAAGGTGCTGAGCATACCGCCCACGGCCTGGCGCAGCAGCGGCGTACCGTCGGCGGCCTCGCTGGCGAACAGGTTATGGCCCTCGGCGTCCGCCAGGCTGACATGCATGTGCATGCCGGTGCCGGCCAGGTCGTCGAACGGTTTGGCCATGAAGCACGCCGTCATCCCGTGTTTGTGCGCCACGCCTTTGACCAGGCGTTTGTAGCGCACCGCTTCGTCCATCGCTTGCAGGGCATCGGTGCGGTGTTCGAGGGTGATTTCGACCTGGCCCGGCGCGTATTCGGAAATCGCCGTGCGCGCCGGGATGCCTTGCAGTTTGCAGGCGCTGTAAAGGTCGGCGAGAAACGGCTCGATCTGCTCCAGCTCGCGCAGGCCATAGACCTGGGTCGCACGCGGGCGGCCGCCGTCCATGTCGCGCGCCGGTTGCGGGCGGCCGTTGTGGTCGGGTTTCTGGTCGAGCAGGTAGAACTCCAGTTCCGCCGCCATCACCGGGTAATAACCATCGGCCTTGAGCCCGTCGATCACCCTGGCCAGCACGTGCCGGGGGTCGGCCACGGTGGCGGGCAAGCCTTCGGTGGGGTGCATGCTGACTTGCACCGCCGCCGTCGGAATCAGCCGCCATGGCATGCGCTGCAAACTGCCGCTGATCGGGTAGGCGCGACAGTCGATATCGCCCACCTCCCACACCAGCCCGGAGTTTTCCACGTCATCGCCATGGATGGTCAGGCCAAGGATCGTGCTGGGCAGCGGGCGGCCGCTTTCATACACCGCCAGCAGTTCGTCGCGATGCAGCAACTTGCCGCGCGGCACGCCATTGTTGTCGAGAATAAACAGCTCGAACATCTCGATGTCCGGGTTCTGCTCAAGGAAAGAGCGGGCTTCGTGCAGGCTGGCAAAAACACTCATGGCAATTCTCATACGTTTGCGTCAGGCAGGCGCACAGGCGCCGCCGGGCGGATGCGCGCAGGTGCGCGTCATCCATCGGATAGATCAACGTAGGCGAGAGGTATCTGGTGGGCGCGCATGTCGACAGTGGAACAGGGCCCAGAAAGCCAGCGCGGAGGGCAACGCCTCGACATCCGCCGGACCGCTCGGCGCGAGCACGCCAGGCAGTGTCTCGGGGTAAGTGTCGGGGTAACCGTCCATGGGCGAATCACAGTGAGGGAGATGCCTGGCAGCGTCACACGCCGGGTCAGGGGCGTCAATTCAGGGTTGACGGAGTTTGGTTGCACGTTGGCTAAACATTCGCCGTCCTTGCCACCCCGCCATCTTGCTGGAAATAATGGCCGCCCGATCATGCCCAAGGACTCGACCGCATGAAAGCTCCTTTAGCCCTGTGTGTATTGGTGAGTCTGGCGACACCCGCCCTCGCGGACACGCCCCCCTCGCGCCTGGACAACGTGCTCGACAGCGGCACGCTCACCGTCTGCACCACCGGCGACTACAAGCCCTACACCTTCCTGCGTGCCGATGGCCGCTACGAAGGCATCGATATCGCCATGGCCGAGTCCCTGGCCAAGAGCCTCAACGCCAAAATCGCCTGGGTGCCCACCACCTGGAAAAGCCTGATGCCGGACTTCCTCGCGCACCGCTGCGACATCGCCGTGGGCGGTATTTCGGTGTCGCTGGAACGCCAGAAAAAGGCGTTCTTCAGCCAGTCCCTCGGCGTCGACGGCAAGATCCCGCTGGTGCGCTGCGCCGATGTGCAGCGTTACCAGAGCGTCGAGCAGATCAACCAGCCACAGGTGCGGGTGATCGAACCGGCGGGCGGCACCAACGAAGTGTTCGCTCGGGCGCACCTGGGCCAGGCGCAACTGCGCCTGCACGACAACGTGACCATCTTCGACGAACTGCTGGCGGGCAAGGCCGATGTGATGATCACCGACGCCAGCGAGGCGCGCTTCCAGCAGAAACTCAAGCCGGGGCTGTGTGCGGTCAACCCGCAGCGGCAGATGCAATACAGCGAGAAAGCCTTCCTGCTGCCCCGCGACGATGTGGCCTGGAAAAGTTACGTCGACCAGTGGTTGCACCTGAGCGTGGCCACCGGGGTGTACGACGGCATCGTCAATCAATGGCTGGCGGCGCCCTGAGCCGCAGCCGTCTAAGCTGTGCTCACATCCATAAGAACGAGGCACGGATAATGAAGCGACTGCTCCGATTCAGCTGGCTGTTGCTGTTGGGTTTCAGCCAGGTACACGCCGCCGCCTTGCCGGAGGAGGAAGCCCAGGCGGCCAAGGCTCTGCTGGGGAAAGCCTTGGCCTACTACCAGAGCAATGGCGACAAGGCCTTCGCCGCCTTCAGCCGCCAGGGCGAGTTCGTCGACCATGACCGCTATGTGTTCGTGGTCGACACCCAGGGCGTGTTGCTGGCCAGCGGCGGGCCCTCCTCCGCCTTGATCGGCCGCGATGTGTCCGAAGTGCTCGGGGCGGATTTGCGCCAGTCGTTCAAGGACGCGCTCAAGGCGCCGGAAGGCCAGGGCATCCAGCAGGCCGACTACCGCTGGCAGAACTGGAACGACGGCAAGATCGAACACAAGCATGTGTTTTATCAGCGTGTCGGCGAACGCATCCTCGCGGTGGGCTATTACCTGCCACGGGCCACGCCGGAACAGGCGCGAGCGCTGCGGGACCAGGCCGTCAAGGCGCTGGTCAAGGATGAAGCCGGCACGCTGAAGGCGATCAACTCATTGCAGGGCGGTTTCCTGCAGGACGATCTCTACGTGTTCGTGGTCGACCTCGATACCCGGCGCTATGCCGCCCATGGCACCAACCTGCGGCTGATCAACACCGACTTCAGCAAGATCAAGGACCCCGACGGCAAGCCGGTGGGCGCACCGATCCTCAAGTTGATGGCGGAGCAGGATCAGGGTGAGTACACGTACCGTTGGAAAAACCCGGTGACCGGCAAGGTCGAGAACAAGCATGCGTATTTGCGCAAAACCGGGCATTTCATGGTGGCGGTCGGTTCTTACAGCCCTTGAATTGCACAGGCGGTCAAACCGGTGGGAGCGGGCCAGCCCGCTCGCACATTTGGATGTCCAGCCGGCCCGTCAGCGGGCCTTGTCTTCACGGCCGCGCAGCATGCGATCAGGCATCGCAATCGCTGCCGCCAACCCCAGCAACGACACCGCCGCACTGACCATCAGCAAATGCCGGAACGTCACCGCCAGTTCTCCACGCAGGGCATCCTGCGCCGGGCCCGGGGCGGCGTTCAGGCCGTCGAGCAAAACGCTGCCGGAACCGCCCTCGACCACCAGCGCGCCGCTGGCCAGGTGGGCAAAGCTGGAGTCCTGCAACAGCGCCAGCAACAACGCCGACATGCACGCCACCCCGACCGCCCCGCCCAGGGAACGGAACAGGTTGGTGGTGCTGGTGGCGACGCCGATATCGTGCTGTTCCACCGAGTTCTGCGTGCCCACCAGCGAGGTCGGGAACTGCATGCCGGCAGCGATGCCGCACAGCAGCATGAACATCGCCGTCAGCCCGATCGCCTGCGGCGCGCTGTAGGCCATGCCGAGAATCGCCAAGGGGCTCAACACGGCGCCGCTGAGGATCAGCGGTTTATAGCGCCCGGTCACCGAGGTCATGCGCCCGGCAAAGTAGGCGCCCATCGGCAAGCCCATCGCCAGTGGCAGCAGGTGCAGCGCGGCACTGTCGGCGCCGGAGCCGGTCACGGTCTGAAAGCGCAAAGGCATCAGCACCGTCAGGGAAATCGCCTGGAAACTGGTGAAAAACATCGTACACCAGCACAGCACCGCGCTGCGGTTGGCGAACAGGTGCATCGGCAACAACGGTTCCCGCGCACGCCGCTCATGCCAGACAAATATGCTCAGCGCCACCAGCGCGCAGGCCAGCAACGCTAGCACCGAGTCATTGCGCCAATCATGGCCCTGGCCGATTTCGGTGATGCCCAGCAGCAAGGCGCTCAAGCCGATGATCAGCAGCACGGTACCGAGGTAATCGATGATCGGCTTGCGTTGCGGCAACGGCAGCCCGACCAGGCTGCGATGGGCCACGTACCAGGCGCCGGCGCCCAACGGCAGGTTGATCAAAAACACCCAGCGCCAGGACAGGTACTCGGTCATATAACCGCCCAGCACCGGCCCGGCCACGCTGGCCACCGCGTACATGCCGCTGAAATAGCCCTGGTAACGCCCGCGCTCGCGCGGCGGGATGATGTCGCCGATGATCGCCTGGCTCACCGAAATCATCCCGCCGGCGCCGATGCCCTGGAGCACCCGCGCCAGCACCAGTTGCTCCATGCTTTGCGCCATGCCGCAGAACAGCGACGCCAGGGTGAACAGGCCCATGCCGATCAGCATCATCGGCCGCCGCCCATACAGGTCGCCGAGCTTGCCGTAGATCGGCACCGCCACTGTCATCGCCACCATGTAGCCGGAGATCACCCAGGCCAGCAGGTTGACGTCGTGGAACCGCGCGGAAATGGCCGGCATGGACACGGCGACAATGGTCTGGTCCAAGGCACCGAGGAAGATCGCCATCATCAACGAGACGAGGATGCTGCGCACGGCAGGTACGGCTGGAGTAGGCTGATTGAGCTGAGTCACGGTAAACCTTCGAGCAAGGCCCGCAGGAAAAGGCGACCTGCGGGCATGCTCGATACGATAGCAGGCTATTCGATAGCTTCGTAAGGAAGCCCGACGTAATTTTCCGCGATGGTGGTGCGACCGGCGTGCGAGTGGATGAAGTACGCCAGTTCGCTCTCGGCAATGCGCTGGCTGAACCCGTCCGCTTCGGGAAACTGATGCAGCATCGACGTCATCCACCAGGAAAACCGCTCAGCCTTCCACACGCGTCGCAGGCAGATTTCCGAATATTTCTCCAGCAACTCCACGCGCCCCTCGCGGTAGACCTTGAGCAAGATGCGAAACAGCGTGCTCACGTCGCTCGCCGCCAGGTTCAAGCCCTTGGCCCCGGTGGGTGGGACGATGTGCGCCGCATCCCCCAGCAGAAACAAACGCCCGTACTGCATCGGCTCGACCACGAAGCTGCGTAGCGGCGCGATGCTTTTTTCGATCGACGGCCCGGTCACCAACTGCTCGGCCAACTGGCTTGGCAGGCGCGTTTTCAGTTCAGCCCAGAAACGCTGGTCCGACCACTCATCGACCGACTCCTCGACGGGTACTTGCAGGTAGTAACGGCTGCGCGTCGGCGAACGCATGCTGCACAAGGCAAACCCACGCGCATGCTTGGCGTACACCAGTTCAGGATGGACCGGCGGCGTGTCGGCCAGGATGCCCAGCCAGCCGAAGGGATACACCCGCTCGAAGACCTTCAGCGACTCGGCCGGGATCGATTGCCGGGCGACACCGTGAAAACCGTCGCAACCGGCCACGTAATCACACTCCAGGCGAAAGGCTTCGCCTTCATGTTCGAACGTCAGCCAGGGTTGATCAGTTTTGAGCCCGTGGGGTTGCACCTCACGCGCGTTATACAAGGTGACGCCACCGGTGGCGGCGCGTGCGGCCATCAGGTCGCGGGTCACTTCGGTCTGGCCGTAGACCATCACCGATTGACCGCCGGTGAGCGCCTTGAGGTCGATGTGAGTCAGTTGGCCATTGAGCGCCAGTTCGAAGCCATCATGGACCAGGCCTTCCGCGTCCATGCGCTGGCTGACGCCGGCCTCGCGCAACAGGTCGACCATGCCTTGCTCCAACACCCCGGCACGGATGCGCCCCAGCACGTAATCGGCGCTCTGGCGCTCTAGAATCAGGGTTTGGATACCGGCCTGCTGCAACAGTTGGCCGAGCAACAGTCCCGAAGGACCGGCGCCGATGATGGCGACTTGAGTTTTCAGCGTTTTCATTATTTTTATGGTCCGAAAAATTCACCCGAACGGATAAGGTGAAAGAGTTGTCATTGGTCTTATTGCTGACATTTTTCACTTGAGTGGGCGCTATAAGAAGGTGAAAACTGCGCCAAAGCCTGCGCTTTTTGCCAATCGGGGCGATTACCGAACCACTTGCCTGAGTATCGGATTGAAACTATGACCAAAACTGCCAGTTCCGCGATTCCGGTGTTCAAGCTGTACGGGGAAAACCAGCAATGGCCGACGCCGGATTTGTTGCACTGCGAAACGATTTCCCGACGCAGCCGGGACTACCAGTGGGAAATCCAGCCCCACCGGCACGCGGATCTGTGCCAGTTGCTGTACGTCCACCAAGGCCAGGCGCAACTGGAAATCGAAGGCCAGCGCACCACCCTCAACGAAGCGACCTTGCAGGTGCTGCCGCCGCTGTGTGTGCACGGATTCCGGTTTGCGGAAGATGTCGAAGGCTACGTGCTGACCCTGGCGGCACCGCTGGTCAGCCACCTGCAAGCGCAATTGGGCGCAACGGTCGACGGCCTGCAGGTGCTGGGCAGTTACCCGGCAGGCAAGGACAGCGACTATCTCAACAACCTGTTCGCCCGCCTGCAGGACGAATACGCCGATGAGCAGCCGGCCCGGGACATGCTGATGCACGCCCTGGTCAGCGTGCTGCTGGTGTGGATCAGCCGCCAGGCCATCCAGCGCCGTCACCCGCGGGCACCGCGTGGGCGTGAGTATTTCCGGCGCTTTACCCAATTGGTCGAACAGCATTATCGCGAACACCCGAAGATTGAAGACCTGGCCCACAAGCTGGGTATCTCGGTCTCACACCTGAACGGCACATGTCGGGAATTGGGTGGGCAACCCGCGCTACAGATCATGCACGACCGCCAATTGCTGGAAGCCAAGCGCCTGCTGACCTACACCAGCATGACCATCAATGAAATGTCGGAGGTATTGGGCTTTTCCGACCCGACCAACTTCTCGCGGCTATTCCGCCGCCGGGTCGGGTTTTCGCCCAAGGCATTTCGCGAACGACTCAAGGCCGAAACACCCGAGGATTAAACGCGAGATCGTCCTTGGTCGGCCATTAGCGCAACGCGCTGAAACTGCCGGTGCGCGGAATGCATTGATCCTGATGGCAACTGATCGCAAAGCTCGGCTGCATGCGGGCCTGCTCGACGCGATAGGCGGCGGTGCCGTACAGCGCGCTGACCAAGGCGCAAAGGATGAAAATTTTCAGGTACTTTCTGGTTTTGACGGTCATGGCACAGACCTCTGAAGGACCTACTCGGTGCTGTTTAAAGCATAGGTCAGCCAGGGCGAGTTGCCATTATTGGACGCCATTCAACATCTGTATGTCGGGTCACAGGCCCCGGTCCCACTCCGGCGTTTCCGGAAACCTCAGCACCAGGAAATCCAGGAGGCTGCGCAGCGCCGACGGCATGTGTTTGCGTGACGCGTACACCGCGTAGATGTTCATCTGCCGCGGTTCGGCCGCGGGCAACAGGCGCACCAGTTCGCCACGGCGGATGTGCTCGCCGGCCTGATAACTGGGCAGCATCGCCACCCCCGCCCCGGCGAGCGTCACGCGTAACAGTGTGCTGGCTTCGTTGGCGGTGATATTGCCGTGGACCGGCACTGAAACGTGTTCGCCGCCTTCCTCGAAATGCCACAGGCTTTTGCCGAAGTACGAGTGGGTCAGGCAGTTGTGTCGCGCCAGGTCCTCGACCTTTTGCGGCGCCGGATGCTCAAGCAGGTAGGCCGGGGTCGCGCACACCACCGAGCGACAGACCGTCAGGCGCCGCGCGATCAGGTTGGGGTCCAGGTCGTTGCTGGTGCGGATGGCCAGGTCGATGCGCTCATCCACCAGGTTGACCGTGCGATCGAGCATCTGCAGGTCGACCGTCACCAAGGGGTAGCGCCTGACGTATTCGGCGATGGCCTCGGCCAACTGCGCCTGGCCGAACGAGGTGCTGACACTCAGGCGCAGCAGGCCACGGGGCGCGTCATCCGGTTCGCTGACGGCGGCCTGCATGTCGCCGCACAGCTCCAGCAATTGCCGGCAACGTGGCAGGGTTTCCCCGCCGGCAGCCGTCAGGCTGAGTTTGCGCGTGGTGCGATGCAGCAAGCGCGCGCCGACCCAGTCTTCCAGCTCGGCCAGGTAGCGCGAGACCACCGGGCGCGACAGGTCCAGATGGTCGGCGGCGGCGGACTGGCTGCCCAGATCCACCACCGTCACAAACACGCGCATTGCTTGAAGACGATCCATGATCTGCCCGATTTTAGAAACAAACTATGTCCCAGCATCGCATTTTTTGTGGTGTTTGGTGCAACTAAGCTCTGTGCATCCCTTACCGATTGCCGGAGTTGCCCGATGTTGTCCACCCTCAAGCGCCTGACCCTGGCGACCGCCGCCCTGGCCTTCGCCGTCCAGGCGGCCGCCGCCGAGCTGACCCTCGACGTATACAACCCCGGCGAGGCCGCGATCTTCCCGGTCAGTTCGGTGCTGGTCAGCGGCGCGAAAGACGCGATCCTGGTCGACGCGCAGTTCGGCAAAAGCCAGGCCGAACACCTGGTGCAGAAGATCCGCGCCAGCGGCAAACACCTGACGACCATCTACATCAGCCACGGCGACCCGGACTACTACTTCGGCCTCGACACCCTGACCGCCGCATTCCCCGACGCCAAGGTGCTGGCCCCGCAAGCGGTGGTCGACCACATCAACGCCACCGTCGCCGGCAAACTGGCGTTCTGGGGTCCGAAAATGGGCGCCGACAAGCCAGGCAAAACCATCGTGCCGCAGGTGCTCGACGGCCACCGCCTGACGCTTGAAGGGCAACCGCTGGAAGTGATCGGCCTCGACGGCCCGCAGCCGGATCGCAGCTTTGTATGGGTGCCGTCGATCAAGGCCGTGGTCGGCGGTGTGGTCGTCGCCGACAACATCCACCTGTGGATGGCCGATACTCAGAGCGCGCAGTCCCACAAAGACTGGCTGGCCACCCTGCAACGCATCGCCGAACTGCAGCCGCGCACGGTGGTTCCGGGGCATTTCCTCGGCAACCCGTCGCTGCAATCCGTGGCCTTTACCGCCGACTACATCCAGGCCTTTGACGAAGAAACCGCCAAGGCCAAGGACTCCGCCGCCCTGATCGCGGCGATGAAAAAGCGTTACCCGACCCTCGCCGACGAAAGTTCGCTGGAACTGAGCGCCAAAGTCGCCAAGGGCGAAATGAAGTGGTGAAGCGTTTCAAACCTTAACCGTACTGGAGAATGTCATGAGCAAGATCGCAATCATTGGGGCCACCGGCCGCGCCGGTAGCCAACTGCTGGAAGAAGCACTGCGACGCGGGCACAGCGTCACCGCCATCGCGCGCAACACTGACAAGCTCGCCGTGCGTCCTGGCGTCAGCGTCAAACAGGTCGATGCGCTGGATGCCGAGGCCTTGCAACAGGCCATCAGCGGCAGCGATGTGGTGATCAGCGCGGCGCATTTCGCCACCCTGCCCGCCAGCGCGGTGATCGGCCCGGTGAAAAAAGCCGGGGTCAAACGCCTGCTGGTGGTGGGCGGCGCGGGTTCGTTGCTGCTGCCGGGCGGCACTCGGGTGATCGACAGCGAGGGTTTCCCAGAGGCGTACAAGGCTGAAGCCAGTGCCGGCGCGACGTTCCTCGAGGCGTTGCGTCAGGAACAGGAACTGGATTGGACCTTCCTGTCGCCATCGGCCGAATTCGTTGAAACCGAGCGCACCGGCACCTTCCGCCTGGGCCAGGATGATTTGCTGGTGAGCCGCGAAGGCCGCAGCTGGATCAGCTTCGCCGACTTCGCCATCGCGATGATCGATGAAGTGGAAACACCGAAGCATTCGCGCCAGCGTTTCACCGTCGGTTACTGAGCCGACACGATCCACCTGTGGGAGCTGGCTTGCCGGTTCCCACAGGTGGATCTTCAGCGTTACGCCTGTTGCGCCTGGTTGACCAACCACTCCATCAACGCTTCAAGCCCGGCGGACGGCTTTGTCCCCGGCGGATACACCAGGTAATAGCCCATCCCCGTCGGCACCCGCAATTCAAACGGCGTCACCAAGCGCCCCGCGCTCACATCCTCGCCAATCAACGCGCTGTCGCCAATCGCCACGCCTGAACCCTGGGACGCCACTGTCATGGCCAGATCCAGCGTCTCGAAATGATGGCCCTGGCTCACATTGCTCAAGCGCGTCTTCGCCGCGTTCAGCCATAACGCCCAGTCCCGCTCGTCCCGCGTGGGGTGCAGCAGCACCTGTTGCTGCAGGTCCGCTGGCGTATTCAGCGCGCCCAGCAAGGTCGGCGCGCACACCGGGGTGAGTTGTTCGTCGAACAGATGCCGAGCCTCGGCCGACTGTTCGGCGCTGGGCGCATAGATCACCGCGGCATCGAATTGCTCGCGACGAAAGTCCACGGTGTAGGCCACGGTCGTGGTCAGCTCCACCGGCACATCCGGGCGCTCCCGCTGCCATTGCATCAAGCGCGGCAGCAGCCAGCGCATCACGCAGGTGGAAGCCTTGAGCTGCAGGGTGTCGCGGCGGCGGCCGATCTGCTCCAGCGCGTCACCGATCAGGCCGAAGACCTGCTGCACCCGCAGCGACCACTCGCGGCCTTCTTCGGTCAGGCTCAGGCCCCGTGCCTGGCGCTGGAACAAGGCATAGCCCAAATGGCTTTCCAGCCCGGCGATCTGCCGGCTCACCGCGCCTTGGGTGATGTGCAACTGCGCGGCAGCGTGGGTGAAGTTGCAGCACTGGGCAGTGACCCAGAAGGTGTGCAGCGCGGGCAGCGGCGGGAGGCGTTTCATAGGGCACGCAGCCATGACGTGAGGACATGGCTAGTATGACTTTTTATCGATTGTTGCTGCTACGGGCCAGCCGGTCCAATACCGCCTCACCTCAACCTGAGAGCGACATGTATGGCGACCTGCGGCGAAGTATTGGTCAAGCTCCTGGAAAGCTACGGCGTGGACCAGGTGTTTGGTATTCCTGGCGTCCACACCGTGGAGTTGTATCGCGGCCTGGCGCGTTCGAACATCCGCCACGTCACCCCGCGCCACGAACAGGGCGCGGGTTTTATGGCCGATGGCTATGCGCGCACCAGTGGCAAGCCCGGCGTGTGTTTGATCATCACCGGCCCCGGCATGACCAACATCACCACGGCCATGGGCCAGGCCTATGCCGACTCGATCCCGATGCTGGTGATCTCCAGCGTGCAGGCGCGCAGCCAGCTGGGCGGCGGGCGCGGCAAGTTGCATGAACTGCCGAACCAAAGTGCGCTGGTCGCCGGCGTGGCAGCGTTCTCCCACACCGTGATGTCGGCAGCAGAATTGCCCGGCGTGCTGGCGCGGGCGTTTGCGCTGTTCCAGGCAGGGCGCCCGCGCCCGGTACACATCGAAATCCCGCTGGATGTGCTGGTGGAAAACGCCGACGCGTTGCTCGGCACCTCCCCCATCAGCGTGGCGCGTGCCGGAGCGGCGCCAGTGGCGGTCGCGCAGATGAGCCAACGGCTCGCCGCCGCCCAACGCCCGCTGATCCTGGCCGGCGGCGGCGCCATCGAGGCCGCCGCGGCGTTGACCCGCCTGGCCGAAACCCTCGGCGCCCCCGTGGCGCTGACCATCAACGCCAAAGGCCTGCTGCCCGCGGCCCACCCGCTGCTGATCGGCTCGACCCAGTCCCTGCTCGCCACCCGCGCCCTGGTCGCCGAAGCCGATGTGGTGCTGGCGATCGGCACGGAGCTGGCGGAGACCGACTACGACGTGACCTTCGCCGGCGGTTTCGAGATTCCCGGCGCACTGCTGCGCATCGATATCGACCCCGACCAGACCGTGCGCAATTACCCGCCCGAGCTGGCCTTGGTGGCTGACGCGCAGATCGCCGCCGACGCCTTGCTCGCCGAGCTCCAGCGCCAACCGCTGGCGCCTCGCCACAGTGCCTGGGGCGCCCAGCGCGTCGCCCGCCTGTGGGCCGAATTGACGCCGACCTGGGACGCCGCCACCCGTGCGCAAACCCGCATGCTCCACACGGTGCTGGAGGAACTGCCCGGCGCGGTGCTGGTGGGCGACTCCACACAGCCGGTGTACAGCGGCAACCTGACCCTGAACCTTGACCACCCGCGCCGCTGGTTCAACGCCTCCACCGGCTACGGCACCCTGGGCTACGCCCTGCCCGCGGCCATCGGCGCCTGGTTGGGGCGTGGCGATGGCCAGCCGGTGGTGTGCCTGATCGGCGACGGCGGGCTGCAATTCACCCTGCCGGAACTGGCCAGCGCCGTGGAGGCACGCACGCCGATCATCGTGCTGCTGTGGAATAACCAGGGCTACGAGGAGATCAAAAAGTACATGGTCAACCGGGCCATCGAACCGGTCGGCGTCGACATTTACACGCCGGACTTCATCGGCGTGGCCACGGCCCTCGGTTGCGCCGCCGAACGCATCCAGGGCCTGGACGCACTGCGCGTGGCCTTGCGTGCCGCCGCGGATCGCCAGGGGCCGACGCTGATTGAAATCGACCAGGAACGTTGGATGCAGGAGGTAGCGGTATGAGTGCGGTCGTAAACGGTGTGTATATCAATGGTGCGTGGCGTGCGGGCCATGACGTGTTGGACGTGATCAACCCGGCCACCGAGGAAATACTCGCCCAGGTCAGCGTCGGCGATGCCCGCGCCGTGACCCAGGCGGTCGACGCCGCCAGTGCGGCGTGTGTCGGCTGGTCGCAGAGCACCGGCCGCGAGCGCGGCGCCCTGCTGCGCAAAGTGGCTCAAGGCGTGAGCGAGCAGCGCGAACCGTTGATGCGCGTACAGTCGCGCAACAGCGGCAAACCGTTGTTCGAAGCGGGAATCGATGTGGACGATGTCATCGCCACCTTCGAGTACTACGCCGGTCTCGCCGAGGCGCTGGACGCCGAGCAAGACCACGCGGTGGCGCTGCCCACTGATGCCTTCAGCGCCCGCCTGCGCCGCGAGCCCTGCGGTGTGGTGGGGCTGATCGTGCCGTGGAATTTCCCCATGGTCACCACCGCCTGGAAACTCGCCCCGGCGCTGGCCGCCGGCTGTTGCGTGGTGCTCAAACCGTCGGAAGTGACGCCGCTGGCGGAGTTGCAACTGGCGCAGATCATCGCCGCGGCCGGCTTCCCGGCGGGGGTGTTCAACCTGGTCTGCGGCACCGGCTTGGCCGTGGGCGCCCCGCTGGCGGCGGACCCTCGCGTGGCGAAGATTTCCTTCACCGGCAGCAATGCGGTGGGCGTGCAGGTGATGCAACGCGCCGCCGAAACCGTCAAGGGCGTGAGCCTGGAACTGGGGGGCAAATCCTCGCTGCTGGTGCTGGAAGATGCCGACCTCGACCTGGCGCTTGAGCTGGCCTGTGGAGGTGGCTTTTTCAACGCCGGGCAGATGTGTTCAGCGACCAGTCGTGTGCTGGTGGCAGACAGTCTCGCGGATGAATTCCTACAGCGTTTAACTGCGCGGGCTGAAGGGATTCGCGTCGCCGACCCATTTGCCGACGACGTGGAAATGGGCGCGCTGATCAACCGCGCCCAGTACCAACGGGTGTTGGCGCATATCCAGCGCGGTGTGCAGGACGGTGCCCGCTTGCTGTGCGGCGGTGAGCGCCCGGCGCACTTGGCGAAGGGTTATTTCATTCGCCCCACGCTGTTCACCGACGTGCCGCTGGACAGCGCGTTGTGGCGGCAAGAAATCTTCGGCCCGGTGCTGTGTGTACGACGCTTTACCACGGAGGCCGAGGCCATCGCCCTGGCCAACGACAGCGATTTCGGCCTGGTGGCCAGCGTGGTCAGCCACAACGACGAAACCGCCGCACGCGTGGCCAATGCCTTGCAGGCCGGCATGGTGTGGATCAACGCGCCGCAGGTGATCTTCCCGCAAACGGCGTGGGGCGGTTACAAGCAAAGCAGCATCGGCCGCGAACTGGGCCCGTGGGGGCTGGCGACGTTTCAGGAGATCAAGCATGTAATCCGGTCTAACTGACGACGCAGCCACCCTATGGAATGTGGAGCAATGTGCGGTATTTCAGTTAACTGCGTTTTTTAGATAGCCCCTGCGACTTTCTCATTTGCTCCCGTCCCCCGCCCGTGGCCTGATTCGCCCTTGTTCACTCAAGGCAGGCCCATGGAAAACGTTCACGCAAAACCCACCACCGCCGTATGGCTGATGATCAGCGTCGTGCTGGTCGCGCTTAACCTGCGCCCGTCGATGGCGGCCGTAGGGCCGTTGTTAGCGTCGATTCGCGGCGAGGTGCCGTTGAGTTTCAGCAGCGCGGCGCTGCTGACCATGTTGCCGGTCATGGCCATGGGCCTGGCGATGTTTTTCGGCATGGGCCTGGCCAAGCGCTTCGGCGAACATCGCAGCATTGTGGTGTCGCTGCTGGTGATCGGCGTGGCGACGCTGTCGCGGTTGTTCCTCGATTCGGCGCTGGAGTTGATCGTCAGCGCCATCGCTGCGGGGGTCGGCATCGCGATGATCCAGGCGGTGATGCCGGCGCTGATCAAGTCGCGCTTCAGCGCCGACGTTTCATTGTTCATGGGCTTGTACGTCACGGCGATCATGGGCGGCGCGGCGCTGGCGGCGTCGTTCTCCCCGTTCGTGCTGGTGCAGACTGGTAGCTGGCGCATCGGCCTGGCGATCTGGGCGGGGCTGGCCGTGCTCGCCCTGGTGTGCTGGTCCGCCCAGCGTGCGGCGCTGCCGGTTCTGCCCCAGGCAGGTTCTGACAAGCAGGAAGGATTTTTCGGCAACGGTCGCGCCTGGTTGCTGGCGATCTTTTTTGGCCTCGGTACAGCCTCCTACACCTGCGTACTGGCGTGGCTGGCGCCGTACTACGTAGAACAAGGCTGGAGCGAACAGCATGCCGGTTTGCTCCTGGGTTTCCTCACCGCGATGGAAGTCATCTCGGGCCTGGTCACCCCCGCCCTCGCCAACCGCCGCCGGGATAAACGCGGAGTGTTGGCCGTGTTGCTGGTGCTGATCATCCTCGGGTTCTGCGGCCTGATCCTCGCGCCCCAACACCTGAGCCTGCTGTGGCCCTGCCTGCTCGGCCTGGGCATCGGCGGCCTGTTCCCGATGAGTTTGATCCTGTCCCTCGACCACCTCGACCACCCGCGCCGCGCCGGTAGCCTGACGGCGTTCGTGCAAGGCATCGGTTACCTGATTGCCGGCCTGTCGCCGCTGATCGCCGGGATGATCCGCGATCAGTTGGGCAGTTTCGAATGGGCATGGTGGTCGCTGGCGGCGGTGATCGGGGTGATGCTGCTGATCGTCACGCGCTTCAATCCGAAGCATTACGCAGACCACATCCGCTGACGTCGTGTTGCAAACACTTTTTGTCCCACGCACAACACTGAAACACCCTACAGAGCTTTCTATTGGCACTCCCGTTCCGTTAAGCTTTTGCCCTTGTCGCGCGCTGCCACAGTGCCAAGGCTTACCGGATGGAATGGATGCTAAACAGTAACTTGCTCAGAAAGCTCGATATGCAGGATTTGATGGTGTTTATCGCCGTCTACGACCAGAGCAGCGTTACCGAGGTGTCAGAAACGCTGTTCGTCAGCCAGTCGACCGTGAGCTACAGCTTGAAGAAGCTGCGCACCAGCTTCGAGGATGAGCTGTTCATCAACACGCGGGCGGGTATGCGTCCGACGTACAAGGCCAGCACCATGTACGGCCATGTGCAGAAAATCCTCGAAAGCATCAACCTGTGCCACGCCGGTGGCCAAGCCTTTGACCCCACCCAGAAAGCCGTGACCTTCAACGTGTGCGCCCCGGAGTATTTCGAGCAACTGATCCTGCCGCGCCTGTTGAAACACTTCGACCGCGCGAACCTGCCGGTGATCGTCAATGTGCGCAAGCTGGAAACCGAGATCCCTGCCGACGACCTGCGCGAAGGCCGCCTCGACCTGGTGATTTGCTTTGGCCCGCACTTTCACCGCGCGCATAAAGACTTCAAGACCCAGATGTTGCTGGAAGATGATCTGGTGTGTGTCTTCGACAAGCGTGCGGCGCCCCGCGAGGCGGCGCTCAGCCTGCAGTCGTTCGTCGAGCGGCGCCACGTGTTTCCCACGCCGTGGACCTCCGACACCAACATGGTCGACGGCTGGCTGGCGCGTCAGGCCCACAAGCGCCAAGTGGTCGCACGGGCCAACAGCTATGGCGCGGCGTTGAAGATGATCACCGGCACTGACTTCATCGTGACCCTGCCCCGCCGCGTCCACAAACTGCTGGCCCCGGCGTCGGTGTTCGGCCACTGCGAGGCGCCCCACGGGTTGCCGGGGTTCACCCTGGATATGCAGTGGAACGAAACCAGTGAACAGGACAGCGCCAATACCTGGTTCAGGGAGCAGGTGGTCAAAGTCTGCGCTGAACAGGGATTACTCTGACCTCACGCATCGACGGTCGTGGTGGATGGAAGCGCTCAGCCGATCGCGACCTTACTGTAGGAGTCGCGATCGATATCCAGCAATTCGACACTCAGTTGCACCTGCACACCTTCCGGCCATGGCCCAAGTTCCTGCACCACGGCCAGCAGGCTTTCTGACAGCTGCTTCTTGACCTGCGCCGAGCGTCCACTGAGCAACGCCAGGCGCACGGCGACAAAACCCCGCGGGTTCATGCCGGTGCCCACGCGAAAACTCTCGACCTTGAGTGAACGGCTCTTGATATCCAGCTCGGCGCCAAACTGACCGGAGGCCACCAATGCATGGTTCAGACGCAACAGGGCCTTGTCGGTGTCCAGTTGCGTCAGGTTGGCGGTGTATTCCAGGTGCAGGTGTGGCATGGGAGTCTCCGAAGTATCGATAGGAAGATTCCTAGATATACCACGGATAAAAGCATCAGACCTTTTTCGCCAGCCCGCGGTCGCTCATGAACGCCTCCAGCCGCGAACGCACCCAGCGTTCGGCCGGATCGGTGTCCACATGGCTGAGCCAGACCATGGACAGATCCAGGGTCGGCGTCTCGAATGGGTAGGGCTCACAAAACAGATTGCCCGACAGCGTCATGGCTTCGGCGGTGTAGTCCGGCAGGCTGGCGATCAGGTCGGTGCCGGCCAGCAGCGCCGGCAGCGCGCTGTATTGCGGCACCGACAGCACCACATGGCGCTTGCGCCCGATTTCCGCCAGCCACTCATCGGCAAACCCGGATACGTTGGCGGTGTGGGACACCAGCACATGGGGCCGCGCACAATATTCATCGAGGGTCAGCGGCCGGTCGGACGCGTCGGCGCGCAGCAAGCGCGGGTGGATATGGCGCAGCAACTTGCGCTTGGCATTCGCCGGCAGGCCACGGGTCTGGGTGATGCCGACGGTGATATCACCGGATGCCAGCAGATCGGGAATCCGCCAGTAATCCACATGCTGCACCACGAACACCACCTTCGGCGCTTCCTGGCGCAAGGCGCGCAGCAACGGCGGCAACAGGCCGAACTCGACGTCATCGGACAGGCCGATCCGGAAGGTCATGGTGCTGACGGACGGGTCGAAATCGTGGGTCAGGCTCAGGGCCGATGAAAGAGAGTCCAGGGCCGGCGACAGGTGCCGGATGATTTCCTCGGCCCGCGCGGTAGGTTCCATGCGGTGGCCGACGCGAATGAACAGCGGATCGTTGAACAAGGTGCGTAACCGGTTGAGCGCCGAACTGATGGTCGGCTGGCCAAGAAACAACTTCTCCGCCACCCGCGTCACATTGCGCTCGAGCATCAGTGCCTCGAAGACCACCATCAGGTTGATGTCGGCCTTGCGTAATTCATTGCGATTCATCGGCACCTGCCCTTTCCCCACGACAAACCGCAGTTTAGAAAGCCCGAGGGGCTGCGTCTATGCGCGCACTGTTCATTGGGCGGCTTTACGACTATATATTCAGCTCTTCACGGTCGCAGGAACACTATCGTGCTGGTTATTCTCGCCGCGGCCTTCCTCCTGGCCGGGTTCTGCATCTGGGTCATCCAGTTTATCGCGCACCCCACCGCCCGCACGTTGTTGCGGGTATTCGTCGGCCTGTGCCTGGCGGCGGTGGTGGCGTACCTGGTATTGGCGTCGGGTTATCCTATTTCGTTGCTGGTCTCATAACGACCCGAGGGGCCGGCGCCTGTTCCTGGCCCTGGCGCAAACGCAGCGCGGCCAACGCCGCGACCACCAGCACCACGGCAATCACCTTCAGGCCATTCATCGCGTTGCCGGTACTCATCTCGATCATGCCCATCACCGACGGCCCGACAAACCCGCCCAACAGCCCGCAGGCATTGACGAAACCCAGCCCGCCCGCCAAGGCGACGCCCTTGAGACGCGAGGCCGGGTAGAGAAACACAATCGACTGCACCACAAAAAACATCACTGCCGACAGACAAAAGCCCAGCAGGCTGAACACCGGCCCCGACACCGACGCGATGCCCAACCCCAGCGCCATGGTCAGCAACCCGCTGATCAACAGGCGCCGCGCGCGGGTGGGTGTGGTCGCAAAACGCGGCAGCCACACTGCGCCCAAGGCGGCGGCGATCCAGGGCAGCGAGGTCAGCAACCCCACGCTCATGGTGCTCAATTCACCGTATTTGCTGATGATGCTCGGCAGGAAAAAGATCACCGTGTAGACCGTGATCTGATGGCAAAAATACACAAAGATCGCCAGCAGGATCTGCGGGGTCAGCCAGTTTTTCAACGCGTGGCCGCCCTCCCCGGCGCCTTCCTCGGTTTCCTGGGCAATGCGCTGTTCGATACCCTGCGCTTCCGCCGCCGTCAGCCACGGCGCCTGGCTCGGGCGGTCCGGCAACTTGCGCCACACCACCCAGGCGAACGCCACCGCCGGCAAGCCTTCGAGCAGGAACATCCACTGCCAGCCATGCCAGCCGAGCAGCCCGTCCAGGCGCATCAACGCTGCGCCCACCGGGCCACCGATGATGTTGGCAAAGCACACGCCGAGCAGGAAATAGCCGGTGGCCCGTGCGCGTTGTTCGCGGTTGAACCAGTAGGTCAGATAGAGCATGACCCCGGGAAACAGGCCCGCTTCGGCGATGCCCAGCAGCAGGCGCAATACGTAGAACGAGGTCTCGCCCTGCACAAACGCCATGGCCGCCGAGATCAGGCCCCAAGTCACCATGATCCGCGCGATCCAGAAGCGCGCGCCGACTTTGTGCATGATCAGGTTGCTGGGGATTTCCGACAGTGCATACGTGAGGAAGAACAAGCCCGCGCCCAGCCCGTAGGCCGCGGCGGAGATGCCCAGGTCGACGTCCAGGTGGTGCTTGGCCAGGGCGATGTTGGTGCGGTCCAGAAAGCTCAGGATGTAGGCGATGATCAACAAGGGCATCAACTTGGCGAACATCAATTTGTTCAGTACCTGCGGTTCGCGGGCCTGGGTGGCAGTAGTCATCGGGCAGTTCCTCCTGGCGCCCCGCCAGCGCGGCTGGGGGGCGCATCAATGTTGTTCTAGGGTTCGAGTTGCACAACCAACGCCTGCGGGCGATGGGAAAACAGTTGCAGCAGCGCGCCGCCCAGGGCGCAGCCGGCCATCACGAAAAAGCACACGGTGTAGCCATGCAGCGTGGTCCAGCCGCCGCCCATCGCGATCAGGCTGCCCATCAACACCGGCGCCAGGCCGCCGCCGATGAACATCGCGGTGGTGATGATGCCGTTGGCCGTGGAGGTGGCCGACGGCTCGGCCGAGTCGCAGGCCACCGCGTAGTAGATCGGCCAGACCGCATTGGCGACCAGGCCGAACAGCAACTGCACGACGATGATCAGGGTCAGGGTGCTGGCGAAGTAGAACGCGCCGACACTGGCGGCCATCCACAGCCCGCAGATGATCAGGGTGGTACGGCGGCCGATGATGTCCGACAACGACGGCCACACCAGTTGCCCGAGAATCCCGGTCAGGGTGAACACCACGCTCATCCCCGCCGACTGCGCCAGCGACAGCCCGACGATGTTGTAGAGGTAGGCCGGCAACACGATATTCACGCCCATGTACACCACCTGCGTGAGCAGGGTGTTCCCCGCCGTCAGCGCGATATTGCGGTTGCGCAGGGTGGCGACAAAGGTGCGCCAGGCGTCGCCCTTGATCTGGCTGGCCGGGGCATTGTCCGGTGGCGTCATGCCTTTGGCGGCGATGTCGACGTACAGCGCGGTGATGCGTTCGGCCGTGGAATACCGCGCCCAGAAGATCATCAGCGGCAAGGCCACCACGAAGGCGAAGAAGAACACGTAGCGCCAGTTGTCCTCGCCGAAGGTGCTGATCACAAAGCTGGCGACGATGCCGCTGAGCATCGCGCCGATCGGGTAACCGGTGTGGTGCGCGCCAAGGGCAAAACCGCGGCGTTCCACCGGCCACCATTCGGCGGTGTTGCTCACGCCCACCGGTTCGCCCCAGCCCGCGCCGAGGTTGACCCCGACACGCAGGGCGATAAACGTCGCGAGGTTGCCGCTCAACGCCTTGAACCCGGACAGAAACGAGATCGCCGTGTAGCCCAGCACCAACGGCACCTGGAACCGCGCGCGCTTCCAACCGCCGCCGTAGCGGTCGCTCCACATTGAACCCGGGATATCCAACAGGGCCAAAGCGAGCATGATCACCGTGGCCACGGTGCCCCACTGATCGGCGGACAAATCGAAATGCTTGGAGATGGTCGGCCCCAGGCGCAACACGATCTCACGGTCGTAGGCGTTGAGAATCCAGATCATCCAGCAAACCAGCAGCGACACCCAGGAATGCCGGTGAATGCTGCGCAGCGACGCTTTTTTTAAAGTAGCCATGAGCCTCTCCAGGCGCGCGAAGGCACGCACTGACACAAGGTTGCGAAGGAATGTTGCTGATCGAACACACGCGCTAGCTGGCGAACCGTCGCTCGGCTATTCCTTGCACGCCCAACCCGGTAATGGCGAACAGCGCGCCGCGCTGCTGGCCGTCGTGCGGAAAACGCGGCAGCGGCGGCTTGGCCATGGAGGTCACAAACAGGGTGTCGAGGTTCGGCCCGCCGAAGGTCAGGCTGGTGACCTTCTTCACCGGCATTTGGATGATCCGGTCGACGTGGCCATCGGGGGTGTAGCGCACCAGCTTCCCGGCATAGACCAGGGCCTGCCACAGGCAACCTTCGGCGTCCACGGTGCAACCGTCCGCGGCGCCGCCACCCGAGGTGTCGACCTTGGCGAAGGTGCGCCGGTTGCTGACATTGCCGCTGGCGAGGTCGTAGTCATAGGCCCAGATCTCGCCCGACCAGGTGTCGCAAAAGTACAAGGTGTCCCCGGATGGGCTCCAGCACGGGCCATTGGAGACGATGATGCCTTCGTCCAGGGTGTGCAGGCGCAGGTCCGGGTCCAGGCGGTAGAGTCTGGCGCTGGCGCGGTCTTCCTGGGTGTCCATGGAACCGAAGACAAAGCGGCCCTGGCGGTCGACCTTGCCGTCGTTGAGACGGTTGTTCGGCAGGTGCGGTTCAGGGTCTTCGATCAGCGCCAGTTCGCCACTGGCCAGGTCCAGAGTGTGTACGCCATTCTGCAGGGCGACGATGGCCGCCGCGCCGTTGTGGCGCAGGGCCATGGAGCCGATTTTCTGGCCCACGTCCCAGGCACGCAGTTCGCGGCCGTCGTCGGTGCAACGCAGGATGCGGCCGTCGGCGCTGTCGATCCAATACAGCCGCTGTTGTTCGACGTCCCACACCGGGCCTTCGCCCAGGGTGGTCTTGACGTCCACAAGCACTTCGATACGCATGGTGTGATCCCCTTATTGTTGTTGTGCGGGATTCGGGCCGCGCCAGCACGCGGCCGTGTCGTCGGTTAGAAATTGACCTGGTCGCGCCCCTTGAGCCCGAGGATGTCCCGCGCTTCATCCGGCGTGGCGACGCGATGGCCGAGGGCTTCGATCACGCTGCGAATGCGCCGTACCTGATCGGCGTTCGAAGCGGCCAATTTGCCCGGCCCGTCCCACAACGAATCTTCCAGGCCGACCCGGGCATGGCTGCCCATCGACAAGCCCATGGTCGCCAGCGGAATTTGCCCACGCCCGGCACCAAGGATCGACCACACATAATCGTCGCCAAACAGGCGATCGGCGGTACGACGCATGTGCGCCAGGTCTTCCGGGTGCCCGCCGATGCCGCCGCGCAGGCCGAACACCGATTGGATGAACAGCGGCGGCTTGAGCAGGCCACGTTCCAGGAAGTGCGCGGCGGTGTAGAGGTGGCCGATGTCGTAGCACTCGATCTCAAAACGGGTGCGGTTCTCGGCGCAGGAATTGAGGATGTGGGCAATGTCGCGGAAGGTGTTGCGAAAGATCCGGTCGTCACTCTCTTCCAGGTATGGACGCTCCCAGTCGTGCTTGAACTCGGTAAAGCGGTTGAGCATTTCGTACAGGCCGAAGTTCATCGAGCCCATGTTCAGCGAGGCCAATTCCGGCTTGAACTGCATCACCGGCTGTAGGCGTTCTTCCACGCCCATGGTCGGCGCGCCGCCGGTGGTGATGTTGATCACCACGTCGCTGGCGGCCTTGATCTGCGGCAGGAATTCGGCGAACAGCGCGGGGTCCTGGCTGGGGCGGCCGTCGTTGGGGTCACGGGCATGCAGGTGAACAATCGCCGCGCCGGCTTCGGCGGCGCCGATCGCGGCCGCGGCAATTTCCTCGGCAGTGATGGGCAAATGCGGCGACATCGACGGCGTATGGATGGCACCGGTCACGGCACAGGTAATGATCACAGGACGTTTTTTGGACATGACGATTCTCCGACTTTTATTCTTATGAAAAAAATCCTGGGTACAGCTCGGGGTTCTTCCTTGGCGACTGGCGCCGCGTCCTACAGGTACTCGACGTTACCGTCGACACTGATCGCCTGGCCGGTCACGTTGCGGGCGGCGGGCGAACAGAGGAACAGCGCCATGGCCGCGACGTCTTCGGCGGTGACCATGCGCTTGAGGGAAATTTTGTTGAGGTATTCCTGGCGCATCTCGGGTTCGGGTACGCCGACCTGCTCGGCACGGGCGCGAATCACCGCGTCCATGCGCGGGCCTTCGACGATGCCGGGCAGCAAGGCATTGACGCGGATGTCACTCTCGCCCAACTCCGAGGCCAGGGATTTCATCAGGCCGACAATCGCCCACTTCGTCGCCGCATACGGCGTGCGCCACGCGTAGCCCAGACGCCCGGCCACCGAGGCGATATGCAACAGATGGCCGTGGGACGATTGCTTGAGCATCGGCACCGCATGGTGGGCAAAACGGTATTGCGCGGTCAGGTTGATGTTGATGGTGGCTTGCCATTCGGCGTCGCTGATCGCGTCGATACCGCCAGTGGGGCCGGCGATGCCAGCGTTGTTGACCAGCACGTCGAGGCCGCCGAAATGCTCGCGCTGCACCTCGAACACCGCCGCGATCTGCGCGGCATCACTGACATCGGCGCGGGTGGCGACGCTGCCTGGGTATTTGTCGCGAAACGCCGCCAGGGCCGGTTCGCTGACATCACACACATGCACCTGGGCACCGGCTTCAAGGTACGCCGCAGCCAACACTTCACCGATGCCGGCAGCCCCGCCGGAAATCAATACACGTAACCCAGGATAGGGCTGTAGCCGCTGTAGGACACTCATGCACGTTTACCTCCTGAAGCAGACGACCGCGAACGGTCGTTCTTGACGAGCAGGCGCGCCAGGGAATCGGCGGCCTGCATGATGTCATCGGTCACCGCCGCCCGTGCGCCAGCGCCGTCGCGGGCGGCCAGGGCTTCGACGATGCGCGTATGCGCCTCCATCGAGCGTTGCAGGTGAGCTTTATCGGGGGCGACCAGGGCAAAGCACGGCCCCATGTGCAGCCAGAAATTCTCCACGGCGGCCATGGTCAGCTCGGCCTGGGCCACTGCGTAAATCCGGCGGTGGAAGGCGAAGTTGGTCCACAGGTAGCGCGACACATCGACTTCGTCGGCGGCGTGCTGCATTTGCTGGCACAGGTCGGTGATTTCGTCGAGGTCGGCTTTTTTCAGGAGCAATACGGCCTTCTCGGCCAGCAAGCCTTCCAGAGCGACCCGCGCATCGCGGATTTCGCGCAGGCGCTCGACCGTCATCATGCGGACCCGCAGACGCGAGGTTTCGGTGACTTCAAAGGCGTTTTCGGCGCTGAGGCGTTGCAGGGCTTCGCGCACCGGCATCGGGCTGGAGCCGAGCGCTTCGGCCAGGCCACGGATGGTGAGTTTCTGGCCAGGCTGGAAACGGCCACTCATCAACGCTTCGCGGATCTGGCGGTAGACCTGGTCTTGCAAGGTATCGCGGGACACCTGGCGCAGGGTGGGCAGGAGGAGCGGACCATCTGTCATGAGGCAAACCTGTGTTGTGGTTCTTATGCCTCCAATATGTGATCACAAATCAAATATGTCAAATAGTTTGCCTATTCCCGAGAAACGCCCGTTGCACATGTGGGAGCGGGCATGCCCGCCCCCACCGATCACGCATCAGGGTTTCAGCGGAATTTCCCGATCCCGCTCCGAAAGCTCCGTGCCGTCGTCGGGATGCTTCCAGGTCTGCGGCTTTTCTTCCTCCAATTGCTGCTTGCGTCGCTCCTGCTCCCGTTCGTTCCGCTGTTTCTGTTCGTCAGTCATAGGCACCCCCGACCGTAAGAATTGGTTACGCCTGCAAGCATAGAACAAGGACGCCGCCGTGGGCCTGCACTGACCACTGATAATCAAAACGCATCAATAGATCAAAAATATTCACTTATCATTTCTAAATGTGTCAGCCACTATCCTTGGCCTTAAGCGAAACAAGCACTTTAAAAAGAACGCTGGAGACACAAAAGCATGACTAGCCCTACCCGCCCCGACTCTGCCCGTTCGAAAATTGGTGCGGTTTTCCGCGTTACTTCGGGCAACTTCCTCGAACAGTTCGACTTCTTCCTGTTCGGCTTCTACGCCACCTACATCGCTGCCGCGTTCTTCCCCGCCGCTAATGAGTTTGCGTCATTAATGATGACCTTTGCCGTGTTCGGCGCGGGCTTCCTGATGCGTCCGTTGGGTGCGGTCATCCTGGGTGCCTACATCGACGATGTGGGACGGCGCAAAGGGTTGATCGTGACCCTGGCGATCATGGCCAGCGGTACGCTGCTGATCGTGCTGGTGCCGGGTTATCACACCATTGGCCTGTGGGCTCCGGCGCTGGTGTTGCTCGGTCGTCTGCTGCAAGGCTTCTCGGCCGGTGCGGAACTGGGCGGGGTGTCGGTGTACCTCGCTGAAATGGCTACCCCCGGCCGCAAAGGTTTCTACACCAGCTGGCAATCGGGCAGCCAACAGATCTCCATCGTGGTCGCCGCTGCGCTGGGCTATGGCCTGAACGTGTGGATGCAGCCGTCGGTCGTGGCCGACTGGGGCTGGCGCATTCCGTTCGCCGTCGGTTGCGTGATCATTCCGTTCATCTTTGTGCTGCGGCGCAACCTTGAGGAAACCGAAGAGTTCGCCAACCGCAAACATCGCCCGAGCATGCGTGAAGTGCTGGCGACCCTGGCGAAAAACTGGTCTGTGGTCATTGGCGGCATGTTGATGGTGGCCATGACCACCACCGCGTTCTACCTGATCACCGTGTACGCGCCGACCTTCGGCAAGACCGTGCTGCAACTGACCACGTCCGATGCGTTGCTGGTGACCCTGTTGGTGGCGATCTCGAACTTTGTCTGGCTGCCCATCGGCGGCAGCCTGAGCGACCGCTTCGGGCGCAAACCGGTGCTGGTCGCAATGACCGCGCTGACGGTGCTCACGGCTTATCCGGCGTTGTCCTACGTGGTAAATGCTGCGAGCTTTGCGCATATGCTGGAAACCCTGCTGTGGTTCTCCTTCCTGTACGGCATGTACAACGGCGCGATGATCCCGGCGCTGACCGAAATCATGCCGGTGGAAGTGCGCGTGGCGGGCTTCTCCCTGGCCTATAGCCTGGCGACTGCGATCTTCGGCGGTTTCACTCCGGCGATCTCCACCTGGTTCATTCACATCACCGACGACAAAGCTTCGCCGGCCTACTGGTTGATGTTCGCGGCCCTGTGCGCCCTGTGCTCGACCCTCGCGCTGTATCACCGCGCCAATACCCGCGGGCAAGTCATGCTCGAGGCGGCGCAATGAAAGTGCTGTCGCAAACCCTGACAGCCCTGGCCCTCGGTGCCCTGGCGCTGACGGCCCAGGCCGAACAACTCAAGGTGATGACCTCCGGTGGCTTCACCGCTGCCTACAAGCTGCTGGGCCCGCAATACGCCCAGCGCAGCGGCGACACCCTCGACACCGTCCTCGGCCCGTCCATGGGCAAGGCGCCGGAAGCGATTCCCAACCGCCTGGCCCGTGGCGAACACGCGGATGTGGTGATCATGGTCGGCTACGCCCTGGATGAGCTGATCAAACAGGGCAAGGTCGACAAAGCGTCCCGCGTGGAACTGGCGGATTCGCGGATCGGCCTGGTGGTGAAAGCCGGCGCGGCCAAACCGGCCATCGGCACCGATGCCGAACTCAAAACGGTGTTGCTCAAGGCCAAGTCCGTGGCGTATTCGGACAGCGCCAGCGGCATGTATGTCGAGAAGGAACTGTTCAAGAAACTCGGCATGCCGGCCAAGGGCACCATGATCGAACGCATCCCCGTGGCCGAACAGGTCGCCAAGGGTGACTACGAGGTGGGCTTGCAGCAGGTGGCGGAACTGTTACCGGTGCCGGGGGTGACTTACGTCGGCAAGATCCCTGAAGACGTGCAATCGGTGACGCGCTTCGCCGCGGGTATTCCGGTCAACGCCGAACACCCGGCGCAGGCCAGGGCGCTGCTGCACTACCTGGCCTCGCCCGAGGCGCAACCAGTGGTGCAATCCACCGGCCTGGACTCGGTGTCACGCTGACCGAAACGGCAGCTCCCGCACCAACCGCTCCAACTCCAGCGCCGCTGGCGGCAACGTCCGCCCGCGGCGCTTGATCAAGCCCACATTGCGCATCACCTGCGGTTCCACCAGCGGCACACTCAGCAGGATCGGGTGTTCAGTGCCCGGCATGGCAATCGACGGCACCATCGCCACACCCAACCCCGCCTCGACCAAGCCGATCATGGTGGTCACGTGGTGCGTCTCGCAGATACTCGGCTTTTTCACCCGCACGCCGCGCAGGGCCTGGTCCAGCAGAAAACGGTTGCCCGAGGTTTTGTCCACCGTGATGTAGTCATGCTCGTAGGCCTCGGCCCAGCTCACGCTGGCGCGCTCGGCCAGCGGGTGATCGCGGCGGCAGGCCAGCACATAACGCTCCTGAAACAGCAACTCGAACTCCACCTCATCGGCCAGGCTGCCGCTGAAACTCACGCCGAAATCCGCCTCGCCGCTTTCCACCGCATTGCACACCTCGCCGGCACTGGCATCCAGCACCCGCAGGCGAATCTTGGGGTAGAGCTTGTGGAATGCCGAGATCACGTGAGGCATGAAGTAATACGCGGTGGACGGCACACACGCGATGGTCACATCGCCCATCCGCGTGGAGGCGACGTTGCTGATGCCCATCAGCGCGATGTCGAGGTCGTCGAGGATACGCTCGACCTGCGGCAGGAAGGCGCGCCCGACCATGGTCAGGCTGACGCGGCGCGTGGTGCGCTCGAACAGCTTCACGTCGAGGGCGGTTTCGAGCTTTTCGATGCGCCGGCTGAGCGCTGGCTGCGAGATCCGGATGGCATCGGCGGCGCCGCGAAAACTACCCTTGTCTACTACGGCGCGAAAGGCTTGGAGGTCGTTGAGGTCGAAGTTGATGATCACGGTAGGAAGCCAGTGGGAATCGGGATGGAGGGCATTATCGTATGGCAGGTGACGGGGCGCCATGTGCGTAAGGACCGGCGCCCGGATACGCCAGGTTGTCAGCATGAAACTGCGCAGTATGGCGCGTTTCGACGGCCTGCGAACCTGTCAGGAATGACAGTACCGCTGGTCTAGCGCAGTGTTGACGACGGGCTGGCGCGGGGCTTTTATTAAGCATGTCGCACTGCGTCGGTGCGCAGTAGGACATCAGGGTTTAGAGGATACGAACAATGAGCGACAGACAGAACGGCACGGTGAAGTGGTTCAACGATGAAAAAGGCTATGGGTTCATCACTCCGGATAGCGGGGCTGACCTGTTCGTACACTTCAGGGCGATTGAGGGCACTGGATTCAAATCATTGAAAGAAGGGCAGAAAGTCAGCTTCGAAACGGTAAAAGGGGAAAAAGGCATGCAGGCGGACAAAGTCCAATTGATCAGCTGATAAGCCTGCGACACACCGCGTCACCCCGCCCACCCTGGGCCATGTATTGCACTGAAAATGGAGAACGGCCATGTCCAGAAAGACTCCACAGACTGCAATCTTCATCAGCAGCGAAACTGCCGCCCACGATGCACAGGACGTTTTCTTTCGCAGCAGCACCGCCCAGGGTGGTCGGGTGCTGCGCGAAGGGCAAACCGTCACCTACGAATTGGAACGGGGGCCGGGGGGCGAGTGGCAAGCGGTCAATATCAGGATCGTGGAAGAACCGACGCTGAATTAGCGCCATCCTGCGCGCCGCCACTCGCGGCGCACTTCACTACAGCTGAAAGCGTGCCACCGCCTCGTTCAGTGCGACCGCCAGTTGCGCCAGTTCCCGGCTCGCGCCGTTGATCTGCCCGGCGCCGGAAGACGATTGCGCCGACAAGTCGCGAATGTTGACGATGTTGCGATCGACTTCCTTGGCGACCTGGGCCTGCTCCTCGGCGGCACTGGCGATGACCAGGTTGCGCTGGTGAATCTGGTCGATGGAATCGGTGATCTGACTCAAGGCACCGCCGGCGCCCTCCGCCAACGCCAGGGTGTCGGTGGCGCGTGCGGTGCTCGACTGCATCGAGGTCAGTGCGTGGTCGGAACCCGCGCGCATGGCGCTGACCATCTGGTCGATTTCCAGGGTCGATTGCTGGGTGCGGTGCGCCAGGGCGCGCACTTCGTCGGCCACGACCGCAAAACCGCGTCCGGACTCCCCGGCCCGCGCCGCTTCGATGGCGGCATTGAGGGCCAGCAGGTTGGTCTGCTCGGCGATGGAGCGAATCACGTCGAGTACCTTGCCGATATCCCGCGACTGCTCGGCAAGGTGTTGCACCAGGGTCGAGGTCTCGCCGATGTTGCTGCTCAGGGCTTGAATCGCGCTGACCGTTTCGCCCACGCGATGCTGGCCTTCGCGCGCCGTTTCATTGGACACCCGCGTGGACTCGGAGGTGGACACCGCGTTGCGCGCCACCTCGTCAGCTGCGGAAGTCATCTCATTGACGGCAGTGGCGGCCAGCTCGATTTCCGCAGTCTGCTTTTGCAGGCTGCGGCTGCTTTGATCGGTGATGCCGTTCAGGTCGGTAGCCGACGACGCCAACTGCCCGGCCGACTGGCGAATCAGTTGCAAGGTGCCGCGCAGGCTGGCTTGCATACTCTGCAGCGCCACGAGCAGGCGGGTCACTTCGTCGTCGCCGGTCACCGCCACCGTTTCGGTCAGGTCGCCACGGGCGACGTTTTCCGCGGCCCGCACCGCATGGCTCAGCGGGCCGACGATGCTGCGTGTCAGCAGCCAGGCCAGCGCCACGGTACTCAAGGCGGCCAGGAGCACAAAGCCGAAGACCATCGTGCGCGAACGGCCATACTGCGCCTCGGCCGCCTGCCCTTGTTGGTTGATCTGCGCGTTGTAGTAGTCGGCCAATGCGTTGAGCTGGGCACCGGAGCCATCGACCACGGTTTTCATATCCACCAACAGCAACTTGTTGAGCTCAGCCCCCTGTTGCTGGTCGGCCAGCGCAAACGAGCGGGTCAGCCCTTGCTGGTATTGGCGCAACGAGACCTGGAACTGCTCATACAACGCGCGCACTTCGGCGCTGTCGATCACGGCCTCGAGGTCGGCCAGCTTTTTGCTCAGGTCCTGGCTGCGCGTGTCCATCTGGCTGCGGTACTGCGGGATGCTTGCCGGGTTCGGGTCCAGCGCCATGCGCAAAGAGATGGTCCGAATGCGCAACATGATCTCGCGGATATCCGAGACCAGACGCATTTTAGGCACCAGCCCACGCTCGACCTGGACCGCACTTTCACGAATGCTGGCCATGTTCGAGAGCGCAAAAAAACCGAGTACGGCCACCAGCAAAGCAATCAGGGCAAAACCCAGGCCCGCGCGACGGGCGATGGACAGGCTACGTAAGGACATTTTTCGAGGCTCTCTTATTAGTGATCAGATGTCATACAAGAGCATTTCGGCCGCCAGGATCAGGACTTTAGAGACGTCATCCATTTCCCCGCGTGCGCCTGCGATCAGTCATGCAGGATTACAGGGAGATTTGCGTATGCGGAAAAATCCCTACACGGGAAAGAACCTGATCTCTCCATCTGAAACGAAAAAGCCTGCAGAACGCTCGGTTCGGCAGGCTTTTCGCTGCGGGTATCGGTCAACCGCCCTCAAGCGCACCCGCACGGGGTTGACGCTCGAACCGCGACTTCACACGCCTTGTCGATCCATCGACTACTGACAAGTCCCACCTTTGTGGTGCGACCCCGTGCCCCCGACCGGATGTGTCCCCTTCGGACACGCCGCGGCAAAAAACGGGCTACACGCCAACACCACCAAAACCCCGACCAATAACAGCTTCTTCATACCATCCTCCGTGATCGTCACGACATATGATGGCATAAAGATATCACACCTCCACAAAACCGATACTCGGTTACTTCGCCCAAGCCTGCGGGCCACTGAAGAACGCCTGCGCATTGCTGTCCAACGTCTCCAGGTGATACCCGCCCTCCTGCACGATCACACAGGGCAACCCCAGGCCGCGGATGCGCTCACCCAAGCGCGCAAACCCGTCCCGCGTCACCGCGACTTTGCTTTGCGGGTCCAGTTCGTAGATATCGAAGCCCAGGGAGAGCACCAGCACATCCGCAGAAAAGTCCTTCAGCGCCTTGAGGGCCAGTTCGAGCTGTTCAAAGAACACCGCCTCGCTGGCACCGTGGGGCATCGGCAGGTTGAGGTTGAAACCTTCGCCGGCCGCGTTGCCGCGCTCGTCGGCAAAACCGGCGACAGCCGGGTAGAAGTTGGTCGGGTCGCCGTGGATCGACACGTAGAGCACGTCGTCGCGGTCGTAGAAAATCTCCTGAATGCCTTGGCCGTGATGCATATCGGTATCCAGCACCGCGACGCGCTGGAAGCCTTCGCGCAACACCTGCGCCGCCACCGCGGCATTGTTGATGTAGCAGAAGCCGCCCGCCGCATCGAAGCGTGCGTGATGACCGGGGGGGCGACACAGCGCGTAGGCGGCGGGCGCGCCATCGAGGACGGCCTTGGCGGCAGCGACGGCGCTTTGGGCCGACCAATAGGCCGAGCGCCAGGTCCGTTCGCCGACCGGGCAACTGCCATCCGCCAGGTAGCGTGCGGCTTGGGCGAGGATGCCGCGCAGGGCGTTGGGTTCACGCACGAAGATGTTGGACATGACTTCGTCGCCCCACTCTTCAGGGATTTCCTTCCAGCGCGGGTAAGCCTCCTGAAGGAAGGTCAGGTAGGGCGCAGCGTGTACCGCCAGCAGCGGCTCAAGGCCGTGGTCCTCGGGTGACACAATCTCAAACCCCAGGGTTTGCGCGGCCCGCAGCAGGTTGCGGGCGCGCTCGGGGACTTCCTGCGGCGTTCGCATCTGGCCACGGGAGTAGTAGCTGCGCGGATGATGCAGGAGTTGTTCGGGGTGGAAGAACGTTTGCATGGGAATCTCCTGAGTGAACACGCTGCCGGTGGGCGCTGGCTTGCCTGCGGCCCAGCAGGTCGTCTTCAGTCGTCCTGAATGAGGCGGTCAGTTGGCTTGGCCGGCACGTTTCAACACGGCGTTGAGTAAAACATCGGCGCCCTGGCGCACGTCCTCGGGCAGTACGTCTTCGGCTTCGTTGTGGCTGAGGCCGCCGACGCAGGGGATGAAGATCATCGCCGTCGGGCAATAGCGTGCGAGGTGGATGGCATCGTGGCCGGCGCCGCTGACGATGGGCTGCTGGCTGTAACCCAGGGCGTCCACCGCGGCTTGCACGCAGGCCACGCATTCGGCGTCGAACGGCGTCGCAGGGCTGACCCAGTGAGGGCTGATGGTGACGCTCAGGCCGCGCTTCTGCGCGATGGCCTGCAAGCGCGCCCTGACCTGCTGCTCCATCGCCTCAATGTCGGCGTCGCGGTGATGGCGCAGGTCGACGGTGAAGGTCAGCAAACCGGGAATGGTGTTGCGCGAAGACTTGGCAATGCTCAACTCGCCGACGGTGGTGAGGCCCTGGGGGGCGAAATCCATGGCGAGGCATTCCAGGGCCTGGATCATTTTCGCGGCGCCATACAGCGCGTCCTTGCGCAGCGGCATCGGTGTGGTGCCAGCATGCGCGGCCAGCCCTTCGACCCGCACATCGAGCCAGCGAATCGCCTGGCCGCCGCTGACCACGCCGATGCTCTTGGCGTGGTCCTCAAGGATCGGGCCTTGCTCGATATGGGCTTCGAAATACGCATCCACCGCCCCGCCCAGGGCACGCTCGCCGTGGCAGCCGAGTGTGCGCAAGGCGTCGGCCACGCTGATGCCGTCGGCATCGGTGGTGGCCAGGGCTTGGTCCAGCGCCAAGGTACCGGTGAACACGGCGGAGCCGAGCATGGCGGGGGTGAAACGGGCGCCCTCCTCGTTCGTCCATACCGCGATTTCCAGCGGCTTGCGGGTCTGGATGCCATGGTCGTCGAGGCTGCGCATCACCTCCAGGCCGGCCAGCACGCCGTAGACACCGTCAAAGCGGCCGCCTTCCGGCTGGGTGTCGAGGTGACTGCCGATCATCACCGGCGCGGCGTCCTTATCCGTACCGGCACGCCGGGCGAACAGGTTGCCGATGGCGTCCATGCTCAGGCTCAGCCCGGCGGCCTTGCACCAGTAGCTGAACAGCTCGCGACCGGCGTGGTCTTCGGCGCTCAACGCCAGGCGGCAACTGCCGCCGCGCGCGGTCGCGCCGACTTCAGCCATGGCCATCAGGCTGGCCCATAAACGCTCACCCTTAATCTTCAACATTGCACCCGCTCCATTAAACACCAGGGGCCATTTCCAGGCGGTGGGCGGTGGCGTGGCGGCGCGACAAGGCCAATACGCTCACCAGCGAGACCGCCGCGATCAGGCTGTAAAACACTGCCATCGGCCACCATTGGCCTTGGTATTCGTGGGCCAGCCAGGTGCCGATCAACGGCGTCAGGCCACCGGCCAGCGCACCGCACACCTGATAGGCCAGGGAAATCGCGGTGTAGCGCACGCGGGTTTCAAACAGGCCGCTGACAAAACCTGCGATCACCGCATAAAACGAGGCCATGCACACCACCGCCAGGGCGATGCCGAGGATGATCAACGGCGCCTCACCGCTGCTGACCAGCACGAACATCGGGTAAGGCGACGCCATCGCCAGCACCGTCATCGCGCAGAGGAAACGCGTGGCGCCGACCTTCTCCGCGACCCAGGCCGCCAGGGGCTGTACGCAGAACTGGATGATGGCGACGACGAACAGGCACTCCAAAATCAACGAGCGCGGTAGGCCCAGTTGCTGAGTGCTGTAGGCAATCATAAAAGTGTTGGTGAAATACACGCCGGCGATACCCAGGGTGTTGGCACCGATGCACAGCAGCAGCGGGCGCCAGGCGGTCTTCAGCACCTCGATCACCGGGGCCTGGTCCGGCTTGAGCGCCCGCGCCTTTTCGGCCACGGCTTTGTCTTCGAGGAACTCAGGCGACTCGTTCACCCCCAGGCGAATCGCCAGGCCAACGATCAACAGCAAGGCGCTGGCCAGGAACGGCAGACGCCAGCCCCAACTGAGCAGGTCTTCTTCGGGCAAACGGGTCACCGCGCTGAACGCCAGCAGCGACAGAATCAAGCCCGCCGGGCTGCCCAACTGAGCAAAGGAGGCAAAGAAATTGCGGCGGCCCTTTGGCGCGTGCTCGCCGGCCATCAACACCGCCCCGCCCCACTCGCCACCGACGGCGATGCCCTGCACGATGCGCAACAGCACCAGCAGGACCGGCGCCGCGACGCCGATCTGTGCGTAGCTCGGCAACAACCCGATGCACACCGTGACCACGCCCATCATGACCAGAGTGATCACCAGCGACTTCTTGCGGCCGATGCGATCGCCGATATGCCCGAACACAATGCCGCCCAGCGGCCGCGCGAAAAAGCCCACGGCAAAGGTGCCGAATGCGGCCATGGTGCTGAACAATTTATCTTCGGAAGGGAAAAACAGCTGACCGAACACCAACGCGGCGGCGGTGGCGTAGATGTAAAAGTCGTACCACTCGATCATGGTGCCGATGAAAGCGGCGGCCGCAGCACGGCGAGGCTGGGGCGAAGCGGAAGGCTTCATGGGGCGGGCTCCTTTGGTTATTTTTTTGGCAGGAGAAAGGTCGAACGCATGCGCTCTGATGGCGCTTGTTGAGGGTGATTTATCGTCGCGGGGCTATGATTAGTCAATTTTCTATTTATTATTCCAATTATAAATCTTGCTTATTATTGAGCCGCGCCATGCCCGAAACCCGTCGCGATATTCACCCGCTGCTCAACGACCGCCTGGACTGGAACCTGCTGCGCACCTTCCGCGTCATTGGCCAGGAACTGAGCATCAGCCGCGCCGCCGCACGCCTGCACCTGACTCAGCCGGCCATCAGCCAGGCCCTCAAACGCCTGGAAGAACAACTCGACTGCCAACTCATCGCCCGCCGTGGCCCGCGCTTCGTACTGACCGAGGCCGGCGAACAGATCTTCGCCATCGCCGGCGAGATGTACGGCCAGGTCTCGCAGATGAGCAACGCCCTGCAAAAACCCGGCGATGAAGTGATCGGCAAAGTGCGCCTGCTGATGATCAGCCGCATCAACTCCAACACCTTCGATGAGTTCCTGGCCGAGTTTCACCGCGAACACCCGCGGGTCGACCTGGAGGTCGAGGTAATGCGCAGCTCCGACATCGTCGCCGCCCTGCTGGAAAAAACCGCCACCCTGGGCCTGAGCCTCAACCGCCGGCCACAGCCGCGCCTGGAACAACATCTGTTCCTGCACCAGCGCTATGGTTTTTTCTGCGGCAAACACCACCCACTGTTCGGCCGCAGCGGCTTGGCCGAAGGGGACTTGCAGTCGGAAAACTTCGTCAGTTTTACCAGCGACCAGATCGGCGGGATGCTCTCGCCGTTGACCATATTCCGCGATCAGCAGGGGTTCAGCGGGCGGATCGTGGCGTCGTCATCCAGCCTGGAAGAAGTGCGCCGCCTGGTCATCGCCGGGTTTGGCCTGGGCTGCCTGCCGATTCATGTGGTGGCGGAGGATGTGCAGAACGGACTGCTCTGGCGATTACCGCCGGACGAGGGGATTGCGGATGTGGATATCCATGTGTTGTGGCATCGGGAGCAGAAGATGAGTCGCGCAGAAACAGTATTTATCGACAGTCTGCTGGCTCGTCTGGCGCGGTAGCCGAATGTATTCAGCGATTTATCAGACGGTTCTCTCAGGCGAACTCAATAGGGCCTTGACTTGTTCATTCTGGACTTCGGCGAACTTTGTAGACTCTTTCCTCGTCAACTAAAGTTCAGCTCATTGAAAATATTGTTTTTGCCTCGCCAATTAATGACACCTGTCACACCGGCCAGGCCGAACTTTAAAAAAGCTCATCAATACCAACGAACACATCCCTGATGCGTTCATCTAGCAGCAGGAACAGCAATAACATCATACGTTCCTATACTTAATGAAGCGTAAAAAACCACATTCAAAAACAATAAACCGCCCCTGGCTCTACTCAGTATTTTGCGCCACCTATCAGGTGAATTGAACCGAGCACTTCTATTGTTCTCGATTCTTCAAGATCCTTTTTGCGGCGCCAATAATTTCTTTCAGCGACATTTCATCTGCTTGATAGGCAATGTCACATAGGCAGTGGCGAAGGCTCGCGGCGGTTGGCTCAGCGTGATCCCGGCTCGTGAAAAAAGCATCCAGTCCCACGCCCAGGACGTCAGCGATTCGCTCCAACATCTCGATGCTAGGGGCGTATTCGCCCCTCTCGTAACGACTCACTGTCATCGACTCACACCCCAGTGCTTCGGCAAGGGCGGCCTGTGTCCATTTATTGTCTAGTCGTAAGTGCTTGATTCGCTTGCCTATACGTATAGTGGCACTTTGCTTCATCTGAAATATCACTTAAAATCAAATGCTTACACCTATTCACCTCCCCAGGAAGATCATAAAAAGGCTAGATTGCTATTATTTTCTAGCCAATTTCAGTATAGTCATTTTTTGACTATCTGAACGATGTTGAATTGCTAAGGAATTTTCCCATGGACGCCGAAAATTATGCCTGCCGGAAAATGCGATTGATTTTTGGTGCCTGCAGGTACCCGCGTTTGAGAAGCACCCAGCAGTTATTTGTCGTTACAGGTCAAAAAACACCGCTCCTATTGCCTATGGTTGGGTAACTGGGGGTAAACGTTCATGCTCACACCTTCCCACCTTCAACAACTGACACGACAAGGCATGATCGAACAGGCGTTACGCCAAGTCGATATCGAGCACGAATTCAGCCTGGTTTTTCAGCCGGTGATTGATTTGCGCAGCTGGCGCACCGTAGCGTTCGAGGCATTGGCACGCTGGAACAGCCCAGAGCTAGGTGACGTGCCTCCCGGCCAGTTCATTCCGATTGCCGAGCGGATCGGCCTGATAAATCGCCTGACCACTCACCTGCTCGGCAAGGCATTGCTGATTGCCTCTGACTGGCCCCGTCACATTTGCCTTTCTTTTAACTTGTCCGCGCACGACTGCGCTTCAGACGAAATCGCCGGACAAATAATCGAAATCATCAAGGCCAGCCATTTCGACGCCAGGCGACTGGACCTGGAAATAACCGAAACAGCGATCATGCAGGATGTTGTTAAAGTGCAACATACTATTGACAGGTTCTGTCGGCTAGGTTGCGGAGTGGCCCTTGACGATTTCGGCACTGGATACTCCAGCCTTAGCCAACTACTTTCGCTGGCGCTCACTAAAATAAAAATAGATCGAACCTTTATTACTGGCATTGATGAAAACCCCACCCGCTACAAAATTGTAAAGTCTCTAGTTGCTTTGAGCAGTGACATGCAACTGGAATGTATAGCCGAGGGCGTGGAAACTCGCGAGGAATTGGAAGCATTGATTAGCCTGGGTTGTTTTTTTGTCCAAGGTTATTACTTTTCACAGCCCATGCATCATTCGCACATAGATAATTGGCTCAAAGACAATTGAATGGTTCGTGGCATGCCAAAAATTCAATATCGAGCGCTGACTGAAGTGCAGACCTTCGCAAGGTATCTCTAATATCCAACCCGGTGCGAAGTGGCTAAACCTGGAAGCGTCCTTGCATTTTCTGGTCAACTGCAGCCCAGAGATCCAGGCAACGGATTCCTCAGGCACGGCGGCCTTGGTTTGCTCGGATAATCCGCCAGCCTTGCGCGCTTCGCTCATGGTCTCCTCGGCCTGTTTGCTGAAGGCGCCGGAGGCACACCCCAGCCCGGAGAAAACCTGTTTGAACTGGTCACGGGTGGTGTCGGACATGGGTTATCCTCCCTGTAGGGCATAGAGCGCTATCGTCGCAGACACAAATAACTTAAGGACGAGTTAAAAATGCCTATTGCTTAATGGCTAAACAGCCAATAAAACCTTCCATCAGAACTAAATCAAGGATGACTCTGTGTCACAGCAAAACTTCAACGACAACATCGTAAACTGGACATTTGAAAACTATGCAACACTGGCAAGCTTAGTTAGTGGTATCGCTATCTGCTTGTTAGCCTTGTACATTTATTCACGTTCAGGCTCACTGATATTCCTACGCGACTTAATGTGGCGCTTTTTCGGCGGCTCCACAAAATTTGAAACCGAAGACTACGAACAAGTACGAAAAAACCTCAGGGAAGTTGAATACTACCGATTCGAGTTCAACATACCCGCACAGAACTTGACTGACACCAAACTCGCCGAGGAATGGATCAAGAAAAATGGCTTCTGCCATAGAGATGTTGCACGAGCAAGAAAATATATAGACTGGAAAAACTTTGACAACCTAAAATTTAAAGAGGCCCTGTTTTCGAAAAATGCTCAATGTGCGTTTTTTGCGCTACTCTTCTTTTTCTTCGTAATTATCAGCATTTCAGTACCACTTACGAACGCAAAATACCTGATGGTTTCATTGAAAGACGCTCCGGAAGCTCCGTCATTTTACCTATCCGAGGGCGATGCTAAATTCAGCTTTTTCAAATCCAACCCAACGCTAACAGAGAAAGAGTGCCAGTCACCGGAATCACTTAAAAAATTTATCAATAACGAATTCTCAGAAAAAAATATCAACATCATCTGCTCGCTCTTTGGCGAGGACAAATACCGTGAGCATGTAAACAATGGGCTCAAGGGGCAACGAGGGCTTCTTCTGGCAATCGTCGCAATTTCGATTTTCTCCGTGTTCTGTATATTGGTGCGAATATCCAGATCCGGTGTTGCAAAAAAACTCCACGAAAAAATTCATCCACCCAAAAAACAAATTTTCAAAAAATAACCCATCCAGCTGAATAGCTTTGCGACTCTTACATTACACCGTTAGAGTCGCCTCGCTTGATTGATCACACCCCGAAACCTATCTAATGCCTTTTCTAGACTACGAGCAGGCTCATAGGCCGTTTGGCGAAGACCTTCGCTGCGGCCTCTTCCGCTGACAGCGAAGCTCCGAAGATGCTGTCCAGCCGCATGGCGGAATCGACCAACACGGCTTTGCCCTGCTGGAGGTGCTGAACCACTCTCGCCAGAAGGCCCTTTCAGCCAAGCCAATGGGCACGCCGAGCCACTGCTGCAAGGCGGCGCGCAGCCGTCCGGGTTTCCAGTGTTTCACGGTCAGACGCCCGCCATGATCGGGTTGTTGGAGAAGCCCTTGCGGCCACCGATGTCGGTCAACCATGAACGGCAGGCAAAAAAATCCGGCACTCTTATCAGGAGCCCGGATTTTTCAGCAAATCAAACTAGCTCAGTACTACAGAGCTTTTACCGGCTTAATCAAACTCTCCGCCGGAATCCCAAACATCTCATGCAGTTTCCAAATCATCGGCAGCGTAAGAGCTCGCTTCCCGTTCAGAACCTCATAAACCCGATTCTTGCGCCCGATGGCAGGCACAAGGTCTGTCGCTGACAAACCGGACTGCTCCATCCTGAAACGTATGGCACCCACCGGGTTGGGCAGGTCAACCGGGAAGTGTTTCGCTTCATAAGCTTCGATCAGCGTAATCATTACCTCTAGGTAATCCCCTTCAGGAGTCCCTGGCTCTGGCTCATTATCGAACAGCGGCGAGACAGCCTTCAGCGCTTCTTGGTAATCCTGTTCGGTACGAATGGGGCGAATGTTCATGGGTTACTCCATTTCAACAGTATCTGCGTCAACGGCGTCGTACTGCTTATGTGTGCCGACAAATTTGATATAGAGAGCGCTGTAGCGGTAGGCCACAGCGACCACTAGCCGGTAGTCATTGCCCTTGATGTTGAACACGACCCGGCGGCTCTTGAGAACGCTCGCATGGCGAAACTGGCCTTTGATGTCTGCGGGCGTCTGCCAGCTCGCTTTCTTGACCTCGTCAATCCAGGCAAGGAGGGATTGCTCTGAATCCGGATATTTCTGCCAAAAAGTCTTGAGCTGGCTGATCGCGATGATTCTCATAGAATGATCCTAGTCCCACGGTGGGACTCACACAAGTGCGTTTCATCTGTTTGCCGTGTCCTGATACTCCCCCACACTCAGAAACGCCAAACTGAAATCATAAAAAATTTTGCAGTCAGACATCCGCCATGATCGGGCCGTTGGAGAAGCCGTCGCGGTCACAGAAGAGATGTACGTCGCCGTGGTGGGGATCAAAGGGTCCACGATCACTGCGGCGCCGGTGCGACCGCGACGAGAGCATTCAGCACAAAGTGGATGATCCCGGAGCCAGCCGAGTCGAGTATTTTGCCAGTGGTAGCTATAGAGCCTGGGTTTACTCTCGCTCATCGCCGGGGAAATTTGATGCGTGCGAAACGTTATCAATTAGAACTTTTAAAAGCCTTCACTAGACTCAATCAGCAACCCCTGATAACTTAACTTAAAATCAGACCCAACTTATAAAGTACACACAACATGACTATTGAAAACAACATGAGAGGGATAGTTATAGCACCCTCACTAGATCTCGACACACATAAAAACATTAGCTACTTAGGAACCATTCACCCTGACACCTTTAAAAAATACTTACTTTACTTTGACAAAATTGACATCCCCAAAACTACCAGAATAGGTTTTGAATCAACACCTGACGATAAATTTCTCGAGAGCGCCGGAATCTTAGAGCACACGCTGCACGACGAGGGCTCTACATTTCAGCCAAAGCACACAAAACTAAACCTAATCGAGAATGCCCTGAAGATACGCCATAGTGTCCAACCTGGGCAGTGGAGCCTGGCGAATCACAAGCTCTCTCCGAGCGAGAACCAGCTTACGAAGAACCCAGGGATCGAAATAAAAATTTATGAATGCCTACCGATTCCAAGCCCAGAATCATCTTTCGATGACATATTAAACTACAAAGACAAGAGAAAAGATGAACTTTTAGAATTTCGAAATCATCTAGACGACATCTACCAACTGATTCTTTCTCAGCCAGACACCGAGAGAGGTTTAGTGACAGCAATAGCAAACCTCAAAAAATCCATAACCAACGTCAATGCCTCAGCTACGAAAGGCCTACTACGAAGAGTTGCTTCCAGCTTCAACATCAGCCTTAACATCGAAAGCACTTTTTCGTTGGCCAGTGCTTTACTAGCAGGAGACAAAAGTCAGGTCGCCAAAGAAGCATTGGGTTTCATTAGCTTTGAACCTGCAAAACTATTTACAGCGACTGAGATCCCGAAGGATCTAAAGGCGCTCTCTTATTTGGTCAACCTCAACAAAATATGACATCACTCGTCCAACTTTTATAACTCGATAGCGATGGGGATCCGTCCTATACGGAGATGCAAGCAACCAACCTGAGATCTTTTTACTCTCTAACAGAAAATCTACAAAGTAGGCGTTTCAAGTGTGCTTCCACAACGACACAGTGATAAAGCTTTGACGCACTATCGGCTGACAGCTGGTCAAGTACCGCGTCTCTCAGAGCGTCTCGATAACTCAGCAATCATTCGATCATGCAGTCGCTGGACCCAGTTGCGATAAGTCCTATCCGCCGATGGCTCCAGTCCCAGCAGCCGCATCTGCTCAGCAACGGACAGCTCCCGCGCAGGCTCGCCAATTTGGCTAACCGCTGGCCCTGCTCACCTTGATGTTGCAACCAGGCCAATGCGGCTTCCACCTCGCGTGCCATGTGATCGGGACCAACTCCCACGAGTAGATCCCTTGAGCCCGGCGTACCACGGGCAACCCCCCAGTTTTGGCAAGACATTCGAAAGAGAATCGGTGCGCGTTTGGCAATATCAACACGGACTCGAACAAAGTAAGCATCTTTCAGCTCGAAGTGATATTCGCTTTCGGGGGAGTTCATGGTTTTTTCACCCCGATCCAAAAGCTGCAGGTACGTGAGCGCTTCGGCGTACTGAATAACGCCTGCTGTGCCTTCTACGGAGACCACCACATTGTTTGAGTAGGCAGCGGCGGGAGAGCCGCGCGACAAGGCGCGGTAGCGGGTATCGCATCACCAAATCCTTATGAGTGATGGAAGGCTGCTGAGCGAGCCCTGAGAATTGCCCTAAACCAAACCCCAACAACGAAAAAGCCCCTGAAATGTTCAACCATTTCATGGGCTTAGTCGTATTCAATAATGGCGGAGAGATAGGGATTCGAACCCGATCGGACGAGACCGCAGACCGCTACCGCCCACTCTGTAATGGGACTAATGCCTCGTTTGAAAGGCCAGCACCGGCCGGTAACGGTCTGCGATTTGCCCTAAATTTGCCCTAAAAATCAGCCAGCCACTCTGCTAACCACAAGACATTTGGGTATCCACGGCCTCCATGATTGGTGGTGGTTCCCTCACGTGGTCGCAACACGTCCGGATGCAAAAAACATCTTGTTTAGGCGATTAGCTCCGCTAAGGTGGCCGTCAAAGGCTCCCGCCCCTGCAAGCTTGCGTGGTGATCTTGACGGGGTAGACATTCGGGCGCTCGGAGTTCAATGCCTCACCTAGGCAGAAGCGGCCTCTATAGGGTCTGCCGCTGCCGAGGAAAAGCCTGGATATCCAGGAAGGCTGTATGCTCAGGCGGGGCTTGCTTGGTCTGGCACTGACAGCGCTGACCGGAGATGTCGAAATCAAGGATGCATATCGATCAGTCATGGGTGTAGCACATTTAGTCCCTGGCAGCATGGGGGATCGCTTGAGTGGCATGTGATATACGCACCTTTAGCGTGTACAATTGACCAATTTGGGTTTACGCCCCGCTACGTTTGAAATGAAGGGCCATATGGAATTCCACGACATCTTGCATGGGCTCATGAGGTTTTCAGATGAAAACCTAACTTCGTTACTCGCCGATCTCATAGACAGCCCGGAGATTCACCGGCTACGAAACATGCGTCAAATGAATTTTGATGTGCCTCTTATCCAAGAACTCGGAAGATCTAGACGCCTCCCCCACTCGATTGGGGTCACTTATCTTGCTGTCGAATTAGCACACAAAAGCAATCTAAGTATAGATGCAACAAAGGCATTACTCGCCGCGGCAATTTTACATGATGCAGCCATTCCACCGTATGGCCATCTTGTGGAATCTGAACTCAAACGTGTCGCCCCAAACTTTAATCATGAGGAAACGCTGTCAGCTTTAATTAGCGGGGTACTCAGCAAAGATAATGCTTATCTAGAAATTGTTCCAGGCAAGCAGTTGCAACTTGAGAAGATTTTGCGCAAACACAACGTCAATCAGGACGCGGTAATTAACCTAGTTTGTCCAAAACCCGGCTTCCACAGCGCTGTATCCGCGGACATTGATATCGATAACATCGACAACGTCCATCGAATGGCAGCGATGCTTGGATGGGACAATGCTAGAGAAAATATAGTCGAACTGCGTAAATGCATGAAGTTGAACGAAAAATCTGGACTTATCTTTAGCGAAGCAGCTATTGAGCCGCTAAGAAATTGGATAGATTTCAGGCAGCGCATCTATACAATGATAATTGCACATCCTGAGTGCATTCCATACAACGCGCTCCAAACGGATTTAGTTCGTCGAGCAGTTGAGAATGAAGTTATCACACTTGAAAATTGGTATATGACTGAACCGGAGTTTGAGGAGAAACTTCGCAAACACCCGAGCACCGCAACTTTGGCGCAGCAGCTCATTTCCGGATGCGAATATCACCTTATAGATTACGTATGGTTTAAAAACTTTAATACATCCAAAAAGCTTAAGAACGCAGAGATTGCTGAATACATTTCACATCGTGTAGATGTACCATTCAATGATCCGAGCTATTTCGTATGGAATGAAAAAGGTCTAATTTGCCGTGAAATCAAGGTCCCTCTTGACAATGACAAAGGAATTGTCATTCTCGGTAAAAATTCTACTAGCTGTATGATTTCGCTGATTAAGAAGACACCAGGCAAACCTAAGATGCTATTGCCAGATATAATCGAATGGAGAAAAAAGGTTACCACTGCATTCTGTGACCTTTTTGAAGTCGATATTTTTGAAGCTGAATTCCCGGAAACATACAAAGGGAGCTTCTACGCCGAAACGGATGAATTCCCATTTGAACTTAACTGAGCATCTAGAAAATATAGATTGGTCTTTCCCAAATCTCAGCAATTCGGGAATCCACTCACTCCATTGGTATCCAGCAACCTATATTGCGGCGATTCCCGGCACGCTAATTCCTGCTTTTACGCAAAAAGGAGATACTGTTTTAGATCCTTTTAACGGATCCGGAACCACGGGGGTGGAGGCAGTCAGATTAGGTAGAAACTTTATTGGGATAGATACAAACCCAATTGCGTTGCTTATGAGTGAAGCAAAGCTTTACTTTCCTGACCCAAAAAGTCTTCGAAAGCAAATTGACGTTATTATCAGCGAATCGGAAAATCTGTTTGGGACAAAACTAGCAGAACCTCATCCTCACGAGGAGGAACTGCGTGCCTGGTATCACCCGGACACACTTTTCATATTAAATCGATTATTAGCCTCCATCCTTGAAACTAAAAATCTACAACTAAAAAAATGTTTGCTTGCGATTTTCTCCGGAATACTAAAAAATACTTCTTCACAGGGTCGTCACTGGGGATGGGTTTGCGATAACGTAAAACCAAAACCGTCAGAAATAGTTCCGAAAGATGCATTATTAACGTTCCGCAATGCTACTAATGAATATCTGAAATTAACTGAGCTTTCTCACAAAGCGGTTCAAGTTCACGTAGACAAGGAAACGAGAAAACAAACTCGATCTCGTTACAAACTGCTTGCTGGGGACTGCGTCGCGAACATGGAGTCTATTCCGAACGATCAAATTGACTTCATTATGACCTCCCCGCCTTACTACGGTGTAGCCGATTATGTAAAGTCACAACGACTCAGTTACTTGTGGTTCGACAAAGACGAGCTTGCTGCTGAACGACTGGGCTTTAGAGACTTTGAGAAGCTTCGCTCTGCCGAGTCAGGGGCCAGATCAAATCGCTCTAGAAAAAATAGTCATGAATTATACATGAGTTTCATGGCTAACTTTTTCAAACAGAGCTTTCGCATACTTAAAAAAGGCTCATCTATGGCATTAGTCGTGGGTGAATCGCAGGCAAGAGCCTCCACTACTGACGAGTTAATATTTTCGGCAATCAATCAGGGATTCACTCTCGCGCTAAGGAAAGAAAGAAACATAAAAATAAGTCGCAGGCGTCTAATGGCAAAAGTTAAATGCGAAGATATTCTTCTATTTATAAAAGATTAGGATCCGAGGGAGTGGAGTATGAACGAAGAAGATTTTGAGATGATCGAACCTGGCGTTCTCAAATATAAAAAAAATGAGAAAGGACCAAGTGAGACGATATATCAAGGCACCAAATACTTCAGATTCATGGATTACTTTTACACTCATACTGAGCACCTCGACGAGCTGAAGCCAGTCGAAGTCAGTAACCTATGCCGCGCTCGCGCCCAATTCCCCGAATTAATAAGCCGCGCGAATGGTGAAGTTCGCTCTTTATTTGAATCGTTAGCGATTAAAATCGCCCCCTCCAGCCTTCTAGAAATCGGAGCAGGCAAAAATCCCGTGTTCACAGTCAATACTGCGCCGGGAATGCATTACGTCTTATCGGACGCAGATGAGGTAGTAGTCAAATCTCATTCTAACAACGATCTTGACTGCTATATTTTCTCTGACACTGTATGCACTCTTCCTTATGAAGAGGGCTATTTCGAAATGGTGATTGCCGTATTTGTGCTGCACTTCCCGTTTTACAAAGTTCAACTAACCGAACTAAGTAGGACCTTAAAAACAACGGGAGTCATTGTCGCCAACGTATATCGACGCAGCACCGCTGCCAGAGAAAAACTCGCTTCAGACATACAAGACTGCGGTTTCAAGACACTCAGGATCCACGACCCAAGTGGTTTATGTCTAAATCACGAGTATTGGATAATTGGTAAAAGCGATGCGCAGATGGAGTCCTGCGCAAACACTTTAAAACAACTGCTAGGCCTTACTTAAGAGTAAGAACTCCATTTTTTCAGAGTCTGATCAATCTTTTGTTTTAGACTCTCAAAATCTCCATCATTTATAATTACCTCATCCGCTCTTGACACAAGCTGAGGAACTTTTAGTTCACTTCTCGACAGTACTAGATCATCAAACGCTTCACGGGAAATACCCACATCCTTCAATTCTTCCCGCTCTCCGACCGCTCTCTCAAAACGAATGTCCGGATCTGCCGCGACACCCAAAAGTTTAAAACTCTCAACTTCAGAGTACCGTTTTATCTCTTCTGGATAGCGAATACCATCGACAACTATCCGCCCCAAGTTAAGATTATCGAGGCGGTACTTCGCAATAATGTCGTTCCCCAGAACTTTAAAAATCGAGTTACCCAACCTTCCCAAATTTGCCCGATTAGACGGTATTCCCATACCGTCTAATATCTCTCTAAGCACGTCAGAGTTGGACGCGGAAATATACCCGTACTCCTCAACCAGATATTTTGTAACCGTAGTTTTACCAGCTCTAATAGGCCCTACTAAGCCAATTATTTGAGGAAGCTCGGCGGCCATATCAACACCATCATCGAATAAATATAAACAGCAGACAGGAAAACCATCATTACCGCCGCTTTAGTTGAAGGCGGATGGTCACGTTTAGTATTTTTCCGGCTATCTTCACCTGGAAAAAGCTTGATCGCGAAGTATTCGAGTTGTTTACCCAACGCAAAAAACAAAAGGAGAGCAATTAGCGATATATCGCCCCAAAGAGCTTCGTATGGAGTACCGGCAGATGGCGCTGCTCGGCTAACCATCCAAGCAGCGAAAACACAGAGCAATGAAATAGAGCAGTATGTCAAAAGCCCTTGAATGAAAGAGTAAAACCTTTCGCGAATAAGAACGGGATGGGGCATACGTGGACTATAGATAACATCTACAATCACATCCCAGACAAAGAAGACGGAAAACACCCACATCATTTGGAGTGCTTCAGGACGAGCAGACGCCACTCCGACATATGAAGAGATTTTTTTATCCTTCATATATTCTGCGAAGTTTTGCTCCATTGTTTTCGCAATAGCAAAATACAGGACAACAAGGAAGACCTCGATTAATAAAAGCACAAACTCCTTTGAAAAAATGTGTGCAATCTCAGTCTTATGGCCGGCAGCTTGGGACTTAGACCACATAACCCAGCTCATCGATACCATTAGCAACGCCAGGAAAGAGTGCGTAAGTGATGCAAAAAGCATCCCATTGCCGGAGAGTAAATTTTCCCACATCTTCGGTGGGCTAGAGGCCAAATCCCAACCACCGGTGATTACAAATAATAGCTCAGCTATTTGCTGAGCTATAGTCGCTGCGACCAGGGCAAACAACATTGCAATAAATGTTCGCCTAAGTTCATTTTGACTAGTACCATTATTCACGTTTGCATTACCGCTTTGAGCCGAATTGCTCATGGACATTCCTTTGAGTTAGCTAGAATTAGACAAATAGCTTTGGCTGGCTACTGTATCGAGCCGCCACACAGTGTTGCCATCGAAACTCATGCATCCAATACTGCTCCGATGGTAGGCAATACTTCTCTAACACTACCGGATACCGATCTTCTTTGCGAACGCGATTAGCCCTCCCCCCCGTATTGACTGGTTCCCGGTCACGACGGTGCTTGCCCTCCCATTCTGGTTACGCCTTTTAAAATAATCCTCCTGAGGATACCGGATCCCAATTCATGATCACCAGTTCTTGACTGGTCTCAGTTTTCCCTTGCCGCTGATTGGTGTTGCTGTAGCGAATGTCCAGTGTCTCGAAGTGGAAGCCTTCGAACACGCGCCGGATGTCCGGGTGATCGTTGATACTGACCATCACCTTGCCTTTGCAGCGGCGCATGAAGTCGGCCATCCGCTCGTAGTTCTCAAACGGAAAGTCAACGCCATAGCCGGCGGTCTGCCAGTAAGGCGGATCCATGTAGTGGAACGTGTGGGCACGGTCGTAGCGTTCAGCGCATTCAAGCCATGGGAGGTTTTCGACGTAGGTGCCGGATAGCCGCTGCCACGCAGCCGAGAGGTTTTCCTCGATCCGCAGCAGGTTGATGGCCGGGGCAATCGTCGCCGTGCCGAACGTCTGCCCCGAGACCTTGCCGGCGAAGGCGTGGTGCTGCGGGTAGAAGAATCGGGCGGCGCGCTGGATGTCGGTGAGGGTTTCAGGGCGGGTCATTTTCTGCCATTCGAACACCTGCCGCGAGCTGAGCGCCCATTTGAACTGGCGCACGAACTCTTCGAGGTGGTTCTGCACGACGCGGTAAAGCGTGACCAGGTCGCCGTTGATGTCGTTGAGGACTTCGACGGGCGATGGCTGCGGCTTCATGAAGTAGAGCGCGGCACCGCCAGCAAAGACTTCAACATAGCATTCGTGTGGCGGAAAAAGCGGAATGAGGCGGTCGGCCAGGCGGCGTTTGCCGCCCATCCAAGGGACGATGGATGTAGACATAAAAAGCAAGACCTTTACTGTATGAATAAACAGGTTCTAGGCTCGCCGCGCTTCGTGTAGGGAGTAAGAGCCTTGGCTGGACTTGCAGGGACAATCTGCAGGGACGGCGGCCGGGTTGGATGTTGACGCATCCAGTCCGACCGCTCTTTTTACTCCGGTGTTGAGACTTCTTTGGCGTAGGCCTGACAAGCCGCTAGGGCAATCAGTCCTTGGTCGCCAGCATCGGTGATGCCGATAATTCGTTGAGCATGCGCCGGGTCAAGTTGGGCTCTTGTGGCGCCATGAACCACGCCGCCGGTTGAGGTGGAGGCCGACACTGAGTCGCCACCGGCAACGGCGGTGGCGTCGAGTAGGACTGACAGGCGCAGATCAGCAGTGGCAAGACGGTCGCGCAGGCGACCTTGATCACGTTGGGCATAGCTCAAGACTCGGTAATGGGTTTGTTCGCTAGTGGAAAGCCGTTGTTCCAACGCCAGACGTTTGTCCTGCTCGGCCTGCTGTTGCGTCGTGGCGGCCTGGGTTTGCTGATTGAGCGTCTCGGCCTGCAGGCGGGCTTGCTCCGCCAACTGCTGGCCGTAACGCCAATCCTGAATCTGCCAAGCCAGCGCGGCCGAGCCACCGGCCGACGCAGCCAGCAGCCAGCAGCCAACCGATGGCCAGCAGCCGATACGGTGCTGGAATCAGGTCGACGAGACGCATAGCACCGCCCTCGCCCGGCCCCACAACTCCAGCCGATCCACAAGACCATTGAGGCCGCCGTTGATCTTTCGGGTGATCGCGTCGAAGTCGTCCCGGTCTGCCAGGGCATTCAGCTCGCGCACCCACCAGAACCACGCGGCCGACTCGGCGGCCCATTGCGGCAGCTCCAGCAGCTCAGGGGTGCGCAGCAATCGCTCGTCGCCGAACAGCGCCAGGCTGCAGCGCAGGTAATTGTTGCGGCCCGTAATTTGGATCAGGCCACGACCACGATAGCGCTGGCCATCCCCGTCCGCTTCCGGCGTATTGCCCAGATTCGCGGCCAGGGTGCCGGTGTCGTATTTGCTCAGGTACTGATCGCCGCCCAACTCACGGACGTATTGCAGTTGCCCAGATTCGTGACCGACCTGCGCCAGGAATACGGCCTGACGTTTCGGCATGTTGATCTGCCGGCGAACCATCGCCGCATTGAGGGCAGATACAAAAACGCCCGCTTGGCGGCGATGGGATGCGCTACAGCTTCTCGACGCTCACAACCTTGAGCGGCTTGGTTTCCTTCTTTTTCTTACCTTTGGATTTGCCTTGTTTGCCGGCATTGCATTCGACCGTGGTCGACCAGCCGGATTGGGTAAACACCTGCTCGACCGAATCCGCCAGATACTCGCCATCGAGGCCGACCTTAAATCCCTGGGCGTTGATCGGGCGCTCGGCAAAGATGTCCGTCCGGCCGGGCATCTCAAGTCGGACGTCGGCGGTCGAGCGATTGAACGCCGCCAACCGCGCTTTGGTGGCTGACTCGGCGGCGGTCTTGTTCGGGTAGATATGCCGGTCGGTATGTACCGCAGGCAAACCATCCAGGGCGTCGTCGTTGTTGATGGTGACCACCTCTAACTTGCCGTCCTTCTTGTTCTGATGTTTGGTCGCCACGGCCTTGTACGAGTTGCGATCCCCGAGGCTGAACTGCCAGCGGCTGAGGTCGCTCTTCGTCAGGGTGATCGCGCCGAACGTCTTGCCGCTGGCGGTCTGGCCACCTTGACGCGGCATCACCAACAGCTTGCCATCAGCGACCTTGGCCGTGCAGTCGTACTGCTTGGCCAGACGCGTGATGAAATTAAAATCGGACTCGTTGAGCTGGTCCACCCGGGCGACTTTCGTTGTCACCGGGCACACCGGTTGCCAACCGTTGCGCGCCGCAATGTCGGCCACGATCTTCGACAGCGGCACGTCCTCCCAGCTGCCGCTGCGGATGGTCTTGCCACTGCCGCGCATGTCGCTGGCCTTACCCTTGATCACGATGGTGTCCGGCGGACCCGACACCTCGACCGTGTCCACTGCGTAACGCCCCAGACGCGCCAGGGACGTTTCGACATACCCCAGGTAAATCTCGATGGAGCTGCCACGCCGAGGCAGCTGCACCTGGCCGTCACGGTCATCAATGCGCAATTCAAACTCGTCGGAGTCCATGCCCGGCTTATCAGAGGTGCGCAGCAACAACAGCCGATCATTGATCAGCGCCGTAATATCGGCGCCGTCGGCCACAATTCGAAAGGTGGGAGTCATGAATTTTGTCCAAAAAAAAGCCCGCACAGGGCGGGTCAAAAAACACAGTGTCGTTATGCGTCACGCAATGGGCTGCCGACGACGGTGTCGCCCGAGGTCAATCCCACAAGCTAATCCCTTCCTCGGTCGGGCTGGGCAGATCTGGTAGTACGATCACCACGCCGGAACGGAAAGGCTGGGGCTCATCCGCCAGCCCCTGGTTGGCATCGAGCACCGCCTCGGTGCTGCCGTTCAGATGGCCATAAACGTTGTGGCAAATAACATCGAGCATGTCACCGTCAGACGTTCTGCATGTCGTCGCCATAGCGCGCAAACTCCAGAGTGAACCCTTGTTTACGGGGAATCCCGCCGTGCAGCAGCGCGCCTTGTTCCTCGTTGATGGTCTTCAGGCACTAGGTCCCAATCACCTCACCATAACCCGTGGTCAGGGTCAGTGGCTGAAGTCGGGCACCGATGCTGCGCAACGTGTCGAGCTGCTTCAGGCCACCCTTGAAGCCCGGGTAAATCGCGCCTTTGAGGGTGAGCTTTTCCTCTCCCATGCCCACGGCCTGCTGCGCTGGGCGGCGTGACAGGCGTTCCTGGGAGGCCCAGCGGAATTCGGTCGAGCGGCTCAGCTCATCGAAGGCCGCGATATCCAAGTTGAAGTAATAGGGCTGAAGCTTGGGGTCACGCGGTTGGATGATCAGCAAGTGTGGAAACGGCTTCAGAAAGGAGCAAAATGGGGAGAAACTGTGACGAACTCCGTCCCCGGTTACCGCACGAAATGCTTGCTTCAACTTGCCTAGCGATAATTAGGTTTTGTACTTGTCACGCAGTACTCGGAACTCTGCAAGTGCAGCCTCGCCGTAGTCCAACGATGACTCAAGAAGCTCGCGGTACCCGGTTTCGTCCAGGATATGATCTGGAACACCGCTTAGATATGGCTCCGCAATACGCTGTGCTCGCAGCGGTAGAGGAGGAATGGGCTGCTTTACTTCACGGCGAGTGTATGGCCCTAACGACTGCATTAACCATGCAAACAGATCATACTTTTCCTTCAGCGATGAATAAGTCGATTTATCCTCTTCAGACATTTTTACGTACCACGCGGGTACAAGATACTCCGCGTAGGTCATCAAGCCGCCTAACCTTTCATGGATCTGCATAGTGAAGAATTCTTCGAACCAACTCTCTTCAAAGATATCTTGAAACTCATGCCAGGTAACGAGCCTCAAATTCGTCAAGTCGCTCGCGGAAATCGCTCCTGACTGGAATCCCTCCATGGATATGATGTAGCCGAGATTAGCCCCAATATCCTGGACCACAGTTCGGAATCCGTGCACGACGTTTTGCGGGATACGCGTCTTCCAGTATTTGCACTCACAGACGATGGCATACTTTCGGCCGCGAACTGTTTCCTCAGCGTACACATCCAGCTCCACCGCCCCTCGAACTGCAGGGGTCTTTTTCTCGACCTCAACGTCGAATCCGCATTCCTGAAGAATACGTCCGACTTCGGTCTGCAGCTCTTGCCAACTGTTGGGGGCGTTTCGGCTAATCATTACGACTTATTCCTCGAGCTTCTCAGCCATCGAAATGATGAAGCGGGCGGCGATGCCACTCGATTTTGAGATACGAAGTGAAAAAACCTCGATCCACGTATAGCTATAAAGGATTCAATCCATAGCCCACAACCGGGTCTATAGCGGCACTGAGGACACATATTTTGCCCTAAAAATGCCCTAACTCAATTGCCAAAAACGAAAAAGCCCCTAAAATCTTTAACGATTTCAGGGGCTTAGTCGTATTCAATAATGGCGGAGAGATAGGGACTCTATTATTTCACTCCTACAGCTCTTTAAACACTGTATCTTCTGGCTTTAAGACCCTAGAGTGGGCAAACTGAGTGGGCAAATCAGAGGAGATTTAGATGGCTACCCACCTGTTCCAGAAGCCCGGCGAATCCGTTTGGTACGTCCGTATGATCCTCCCGCCAGCAGTGCGTCATGCTTTCGGTGGACGTACCAAATTGGTCAAGACAACAGGCACAAGCAACAAGGCGGAAGCCATGGACAGACGCCTTCCGATCCTCGCCCTCTGGAAGCAAGAGATTCAAGCCGCCAAAGACGGCAAGACGGCCAGTCGTGACCTCTGGCGCCAAGACCTTGCCGATAAAGGCACAGAACTTAGCAAACAAGTAGACGCTGGGCTGTTGAATGCGATCAAACGCCCCCCGAAAGCTAAGGGAGGCACCGAGGCTGAGATTCTAGCCCGCATGGCACAGCTAGAACGCGACAAAGCGTCGTTCCTTTTAGAGATTCAAGAATTAGAAGACGCTGGTGCAACTGGGCTGGTTGAGGCAATGCGTCAACGCTTAGAAACTCCCCTACCCTCTGTCGTGGATGTTGTTCAGGAGGCCGCACAAGTTTCCCGTACTGTCAGCGTAATGCTCGCTGAACGTAAGTATGGTCTTAGCCCTGGCGAAGTCGAAGAGGCAGTGGTCCTTACCACCTTCCCCTCAGTTTACAGGCCAGTTTCCCCAATCACTTCTCGCCGCCTTGAATTGTTTCGAGCGCACCGAGTGAAAGATGGTATCGCTACCAAGACCGTCGATCAGCAAGAGAGCAAGCTAGAAAAGTTGTCCGCTTACCTCCGTGATGAAGGCCAGCCACTTACCCGTAAGACCATCGCTGCTTGGCTGGAAACGCTGGGGCTATCGAGCAAAACGAAGGCTCAGTACTTATTATCTGGCTCAACATTCTGGCGATGGGCGGTCAAACACGATCCTCACTGGCAGGATGCATACCAGGGGCAAGATAACCCGTTCACCGGGCAAGAGCTTCCCAAGTTACGTGGCAAGGCCAAGGCAGATACAGCCCGTAAAGCATTCACTCCTGAACAGATTCAAGAGCTGTATACAGTCGCTAAGGCAAACGGCAATCAAACGCTGTGCGACTTGATCGACCTAGGAGCCCACACCGGTTGCCGTGTTGAGGAACTGGCCCAGCTTAGAAAAGAGTCTGTGGCAAAGGTGGAGGGCATCCTGAGCCTCAAAATTGAAGACTCCAAGACCGTCGCTGGTATCCGTGAAATACCCGTCCCTCCCGCACTGCTGGCGACTGTCGAACGTCTCATCGCTGAAAGCACAGATGGCTACTTACTACCGAGTTCAGGCGGCAACAAGTACGGCATTCGTAGTGACTCGCTCAGCAAGGCGTTTGGCCGCTTGAAGACAGCTCAGGGCTACGGCAAGCAGCACGTATTCCACAGCGTCCGGTCGATGGTCGTCACCCTCCTGCTTCGTGGTGGCGTTCCTGGCCCCACAGTGGCGAACATCGTCGGACATGAGACCGGGCTGGTGACGTTCGACATCTACGATGAGGGTGCAAGCCCCGCCCAGAAGCTCGCCGCCTTGAAGGTGTTGTCATACACATTCGAGTAAGAAATACACCGTTCGTCACCACGAATAGAAAATAGTTGCTTTTATTATACGGATATGCTTGACAACTCAAGAAAGTCGTGCGACAATAAGCAAAGGTAGAGGTTTTTATTACTCCTCTCTCCGCTATACCTTCCTGAATTCTCCTTGAGACTCATTAGAGTTTCAAACCCGGCCTCGTGAAAACGGTTCCTGGCGCTCAGCAGTTGCGTCGGCCGAGAAACTGTCAGGCTAAGGTGAGGATCTTAGTCGGTCACGCCCTTGACTATCGAAATGGGCACAAATTCGTAACACCGAAAACAAGCATCGGTTACACAACTACGGCGGGGCGCCTTCAAGCTGACCCCGCCTTCTTTTTGTCCGCGCTATTCTTCAGTGCGTTTCAGTAGCAATCAAACCCAAACTAATCAGTAAATCACCTAGTTCAAAAGGAGCCATGCCTATGGCCGTAGTAAAACGAAACTGCATTGTATGCAGTGAACCATTCGATTCAAAAAACAGCAGGGGCGTGTATTGCAGCGCCGCTTGCAAGTCATCTGACCATCGTCGTAAGAAGCGAGCAGACAAAACAATCACCATCGGCAGGTTGGAAGTAACTTTTACCGATGTTGGCGACACTAAAACTTACGAAGAGCTTGAAGCTCTCGTGCGAAGTTTTCTAAATCCAGAAGTTTTAGAAGCAATCCATTCCGATGCACCAATTATTCTAATGAGAGAGACACAATGAGCTTATTCAAAACTGTAGATACAGCCGAACTTCAAGCCCGTAAGGCAGCAGCAGAGGAACAATTCCGAGGCCGCAAGAGTGGGATCAATCACTTCGCCGGCAATGATCCTGTAACAGGGCGCCCTGTAGGTGGGTATGTCGAGGGTGGCATTGAAGCCGTTCTTGTGAAGTATGCAGAAGACCTCATTCCGGTATATATCGAATACACCGCCAAAGGCTACACGCTTACAACGATTGGCACTGTAGCTATTAATGCAAACACTTTTGAGATCTACTTCAATCGTCCAGAGAGCCAAGTCAAACCAGTGCTTGCAGCAATCTTGCAAAAGGTTGAGGACGATTACAAGGCAGAGATTGAATCTCACAACGAGAGCTTCATCCAACAGCAAGTTGACGCACAACTTCGTGTTGACGCTGCTCGCGAAGAGCGTGAACAGGCTAAAGCTGCTGCTGAAAAGCGTGCTCTTGTTGAAAAACAGATCCGGGAGACTTTCACCGCGCCACCGGCAACAGAGGTGGTAAAGACTACTCCAGCCCGAGGTAAGCGCTAATGGATGGTTTGACCAAGTTGCTATTGGCTAAATACAACCCCGGTAAATTACAGGAGCTTCTACAAGAGCCTTTGGCAGTAACTAAGAGTGAATCCTCATCAGTGCAAGAACCAACCGCTAAAAGCGCCCCAGAAGCCATACACGCATCTACAGGAATGATCTTAGTTATGAGTAGTGCAGATTATAACGAGTCAGTAATTTTTAAAGCTCTTCGAGAGTTCAACTCTGCAAATCCTGAACTGATTGCAAGGTCGTTTACGCTACCTGTTAGTATGAACGGCATTCCGGCAGGAAGTTGGGTTTTCGTTCCGCCAAAGGACCATTAATGGAAAGATTAGTTACGCCGAAACAAGTTCTGAAAAATGAACAGCAATACCACAGTATCACCACAATGGCCCCCTCAACTAATGTTCGTGGCTTTGTTTGTGCAATGTCTCAACACCTGAGAGCTTATATCTCTCCAGGTATCGCCTTTAGTTACAAGTGGGCAAGACTTCCTGACGGTACAGTCTATTTTGCATTGTCTGGTGGTCGGGCCGTCCAAGATGCTTTCAAGGCGTACTTGATTAATAACAAGGGTAGCACCCTTGCAAGTGCTGAGTATGTAAGCTTTGGCCGAAACAACACTGCATTCCATCGTACATTTAATGAGTACTTTGAACAGCGTAAGAGCCCTCACGGATTCGGTTGTGGGGGTTTACAATGAGTGGAATTACCGAGGAGATTGCACGCCTAACGGGTAGTTTGTTTTTCCAGGTTGACGCAAGTGGTCTACAGCGCTTCCTGGGCATGTTGAAGACAGCCGAAACCTCTATGGCGAAAGTGGGCAAGCAAGCCGAAGCGCTGCAAAAAGCGCTGAATAAGAAGTTCAACATCACAGCAAGACGGGATGCCAGCACGGCGGCGAATGCGGCAGTTGAGAAGAGTCTCGCTAAGCAGGTAGCGACAGAACAAAAGCTGGCTCGCCTTAAGCGCACTCAGTTCGCCACCCAGCTTGCCGAGCAGAAGTTAGTATCCAACGGTAAGCGTGAAGACGCCTTCTTGCAAGGTGCATCTTTGAAACAACAAGTCACTGCTGCTGTGCTATCGGCTAAACAGCATAAGGCCGAGCAAGAGGCATTGAAAGTTGATCTTGGCAGGGCGAAGCTGCAAGCGTCGTCAGAGCAATCGAAACTACGAGAAGCTCGCCTGCAAGATGTACTGCTTCGCAGTCAAGAAAGAACAGTTCAACTACAGCAACAGGCTGCGCTACATCAGTCTAAGTTGCAGCGTGCGGAGGCCGGATTACTTGCCGCTCGTGAGCGTGGTGTACGACTTGCCGAGCGCCATCAAGCATCAAAACTTGCCAGTGCTGCCCGTGAAGTCAGAGCCGCAACACGCACCGAACAGGCATCCGGTCGCTATGCCATGGCAACCGAACGCCACGCCGCTTGGCAGGCCCGTCAGGCTGAGCCTCAGGGTCTGGGCTTGAGTGGACTGACTATCGGGATTGGAGCGGCTGGTGCCGCGTTATACGCGCTTACAGAGGCTGCTGGGTACTTGGGTGAGCGTATTAAGCAGCGCCAAGAGACAGCAGCCGATAATCAACAATTTGATAACACTCTGATGGCTGCTGGTAATAACGATAAAGAGCGAATCCGGATCAAAGAGGCGTACATTCAAAATTCTCAAGAGTTCGGAATGAAGATTGATCGTGAATCGGCTGTAGCTTATTCAAACATGGTTCAAGGTTTCCGCGCTCAGGGAAAAACACTGGAAGAAGCCATCCAGCTCCAGAAAGATCAAGCTGCTGTATTCCGTATTGGTAACTTGGACAAGACGCAGCAGTATTCTGCCGCTCTCCAGCTTAACCAAGGGTACTCAAAAGACCGATTCATGGGGCAAGACCTTCGACCACTAACAGACGCACTTGGTACGCGTCTAACTACAATCTTGTATCAGGCCATTGGTAAAGCTCTTGGTTACAAAGGTGATATTAACAAGTTGGCTGGTTTCGTATTGGAGGCTCAACACGATGGCAAAGTTAACGGTGCAATGGTTCAGCAGGGGATGCGAGATATCGTTGCCCAATCACCGGAACTACTTGAGAGGCATAAGCACTCGTTGGATGCACAAGCTGTCCGTGTGGAAAACGACAAGTACCTCCAGGCCGAGAAAACAAACAGCGATCCTGAGTTGATTGCCGCGCTGGGTGATCGTCTTACAGCCGAGCGACAGTTGATCGAATCGACCTCAGGTCTGCAAGCTGCTTTCCGGGACTTCGACGTGGTATTAGTCAAGCTGCAAACTTCAATGTTGCATATGATGACAGGTCGGAATGCCGATAACACCGAAAAGACTCCCCAACAGAAGGCCGAAGAAGTTGGGGCTGCGTATATGATTGAGGGTAGTGGTGTTGATCCATACGCCTTCAATGGTGGTAAGTCTGACGCAAGTGGTAAGAAGTCGGTTGACCCTATTAGTCAGTTGTGGGGCTGGTTAACTAACAGGCCTGACTACTCCAAAGGTGAATTTACCGGGAGGGTGGTTGCTACTGACTCGTTGAGTATTACACCTCCTGAACTATCTCTGGGCGGCTTGAACACAGGCGGGATTCCAAACTATGGCAAACGCCTTGCAGATTTGCTCGCTGCCGGTGATCCAGATAGCGCTATAGCCAAACTTGTCGCTACCGCGACGACTCAGGCTTCACGCGCCACCCCCGGTAGTCGTGGCGCGTGGGTTTCCGATGAGCAGCCTGTTAGGGGTACAGTCGTCAATAACACGACTAACTCTAACAGTGCGGCACCGACTACCGTAACAAATAATGTCACGGTTAATGTAAAAACGGATGCTGACGCTAATGAGATCGCAAAAGTAGTGACTGATAAGATCTTTGGTTCCTACACCCCTAAAGAAGTTCAATAAGCCTGCTAACAACAGGCTTTTCCCCCTTACATAATCAGAAAGATCAAGGAGTCTCTGTGCGTGATCATTATAAACTGATGAAACGATTACTTATAACAACCATTGTTGTTGTTCTGTTGAATGTTGGTGTTACATCATTCGGGATTATCCGTAATGAAAAGATGTACACCCAGACAATAGAGCAACTAACAGACTACGCCATTCAGCGAGAAAGCAAACTATCCACTCAGCTACGAGACTACATTGAGCATCAGGCAAATAGCCTGCGGAATAACTGGTACGACTGGCAGCAGGCTGACTTAGTCCGCTCAAGGAAGTTTGCTGAGTTGGAAGTTGCACGGCAGCTTCACGGCCATACACGTGAAATATTTGGAGGGAGTCAATGAGATACGAAGATATTGCAACACAGCAAGATTACCACGCCGCTGCAATCGCTCTACAGGGGCTTGTGAATTAGTCTCATACAATAACTTGTAAGTGTAAAGTATCTTGACAAAATAGGGTCATTAGGCGTATTGTCGCCAACTTCCTAAAACCCAACATCGAACGTTCTCGACTTGCCCTAGTGCAACGTCAGGCGTCGGTTTTGTGCTGTCTGGAATTTGACCCTCCCTATTACCAGAGGCATCTGCCTATGAAATGAAAAACTACTGGAGCGTAACTATGGCAATACCATTTGTTTTCAAACTTATTGACTACACAGAATCAATCCAACCGGCGCCGACGAAGCGTGGGCGAAAGCCTGGAAGTACATCCAATCCGATTGCCCACATAACTGCGCAACTGTCATTCCCGGGTACTCGCCCTCAGTGGTTTGACGACATCGTTTTCGGTAGTTGCCTCAATAGTGCCGGACAATCGGGGAACGTCTGCAATGTATGCATGGATGAGGTTGTAGGGGCGCTCCACTTGCGTACCTTCGAGGTTCAGCCCCTTCTCGATGCTGGAATGGCAAGGCGGAAGGCCCAGAGAGTGATAGCCGCTGCACGCCACGCTGCACATGGGCTGTTCACATATCTTATTCGCCGACCAGAACTGCTTGAGCGTTACGAGGAATACGCACGCATTGAGGCGAAGCTGGCCTATTCTCACGTCGCACTCGTCCCGTATACGCCGCTAAGAGAGGTTCCGCGCCACATCGAGGAGTTACGAGAAACTGGGGATTATCTTGCATACGGCGAAGCACTCCGAGAGTTCCGTCTTCAAGGAATTCATTAACGTCGGAAAGAAGAAAGACCGTAGGTCTGAACAGATCAAAGCAATTAACGTCGGAAAGAAAAGAAGCCAGTGCGAAGCACTAAAGTGTAATCACTCTTGGAGTGACGTTAGTCGTATCGTCCCGATTCTGGATCAGCCCACCAGTAAATACATCCAGCATCACCACAACCCAAAATGCTTTTGATCTTGACCTTGATACACCGGAGGTGATGGCAATAGCTGTCAGCGAACGCTGACGATGAACTGCTGAATGCGAACGCATTCCTTTATGCACAAAAATCCAAGATCAAGGGCAGAAGCGGTTCTGTGGTGATTTCTTTATGTATGGCTTCGGTTGGACTGGGAGTCCTGTGGCGATACGTCCACCGGGAGGTGGGATAGTCTCTAGAGGTGAGTCAACTCTACAGCTCACGCTGTTACCACCTCTACACTAGGTGGAGCCATACGGTGACGTATGATGTTGACTCACTCCATTGGCGGATTAACTCTTCGTGCTATCGATGGCAAAGTTAATGAACGCTGAACAGCAGATGAGCATGAACCTAGCATCTGCTTGGGTAAGTGCTGATTCGTTATCCATCAAGGAGTGACGAATGCCGCTCGCATCGTTGGTATACCCGTACAGTGCGGAGAAGGCAGTCTTGAGACTTGGGTGAAGGTTGTGATGCTTTTCCAGTACTTTGAGCGCCTGACCTAGCGTAGCTTTATCATCGCCAACGAGTTTCTTTGCCAGAGACTCGACCGCACTGATTGATTCTTTAATCGAGTTTCGGTAATCCGGGTTCAGCTTGTCTGTTAGGAAACCAAGCGATGTTTGGATGTGAGTTTTAACCCCAGCGTATTGGTCCGAGTTGGCTATTGCTCGCTCAATCTCTTCTATTTCATTTTTAGATGTAATTTGGATTAATTTTTCTGCGGCAAAGCGGTAAGCCGAGTTTTCACGCGTCAATACGATATTGAATTCGTCGATGAGTGTTTGTTTGGTCCCGTTGTAATTCATTTTTACAATGAACTCTATAAAGCTGTAGGTTCGATGCCAGCTCATCTTGAAGTAGCTTTCTTTCATGGTTGTTTTAAGGCTAGACCATGCGCTGGGTATTGTATCCACAGGGGCTTTGTAAAAATCGCTATAGAGTTTTTCGGCAAAATCCTTGAAGTTTGAAGTGCGAAGCCTATCCGGATAAACTCTTTCTTTAGCATAATATCCAGAAAAACACTTAAGTGTCAGCACGTTCCAGAGAGAGTTTTTTAGAGCTGTATCAATGCTATCAACTTGTGCGACTTTTACCGCTGGTACTTGGCCCATGCGCTGTGAAAAACTCAAGTGGTTCATATCGTCAGACATACAATTCCCTTGCGGTAGCCAATGGCGCAGATAGTAACTGATGGCTTAGTGCCTGACTATGGTTACAGAAACCTCCGTTGAAACATCCCAATACCTACCCAAAACCCCCTGGAAACCTCCCGCGTGAGTGGCTCCCCCAAGAACGGAGTTCTAAGGCAATAGGGCTGGAGCCCAGTGTATCCGTGGCTTGTAGGCGAGATCGATTAAGCGTTTTCCGCTGGTTGCGTTCAAATTGAGGTTTTCGCTCAAAAATACCCATTCCGGCGCTCAGATCACCGTTTTCTACAGCGCGGCAACACCCAGCCCCGGCCAGCTCACCGATGGTCTAGTGTTTCTACACCACACCATCAAGGATGACCGGGCATGAACGATCAAGATGCTGAAACTGCTGCTGATGCCATAGAGCTGATCACCATCAATCAAGATGGCATCCGGGCATGTATCGAAGAAATATCCCTGTGGCTTCGAGAAGAGGGGGCAGAGGCTGCTCACATCAACATTAGTGGCGCACTTCAAACGTTGGACCAGAACGCCGAAAACATAACCGCAGCAATCAAATCCCTTCGTCGGGAAGACCATTAACATATCGTTGTCGACCGTCAGCAATATGTTATGATTGCCTCTCGATGGATTTGGGGGAGGCGAGTCAATGAAACAGGTAGTGGCTTACGCGAGGATGTCGACCGATGACCAATGCCTCTCGGTGGGTGGTCAGTTCGCCGCTATCAGGATCGCCGCTGAGGCAAATGGATGGGAGATCGTTGCTCAGTTCACGGACGAAGGCGTATCCGGTAGCGTAGATCCCCAGGAGCGCCCTCAGTGTCGTCTCGCTCTTGCGATGGCAAAAGGATTGGCTTGCCCGGTCGTTGTGCATCGAGTGGATAGGCTTACCCGTGATCACGCGCACTTCGTCACCCTGCAAAAGAAATACACGTTCATCGAGGCTGAGGATGTTCACAGCAGTGGCTTGGTACGCAACATTAAGTCGCTCCTGGCCGAGGAAGAGCTGGTAAAGATTCGAAAGCGTACAAAGGATGGTCTGGACGAGTTAAAACAACTCGCACTCACTGATACATCCAAGGGTGAGGAGGCTCGCCAGAAAATCGCCCGGCGTGACGCTGGCCGTAGCAAAGCATGGGCTGTGGGCAATGGTGCTGCTGTGGCTGCAAAGGCGCTGAATGCCAATGCTCGTGCAAAGGCTCTGGAGGCTGAGCTAAAGGCATGCTTGTACGATGGGCAACCCACCTTCGCAGCTATCGCGAAGTGCTTGAATGCCAAAGGCATCACCACCGAGCGGGGTAGTGCTTTCCAGCCCATGACAGTTAAGCGTCTGATGTCCCGTCTAGGTGTTCCACTTCCAATGAAATAGCGTGATGTAACGCCCCACAGAGCCCGCCTTGAGCGGGTTTCGTTGCATTTGATACCAAGTGACAGCACTCAGCTCAACGCCTGTCAGGAGCGTGCTCAGGTGCGTCTTATTTTTGCTTTAGTCAGCTTTACCTGCCCTGTCCTCGCAGCCTGTTTAACAGCTCCGGCAAGTCACCGCGTCATGGCTTATTTTTCCTGACTGAAAACTCAAGCTCCACTGCGTAGCACATGTTTCTCAGGCGGCGGCGCATGGTTTGACGGTATTCAACCGCCAGCAGCGTCCTTATCAGCAATCGGCCATATTCCGTAACCCCATCCAACAATATGCGATTGCCCACAACTCCAGCAGTCCTTCAACGCCCCATGCTCAACTGACTCAATTGAGAAATCTTCTCCGCATGCTTTACAAGGTACGGTTTTGAAGCCGATACGATTAGCCGTGAACCGATCTTCATCAATCTTCACTAGGTTGTGCTTTGCTCCGCAGGACTCTTTGTAGCATTCAACTACTGATCCCTCCTCAATCTGAGAGTGACTTACGTACATGTCTGTCCCGCACACCGCGCAGGTCACGACCGTTATTGAGTTCATCGTCAGAACAAGACTGGCTGAGGACACACGCTCGATTTCATCGTAGATTTCTTGTAAGTCGACCGGATTGATTTGAGGCGGAGTCTCCTCTTCGGCCAGCGAGGTGAGGTGCAGGAACTTCCCAAGCTTGTTGTAGGACTTGTTCAGCCACTTCACGGAGAACATTTTGTAATCGCCGATACGTTTCCAGTCGCCGGAAGGCTTACCGTCTACAGTGTCGATGCAGATGTCGAGCGTTACATCCTGATCAGCACGCGGCTCAAAGCTGAGTAGAAGCTTGAGCGCCTTTTGAGGCTGCCAAGACTTGTAGACTGACCTTGGTAGCTTATCGCCTATCTTCCGGAGTCTCTGGTAAACGATGCTCTCAAGGCAAAACCTCAGCTCAAGGCAGGCATGCCTCAAAGAGCTCTCGTCTCCAGCAGCAATGAAAGTCTTCGCTCGTGCTAGGTACTCTTCGACACCGTAGATGCTCATTGTCTGTCCTTGATTGCGAGAAGGAATTAGCAGGTTACTCCCCGCGTTGGCACTGTGCTATCGCGTTCCATTCCTGCGTAGCGCTAACCAATTGATTTTATTGGGGTATGCGTGCATACAAGTGGATGTAATTATAAGTACCTATATAACGTTGCAATATATAAAGCACACAGCGCAGCCACTGTCATAGCCCTACCCGAAAGCGTGAGCTTTCAAGTTGATATCCTCTCGACGTTCCGTCGCCAGTGAGTCCTTAGATAGCGTCTAGCTATCAATCTTGCCATTTCAATAGATCAAGAGCCAAAGGCTGGTTCTGTGGGTACAGGGTATGGATCGAGGTACATCCGGGAGGATGGCAGTGTTCCCACTGTTGGGTTAGTTGACCTTCGGTCAGAGGGAATCACTTGTCAGCGGCGCTGACGATTAATAACGAGACCCTTGAAATCCAACTAGTCATGTCTACTCTCAGGCAACAACCAACATGCAAGGAGAGTTTTATGGCCCAAGTCACCTATCCATGCTACTGGCAGAAGAAAGACGCCTCCGGCCATTGGTACTGGATTTACTACGCCAGCAACGGGAAGGCGATTGCACGGAGCAGCGAAAGCTACGTCGCTTACGCCGACTGCCAAAGATCGGTAGAAATTCTAAAGGCCTCTTCGCTCTCTGCTGTCTTCTACGACAATTGACCTCAGCCGAGTGGGCAAACTGAGTGGGCAAACGAGAAAATCATCACGCACAAAAAAGCCCCATAAATCAGAGACTTACGAGGCTTTAGATGTAATGGCGGAGAGATAGGGATTCGAACCCTAGGTACCGGTGAAGGTACAACGGATTTCGAATCCGTCCCATTCGGCCACTCTGGCATCTCTCCAACGGCGCGCATCATAACAGCCTGTCTCTGGAAAGCAAAGCGCCGAAGCGATTTTTTTCCGTGCTATCAGATGCTTGCGTCGATTACAGCGGTACGCCGAGGCGCTTGGCGACTTCTTCGTAGGCTTCGATCACATCACCGAGGCCTTGGCGGAAGCGGTCTTTGTCCATCTTCTTCTTGGTGTCCTTGTCCCACAGGCGGCAGCCGTCCGGGCTGAATTCGTCGCCCAGGACGATGGAGCCGTCGTGGAACACGCCGAATTCAAGCTTGAAGTCGACCAGCAAGAGGCCGGCGTCGTCGAACAGCTTGCTCAGCACGTCGTTGACCTTGAGGGACAGTTCCTTCATGCGCGCCAGTTGCTCGGCGGTGCCCCAGCCGAACGCCACGACGTGGGATTCGTTGATGAACGGGTCGCCCTTGGCGTCGTCCTTCAGGAACAGCTCGAAGGTGTAAGGGTTGAGCTTGAGGCCCTCCTCCACGCCCAGGCGCTTGACCAGGCTGCCAGCGGCGTAGTTACGCACGACGCATTCGACCGGGATCATGTCCAGCTTCTTGACCAGGCACTCGTTGTCGCTCAGCAGTTTGTCGAATTGGGTCGGAATGCCGGCCGCTTCGAGTTTCTGCATGATGAAGGCGTTGAACTTGTTGTTCACCATGCCCTTGCGATCAAGCTGTTCGATGCGCTTGCCGTCGAACGCCGAAGTGTCGTTGCGAAACAGCAGGATCAGGCGGTTGGCGTCGTCGGTCTTGTATACCGACTTGGCTTTGCCGCGGTAGAGTTCTTCACGTTTTTCCATGATGGGCTCCGCTTTGAGTGAGGTGGGCTAGGCGATGTGTCGCCAGTCGAGCCCTGAATCTTGATCGGCCAGTTGCAGCCAGTCCGGGTCGCACCCAAGGGTATCGACAAAACATTGCCGGGCCAGCTGCGGCAGGTTGTTCTTGCTGCTCAGGTGGGCCAGGACCAGGTGTTGCAGGTCTTGCCAGCCCAACTCATACACCAGGTACGCCGCCTGGTGGTTGTTCAAATGCCCGAGTTCGCCGCCCACCCGTTGCTTGAGAAAGTACGGGTAATGACCGCGAGCCAACAGGTCTCGGCAGTGGTTGGACTCGATCATCAATGCATCGAGATCCCGGTAACCGTCCAGCACCTTGGCGCAGTAGGAGCCCAGGTCGGTGAGTACGCCGAAACGTCGCTCGCCGCCACTGAATACATACTGCGTCGGCTCCTGGGCGTCATGCGCCACGGCAATCACATCGATGCTCAAGGCACCGATCTGCAACTGCTCGCCACCGGCCAGGAAGCCTGCGGGTTCAATGGGTTTGCGCATCCCGCGCAAGGTGCCGCGACTCAGGTACACCGGAAGATTGTAGCGCCGAGACAGCAAACCCACGCCATGCACATGGTCGGCATGTTCGTGGGTCACCAGAATCGCGCTCAGCTGCGAGGGGTGAACCCCCAGGCGCAGCAGGCGCCGCTCGGTTTCTCTTAACGAGAAACCACAATCCACCAGCACATACGTGTCGTCTTGAGCGACCAGCGTGCCGTTCCCTTGGCTACCGCTGCCGAGAACGGCAAAACGCATCGGATCAGCCCAGGTTGTCCTGAATCACGCCCAACACTTTGCGCGCTGTTTCAGCTGGCGCAACGGTGTTGATGTTCTTCTCGACGGTGACTTGCACGCTTTCGCCAACCTTGCTCAAACGAATCTGATAACGCTCGGCGCGGGTTTCGATCTCTTCCTTGGTCGGCGCGCTGCCGAACAATTTGCTGAAGAAGCCTGGCTCGGCGTCTTTCTTCTCGGCTTTTTCCGCCACGTTGATGTAGTACAGGCCCAGGCTGCGGTTGATGTCTTCAACACGCCAAGGGCCTTGTTCCAACGCGCGACCAACACTGGCCCAGGCACGATCCAGGTCTTCACCCAGGTTCAGCACCACGTTGCCGCTGCCGTCTTCGGTGAGGCTGACGCGGCTCGGGGTGTCGTAATCGCGTGCGGCGAGCAGGGAGATCGAACCGCCCTTCTCGGAAATGCGGCTCATGCTGGCCAGCATCTCGTCGACCAGTGCGGCGTCGACGCCGGTGTTGACCGAGCGGTTGGTGAACTCGACGTTGGACGTGCTGCCGGCAGGACGCTCGGCGCTGACCACATAGACTTCACTGGTATTGCGCTGCACGCCAGGCTCAATGCGTACACGTACACGGGCTTCGCTGTCAGCGGCGATACCGCCGGACTGCAAACGCTTGGCCATGCTGGCGGACAGCTCGCTGCCTTGCTGCCACGCCGTGGTGAACTCACCGGTCTGCGGGCGCTGCTCGTCGATGCGGAAACCGTTGTCCTGGAAGAACTGCACCGCCACCGGCCAGACTTCGGCAGGTGGGCGCTGTGCCACGATCCAACGCGAGTCGCCGCTCTTCTGCAGGCTGTAGTCGCTGGTATTCGCCACGGCCAAGATCGGTTGTGGACGCGGCACCACGTACTCACCCTTGGCGGTGTCGTCGGCGACATTGCGCGGAATCGGCAGCAACGGGTCAAGGCGCTTGGCGACATTGACGTCCGGCGGCAGTTGCATCGGTTTGGTTGCTTGTGCTTCCAGGTAATCGCTGCCGCGGTCACGGAAGTAGCCTTCCGGGCCCCAGATCCAACCGCAGCCACTGGTGCTGGAGATAATCAAGGCAAGTGCGGAAAGTCCGGCCAATCGCTTCATGCGTAGTGCTTCCTCAATTAAACCAGGACGCCGGACTGGCGCAGGGCCTGTCGCAGCGGTTCGTGACAGGCTTCGCTGAGGCGGGTGAGCGGCAGACGGATACCGTCCGGCATCATGCCCATCTCGAACAGCGCCCATTTCACGGGAATAGGGTTGGATTCGATAAACAGTGTCTTGTTGAGCGGCATCAGTTTTTCGTGAATCGCACGCGCGGTCACGGCATCGCCGGCGAGGGCGGCGGCGCACATGTCGCTCATGGCACGCGGGGCCACGTTGGCGGTCACCGAGATGTTGCCCTTGCCGCCCAGCAGGATCAGCTCGACAGCGGTGGCATCGTCGCCGGAATACACCAGGAAGTCGCTGCTCACGCCTGCCAGGATGTCCTTGGCGCGCTGCAGGTCGCCGGTGGCTTCCTTGATGCCGATGATGTTCGGCACAGTGGACAGGCGGATCACGGTCTCGGCCTTCATGTCGCACGCGGTGCGACCTGGCACGTTATAGAGGATCTGCGGGATATCGACCGCTTCGGCAATGGTGCGGAAGTGCTGGTACAGGCCTTCCTGGGTCGGCTTGTTGTAGTACGGGGTCACCAGCAGGCAGGCGTCGGCGCCGGCTTTCTTGGCGTTCCTGGTCAGCTCGATCGCTTCACGCGTCGAGTTGGCGCCCGTACCGGCGATCACGGCGATACGGCCCGCGACACGCTTGACCACGAACTCGATGACCTGGATGTGTTCTTCCACGTCGAGAGTGGCCGACTCACCTGTGGTGCCGACCGCCACAATGGCGTTGGTGCCCTCTTGCAGGTGGAAGTCCACCAGTTTGCCCAGGCTATCCCAGTCGAGACGACCTTGTGCATCCATGGGTGTGACCAGTGCCACCATACTGCCCGCAATCATGCAACCGCTCCTGCCGGAAAAAGAGAGCCGTAATGGTACTGGCGCCAAGATGCTTGTACAAGCGAAGTACCGCCTGAGGATGCGTTCTGGCGCAACTAAACGACGGGCATTGCCATCATTGCGCGAAAGTGCGGGTCGAGACGGGGTAAAAACCCGCCGATCACGTAATGAAAACGCCACCTCCTATCCCTTGGCGACGCTTTTCGCTACCCTTCATGCTTTGATCGATACAGCCCTCACCGTATCGACCGCTCATCGTTTTAGGAAGGCTGCATGTCCACCCCCACAGTTCGCGAACAATTCCTTGTTATCAGTGCCCTCGGCGCCAACCCCATGGAGCTGACCAACGTCCTGTGCCGCGCCAGCCATGAAAACCGCTGCGCCGTCGTCACCTCCCGTCTCACCCGCCATGGCGAGTGCAGTGCGCTGGTGCTGCAGATTTCCGGCACCTGGGACGCCCTGGCACGCCTGGAGACCGGCCTGCCGGGCCTGGCCAAGAAGCACGACTTCACCGTCAATGTGGTACGCAGCGCCGCGCTGGAAAACCGCCCGCAGGCCCTGCCTTATGTGGCGTATGTCAGTTCGGCCTACCGCTCGGACATCGTCAACGAGTTGTGCCAGTTCTTCATCGACCATAACGTCGAGCTGGAAAACCTCACCTGCGACACCTACCAGGCACCGCAAACCGGCGGCACCATGCTCAACGCCACGTTTACCGTGACCTTGCCGGCCGGCGTGCAGATCAGTTGGCTGCGCGACCAGTTCCTGGACTTCGCCGATGCCCTGAACCTCGACGCCTTGATCGAGCCGTGGCGCCCACAGAACCCAATGTAAGGAAGCCCCCATGGCGGTAGTCATCGACAAACCCGTAGCCGATTTCGAAGCCCAGGCCACCAGCGGCCAGACCTTCAGCCTCGCAGCCCTCAAGGGCAAGCAAGTGGTGATCTACTTCTACCCGAAGGACAGCACCCCGGGTTGCACCACCGAAGGCCAGGGTTTCCGTGACCAGTACGCAGCGTTCAAGGCAGCCAACACCGAAGTGTTTGGCGTGTCGCGCGACAGCGTGAAGTCCCATGAGAACTTCAAGGGCAAGCAGGAATTCCCGTTCGAGCTGATCAGCGACAAGGACGAAGCGGTTTGCCAGCTGTTTGACGTGATCAAGCTGAAGAAGCTGTATGGCAAGGAATACCTGGGCGTGGATCGCAGCACCTTCCTGATCGACAAGGATGGCGTACTGCGCCAGGAATGGCGTGGCGTGAAAGTGCCAGGGCATGTGGACGCCGTGCTGGCGGCCGCCCAGGCTTTGCATAACGCGTGAGCATCATCGGGAGAGGGCGCACGCGCCCTCCCCTCGCTTCAGAGTAAGGGCGCCACCACCGGTTCCTGCCGCGGCCATGCATCCAGCACCGCCTTGAACAGCGTCGCCAGGGGGATCGCAAAGAACACGCCCCAGAACCCCCACAACCCGCCGAACAACAATACCGCGCAGATGATCGCCACCGGATGCAGGTTGACCGCCTCCGAGAACAGCAGCGGCACCAGTACGTTGCCGTCCAGGGTCTGGATGATGCCGTACACCGCCATCAGGTAGATGAACTGGTCGCTCCAGCCCCACTGGAACAGGGCGATCAACGTGACCGGCACCGTCACCACCACCGCGCCGACATACGGCACCACCACTGAAATGCCCACCAGCAATGCCAGCAGCGCCGCGTAGTTCAGGTCCAGGGCAATAAAGGCGATGTAGGTCACGCCGCCACAGATGATGATCTCGATCACCTTGCCGCGGATGTAATTGGCGATCTGCCGGTTCATCTCCTCGGCCACCCGGGTGATCAGCGCACGCTCACGCGGCAGATAGCCACTTACCCAGCGGCCGATCATCGCGCGGTCCTTGAGGAAGAAAAACACCAGGATCGGCACCAGCACCAGGTAGATCATGATGTTGACCAGCAACGGCAGGCTGGACAGGGAAAAGGTCACCGCCCATTGCCCGAACTTTCCGATCTCGCCGCGTGCCACTTCGATGGCTTGCAATACCTGCTCATCCGACACCAGATGCGGGTAGCGCTCCGGCAACAGCAGCAACAGCGACTGCCATTTGGCGAGCATGCCGGGCAACTCATTGAACAGGGTGATCAACTGGTGCCACAGCAGTGGCACGACCACCACGATAAATACCAGCAACAGCCCCATGAACAAAGCAAATACCAGCCCCACTGCCGCCGCACCCGGTAAGCGCAGGCGCTCCAGGGTGGTGACCAACCCCTGCATCAGGTAGGCCAGCACCATCCCCGCCAGCACCGGAGCGAGCATGCCGCCCAGGGTGAGGACGGCGGTAAAGGCCAGGAACAGCAGGACCGCCAGCACCACGGCTTCCTCGTCGGAGAAGTAGCGCTGAATCCAGTCTCGTAACACTTTGAACATCAATCAACCTCGGGTGGTGGGAAGCGGACGCTTCAGGCCTTGCGCAACCAATAACGGTAGACACCGGCGGCGTCTTCTTCATGCACCAGGGTATGACCGGCCAGCCTGGCAAAGGTGCGGAAATCACGCTGGGAACCGGCATCCGTGGCGATGACTTTGAGCACCGCGCCGCTGGCCAATCGATTGAGTTCGAGTTTGGCCTTGAGCAAAGGCAACGGGCAATTGAGGCCGCTGGCATCGAGTTCGGCATCAAAGGCTACAGCGTCGGTCATGGTTTTACTCCGGGCAAGCGTTCAGGCTGCTTAGAATATCTGGTCCGACGCTCAGTGTCCGGCTACAGTAAGCTCTTTGTCGAAAGGCTCTGTGCATGACTTTTTTGCGCCCCACCCTGCTGACGCTGGCCTGCCTGCTGGCCTCCCCGGCCTTTGCCGACGACCTGCCGTCACTTGGCGACGCCAGCTCAGCCATTGTCTCGCCACAACAGGAATACCAACTGGGCCGCGCCTGGCTTGCCTATTTACGCGGCCAGGTCGCGCAGCTCAACGATCCGCAGCTCAAGGATTACGTCGAAACCAGCGTGTACAAACTGGTGGAGACCAGCCAGGTCAATGACCGCCGCCTGGAATTCATCCTGATCGACAGCCCGCAGCTCAACGCTTTTGCCGCGCCTGGCGGTATCGTCGGGGTCAACGGCGGGCTGTTCCTCAACGCCCAGACCGAAGGTGAATACGCCTCGGTGCTGGCCCACGAATTGGCTCACTTGTCCCAGCGCCACTTCGCCCGCGGCGTCGAAGCGCAACAGCGCATGCAGATCCCGATGATGGCCGCGATGCTCGGCGGCATCATTGCCGCCGCAGCCGGTGCGGGCGACGCCGGCATTGCTGCAATTGCCGGCACCCAGGCCGCGGCGATCCAGGAACAACGGCGGTTCTCGCGCCAGAATGAACAAGAGGCCGACCGCATCGGCATCCTCAACCTGGAGAAAGCCGGTTACGACCCACGCTCCATGCCGACCATGTTCGAGCGCCTGATGCGTCAATACCGCTTCGACGCCAAGCCGCCGGAATTCCTGCTGACTCACCCGGTGACCGAATCGCGCATCGCCGACACCCGCAACCGCGCCGAACAGGCCAAGCTCGGCGGCACCGAAGACAGCCTGCGTTATCAATTGATTCGCGCACGGGTGCAGCTGAAATACGAAGACACGCCAGGCCTCGCCGCCAAGCGCTTCCAGGCCCAACTGGACGAAAACCCGAAAAGCGACGTGGCGCGCTATGGTCTGGCCATCGCCCAAATCAAGGGAACCAAGCTCAAGGAAGCCCGGGAAAACCTGGCCCCGCTGTTGGCCAAGTCGCCCAACGACATTACCTACAACCTGGCGCAGATCGAACTGGACATCACCAACAACCGCTTGCCGGATGCCCAGCAACGCACTGACCGGATGCTCACCCAGTACCCCGGCAACTATCCGCTGAACCAGGTGCGAGTGGACCTTTTACTCAAACAGAACCGCACCGCCGATGCGGAAAAGGCCCTGGACGGTTTGCTCAAGTCGCGCCCGGACGATCCGGACGTGTGGTACCAGGTCGCCGAAACGCGCGGCTTGTCCGGCAATATCATCGGCCTGCACCAGGCGCGCGCCGAGTACTTCGCCCTGGTCGGCGACTTCCAGCAAGCCATTCAACAACTGGACTTCGCCAAGCGCCGTGCCGGCAGCAACTTCCCACTGTCGTCACGTATCGACGCACGCCAGCGTGAGCTGATCGAACAGGAACGCTTGGTGAAAGGAATGATGGGCTAAACCCACCGCCCACAAAAAAGCCCCGCCCTCGTTAAACGAAGGCGGGGCTTTTTAATGCGCCGGTGTTACTCAGCCAGCTTGAAGGTAATGAAGCTGGCACGGCCCTGACGCAGGACGCGCATCGAGACCGAACGGTTCTTCGGCAGCGCCTTGGCGATGTCGGTGAACTGCTTGGTGCTGTCGATGGCCTGATTGTTCAGGTGAGTGATCACATCGCCTGGCTGCAGGCCGATCAACGCGGCAGGACCGTCCTGCACTTCCTTGATCACCACGCCGCTTTTCAGGTCGAAGGCCTTCTTCTGCTCGTCCGTCAGCTCGGCCACTGCAATACCCAGGCGGTTGCTGCTGCGCTCGGCGCCCGGCTTGGTGCTACCGAGGGCATCGAGGGTCGCGCCTTCTTCCGGAATGGCGCCGACGGTCAGTTCAACGTTCTGGCGTTTGCCTTCACGGATCACTTCCAACTTGGCTTTGCTGCCCGCCTTGAGCGCGCCCACCAAATGCGGCAGGTCTGCCGACATGACGATCGGCTGGCCGTTCATGCTCAGAATCACGTCGCCGACTTGCAGGCCGCCCTTGGCTGCCGGGCCGTCGTCCTGGATCTGAGCGACCAGCGCACCGGCCGGCTTGTCGAGGCCGAAGGACTCGGCCAGGTCCTTGTTCACTTCCTGGATCACCACGCCCAACCAGCCACGGCTGACTTTGCCGCCGCTTTTGAGTTGGTTGGAAACGTCCATGGCCACGTCGATCGGGATGGCGAACGACACGCCCATGAAGCCACCGGAGCGCGTGTAGATCTGCGAGTTGATGCCGACCACCTCGCCGTTCAGGTTGAACAGCGGGCCACCGGAGTTACCCGGGTTGATCGGTACGTCGGTCTGGATGAACGGCACGTAGTTTTCGTTGGGCAGGCTGCGGCCGATGGCGCTGACGATGCCTTGGGTCACGGTGTGGTCAAAGCCAAACGGCGAACCGATCGCCACGACCCATTGCCCGGCCTTCAGGTCCTGGGACTTGCCCAGTTTCAGCACCGGCAGGTCCTTGCCGTCGATCTTCAGCAACGCCACGTCGGAACGTGGGTCGGTGCCGACCAGCTTGGCTTTCAACTCGCTGCGGTCAGCCAGACGGACGAGGATCTCGTCAGCGTCGGCAATCACATGGTTGTTGGTCAGGATGTAGCCATCGGGCGAGATGATGAAGCCCGAGCCCAGGGACTGCGCTTCACGCTGGCCACCGCCACCGCCACGGGGCGCGCGTTGTTGCGGCATGCCACGCTCGAAGAACTCGCGCAGCATCGGCGGCAGGCCTTCCAGGTCCGGCATCTGCTGGTCGGAGACTTTGCGCTCGGGCAGTTTTTGCGTGGTACTGATGTTCACCACGGCAGGCGAGGCCTGCTCGACCAATTGGGTGAAATCAGGCAGCTCGACCGCTTGCGCGGGCACGGCCTGACCCAACACCAACAATGTGGCGACTATGGATAAATAGGACTTCAAGCGTGGTATCGACATACAGCTCCCGTTACGACGAGCAGGGTTGGGCGACAGGGTTCTGGAAACGCCGGAAACTGTGACCGACATCTCCGTTCCGCGAACAAAACATGGTCAGCGCCGACAAGCCCTGACCTATAAAAAATATGAGAGATTTTTGCAAGTGAAAATGCTGATCCAGACATTTCATTACGCTCGGCAACCAACCTCGCATGGACGTAGGGTGAAAGGCCAGGATGAACATAAGATTAACGATTCACGGCTTGGCGGCTGGTTTTTTTTCACCGCGCACCGACAGCGCGATGCGCTCGGCGGTGCCCATGGGGATTTCGCCCACTACCGTGACCATCATTTCGCCATCCACCGTATTCAGCCGACGCGACACCGCCACCGTCGGGCCCAACTGGGTACGGGTTTCAGTAACGCCGGATTCGCCGATCGGCTCAAGAAATACCGAAAACCGTGCCAGCCCATCTTCATACATCCGACTGTCGACCGTCGCTTTGGTCTGGGAGTCTTTGCGCGCATTGCTGCTGGTCAACTGGAAACCCGGCGGCAACCATTCCAGGTGCCAGTCCTGGGCAGGTTGCACCTCGGGCGCTTTAGCCGTGGCCACTGCAATGGGCGTGCAATCGCCAGTGGGTTGCAAGTCGCGATCATCCGGCGTGACCGAGGTGTTCAATTGCGTGAACTGGAAACGCTCCAGCAACTGCCCCTGATCGTTCACCAGCAGGGATTTAAGGGGCAACGCGGTTTCGCGGTCCAGGTGCAACTCAAAACCATAGCGGTATTGGTCACGCGGGGTGATCGACACAATCACCGCATTTCGACCGGCCACGCGAGATTTGCCGATGACGGCCAGTTCGTAGAATTGCGCGATTTTTTGCGGATCAAGCGCACGTGAAGGGGCATCACGCGAATTGCTGAGGCCGGCGACAAGAGTGCCGCTGACGCATTGCGTCCGACCGTCTACCCGCACGACTTCCTGAGCCGAGCCGTCGAGCTGCAAAAGCCGCTCGCGAACCTGACCGTCCTGGACACGATGCCAGATGTCGTGGGTAGAAAAATTGCCGTTACGCTCGTAGACGAACGTACCTTGGAAGCTTTGCTGTTGCTCAGCACGCCCAAGTCGAGTCAACCAGTCTTGGGCATCATCGGCGTGGGCGGGGAGTGCAAACCAACCACTGAGCAAAAGCGTAAGGAGCGGTATGGCGCGCATAGTGCTCCTCAACGGTTCAACGGTTTTCCAGGCTTGCCGCGCGAGCATAAGGCAGAGCGCTTTCAGTGCCTTTCAAGGCCGATTCCTGTGCGTGTTGGCGCAGGTAGCCTGGAAGACGCTGATCCTGCCAGCCGGATTGCCCTTGAAGCACACCGTTCGCCATCGGGCCGGTAGTGTCGGAGCTTTCCTTGTAGCCTGCCAGTACGGCGGGGCCCTTGACTTGCGGGCCAGCCATGATCGGTTGCTGAGTCTGTTGGGCCAGTTCGGTACCGGCGATTTCGTCCTGGTTGTACAGGCGAACACCAGCCAGAACGGCAACAGTTACCGAAGCGGCCACTGCCAGGCGACCCAGGCTACGCCATGGCCCCCGCGCAGCTTTTGCCGGAACGGCTTCATCAGCCAGTGCAGCAGAAACGGCCGCAGCAATATCCAGACGAGGGATTAGAAGATCCTTGTGCATCACCGCCCGAGCGACTTGGTAACGAGACCAGGTATCACGGGTTTCGGCATCACCGAATGCATTGAGCACCCGACGAAGTTCCAGTTCATCCGCTTCGTTATCCATCACTGCGGACAGCGATTCCTGCAGGGCATCACGACTCATGGCGGTTCCTCTCTTGGCTGTCGCCGCTGTCTTTAGTTTTCCTGCAACAACGGTTGCAAGGCTTTATCGATGGCTTCCCGGGCCCGGAAAATCCGTGACCTTACAGTCCCCACCGGACACTGCATGACGCTCGCAATGTCTTCATAACTCAGACCATCGAATTCACGTAAAGTTAACGCCGTCCGTAAATCTTCTGGCAGTTGCTGAATAGTGCGATGAACGGTGCCTTCGATCTCGTCGCGCAGCAATGCACGCTCCGGCGACTCGAGATCTTTGAGGCCGTGATCACCATCGTAAAATTCTGCATCTTCCGAACTGACATCGCTATCTGGTGGGCGGCGTCCGCGAGACACCAGATAGTTCTTCGCCGTGTTGATGGCGATGCGGTAGAGCCACGTGTAAAACGCGCTGTCACCGCGAAAATTGCCCAGCGCACGGTATGCCTTGATAAAGGCTTCCTGTGCAACGTCCTGCGCTTCATGGGTGTCGTGCACAAACCGCACGATCAACCCGAGAATTTTGTGCTGGTATTTCAGCACTAGCAGATCAAAAGCTCGCTTGTCGCCGCGTTGAACGCGCTCGACCAGCTGCTGATCCTCTTCCTGGGTTAGCATGAACACTCCTCGTTGTACTTGAAGGAGGCTTGCATAACTGAACGATCAGGCTTGCAAACATAGACTCGGACTTTCCGCAAAAGTTCTCCCCTCCAAGCAAGTTTCCGGCATGCACTGATTTGGCACACACGAAAAACGCAGCGCGGGCAATGCCGGCTGCGCGAATAATCTTGTCGCCGGTTTCCTGACGCGTCCAATGCTCCCGACGGGCCAATAAACTCAACGTTTTCCCAGCTTTCGGGCAACCTGCTATTGAGTCGGGGCTTATGCAAAAAGTTCCCACTTCAATAACCGGTCCATTTACCTTGGCCGTGCACCGTAATTTCACATTGCCACGAATGCGCGGCTATTGTGCCGCTCCCCCCCTCTATATACTAGTAGCCCGTGTGACCCTTTGATTCGCCGATCCAGGCGTCCTGTTTGCGCCAGCCCCTGTGGATCGCTTTTTGCGGAATCCTTCAAATGAGCCAACAGTTTCAACACGATGTCCTGGTGATCGGCAGCGGCGCAGCCGGCCTGAGCCTTGCGCTGACCCTCCCCAGCCACCTGCGCATTGCGGTGCTGAGCAAAGGCGACCTGGCCAATGGCTCGACATTCTGGGCCCAGGGCGGTGTTGCCGCCGTGCTGGACGACACCGACACGGTGCAGTCCCACGTCGAAGACACCCTCAACGCCGGCGGCGGCCTGTGCCACGAAGATGCGGTGCGCTTTACCGTCGAACATAGCCGCGAAGCCATTCAATGGCTGATCGACCAGGGCGTGCCGTTTACCCGTGACGATCACGCCGGCAGCGATGACGGCGGCTTCGAGTTCCACCTGACCCGCGAAGGCGGGCACAGCCATCGCCGCATCATCCACGCCGCCGACGCCACCGGGGCCGCGATCTTCAGGACCCTGCTCGAACAAGCCCGCCAACGCCCGAACATCGAACTGCTTGAGCAACGGGTCGCCGTCGACCTGATCACCGAGAAACGCCTGGGCCTGTCGGGTGAGCGCTGCCTCGGCGCCTATGTACTCAACCGCAACAGCGGCGAAGTCGACACCTACGGTGCGCGCTTCACCATTCTCGCCTCGGGCGGCGCGGCCAAGGTCTACCTCTATACCAGCAACCCCGACGGTGCCTGTGGCGACGGCATCGCCATGGCCTGGCGCTCGGGCTGCCGGGTGGCCAACCTGGAATTCAACCAGTTCCACCCCACCTGCCTGTATCACCCGCTGGCCAAGAGCTTCCTGATCACCGAAGCCCTGCGCGGCGAAGGCGCGCACCTGAAACTGCCGAATGGCGAGCGCTTCATGCAACGCTTCGACCCGCGCGCCGAACTGGCCCCGCGCGATATCGTCGCCCGCGCCATCGACCATGAAATGAAGCGCCTGGGCATCGACTGCGTCTACCTGGACATCAGCCACAAGCCCGAAGCGTTCATCAAGACTCACTTCCCGACGGTCTACGAGCGCTGCCTGGCCTTCAATATCGACATCACCAAAGGCCCGATCCCGGTGGTGCCGGCCGCGCACTACACCTGCGGCGGCGTGATGGTCGACCAACACGGGCGCACCGACGTGCCCGGCCTGTACGCGATCGGCGAAACCAGCTTCACCGGCCTGCACGGCGCCAACCGCATGGCCAGCAACTCGCTGCTCGAATGTTTTGTCTATGCGCGTTCGGCGGCGGCAGACATCCTTGAACAACTGCCGCAGATCCCCGTCCCGGCCGCCCTGCCCCGCTGGGACGCGAGCCAGGTGACCGATTCGGACGAAGACGTGATCATCGCCCACAACTGGGACGAACTGCGACGCTTCATGTGGGACTACGTAGGGATCGTGCGGACCAACAAACGCCTGCAACGCGCACAACACCGCGTGCGACTGTTGCTGGATGAGATCGACGAGTTCTACAGCAACTACAAAGTCAGCCGCGACCTGATTGAATTGCGCAACCTGGCCCAAGTGGCGGAGCTGATGATCCGCTCGGCCATGGAGCGCAAGGAAAGCCGGGGCCTGCATTACACCCTCGACTACCCGCAGATGCTGCCCGAGGCCCGCGATACTATTCTGGTGCCAACCACCTACGCCGACTGAACTTCAGGCGAACCCGCAGGCGCCGGTGTACATCGGCGGCCTGCGAATCCTTGGGCACACAGATCGACCGCACCGCCCATTCGCCCTGCACCCGATAGCGCAGCACCACGATCAACGGCAACGCCAGGCTCTCGGGACGCAGTTGCACGCGGTGCCAGCCGCGCGCTTCGCTCCACAACTGCCACCCGCTTTCGTCACGGCGCAGGCCGCGAATCGACGAACGGTGAGTCAGCCGGATATGGCGCGGGATAACCCAGGCGGCGTGAGCCAGGCACAGCAACAGGCCAAGGCTTGAATAAGGCAAATCGACAAGCAGCAGCGCACCCAGTGCGGACGACTGGGCCAGGAGATAGCCCGCCAGCAACAGCCGCGAGGCCTGCCAGCGGCATTCGAAGGCGGGATTACTTGGGCTGGACACGATCCAGGATCATCCGAACCATGCGCTGCAGCTCCGGGTCTTCCGATTCGGAGCGTTCCATGAACCAGCCGAACATGTCCTGGTCTTCGCATTCCAGCAGGCGCACGTAACAGTTGCGATCCACCTCGTTAAGGGTCGAGTAAACCTCTCTGACGAATGGCACCAGCAACACGTCCAGCTCAAGCATGCCGCGACGGCTGTGCCAGTAGAGGCGATTGAGTTCTACATCTTCGACCATGGAACGCTCCTCAAATAGATTGCAAGTATACAGGCCCCAAGGCAGCGGAACAGTCGGCTTTGGTCGCCCCCTACAGAAACTATCCATTTGTCGGGCGCCCCTCTATGATGCACCTAGACTTTTTGACCTGCGATGACCCATGGCCGACTCTGCTTTCTTCTGCCCACTGACCCACGAAGGCGTTCTCGCCGTCCGCGGCGCCGACGCTGCCAAGTTCCTGCAGGGCCAACTCACCTGCAACCTCAACTACCTGAGCGACACCCAGGCCAGCCTCGGCGCGCGCTGCACGCAAAAAGGGCGCATGCAGTCGAGCTTTCGCATCCTGCTGCAAGGTGATGGCGTGCTCTTGGCCATGGCCACCGAGCTGCTGGAACCGCAACTGGCCGACCTGAAGAAATACGCGGTGTTCTCCAAATCCAAACTCACCGACGAAAGCGCCGCCTGGGCACGTTTTGGCCTGGCGAACGCGGATCAGGCCCTGGCGAGCCTGGGCCTGGAGCTGCCGGCCGCGACCGACAGCGTCGCCCGCAGCGAACAATTGATCGCCATCCGCGTTTCCCCTGGTCGCGTCGAACTCTGGGCGCCCGCCGAGCAAGCCGAAGCCGTGCGCAGCCAATTGGCCGCGCAGTTGCAACCGGCTGACTTGAACGAATGGCTGCTGGGCCAGGTGCGCGCCGGTATCGGCCAGGTCATGCCGCAGACCCGCGAGCTGTTTATCCCGCAGATGCTCAACCTGCAGGCCGTGGGCGGTGTCAGTTTCAAGAAAGGCTGCTACACCGGCCAGGAAATCGTCGCGCGCATGCAATACCTGGGCAAACTCAAGCGTCGCCTGTACCGCCTGAGCCTGAATGCCGCTGAATTGCCCGAGCCCGGCACGCCGCTGTTTTCTCCCAGCCACAACAGCTCGATCGGCGAGGTGGTAATCGCGGCAAAAGCTGACCAAATGGTGGAACTTCTGGCGGTTCTGCAAGCCGAAGCAGCCGAGAGTGGTGATGTGCATTTAGGCACCCTCGAAGGTCCCGCTTTGCAGCTACTTGACCTGCCCTACCAATTGGATCGTGATCGAGAGATCCAGCACTGATCGTCGCACCCCTTTGCAACACCTTAGAGAGCATGAATGAACGAGCTGGCGGAAAAAGTCCAACAGGCTTTGATTGCGGCCATCGACAACGATGACCTGGTTCTGCCGACATTACCGGAAGTGGCCCTGAGCATTCGTCAGGCCGCCGAAGACCCGGAAATCGGCATCAGCCACTTGAGCAAAGTGATCGGTCGCGACACCGCGCTGTCGGCGCGCTTGATCAAAGTGGTCAACAGCCCGTTGTTGCGGGCCACGCAGGAAGTCACCGACCTGCACACCGCCATCACCCGGCTGGGCACCAACTACAGCAGCAACCTGGCGATCGGCCTGGTGATGGAGCAGATCTTCCACGCCCGTTCCGAAGTGATCGAACAGAAAATGCGCGACGTCTGGCGCCGCAGCCTGGAAGTGGCAGGCGTCAGCTACGCGCTGTGCCGCAGCCACAGCCAGCTCAAGCCGGACCAGGCAGCGCTCGGAGGCCTGGTGCACCAGATCGGTGTGCTGCCGATCCTGACCTATGCCGAAGACCATTACGAGTTGCTCTCTGACCCGGTCAGCCTCAACCACATGATCGAGAAAAGTCACCCAATGCTCGGCGACAAACTCCTGCGTGGCTGGGACTTCCCGGAGATGCTGGTCAAGCTGCCGGGCCAATACCTGGACCTGGAACGCGACTCCGCCAGCCTCGACTATATCGACCTGGTGCAAGTCGCCGTGCTGTATTGCCATCGCGGCACCGCGCATCCACTGGCGGATGTACCGATCACCAACCTGCCGGCAGTCAAAAAACTGCGCCTGGACCTTTACAGCGACAGCGTGCGTGCGGAACTGGATGAAGCGCGGTCGATGTTCTACTGATCAACCGGCGACAAAACTGACGCGCACTTTCAAGCCCGTCGGTTCACCATCATGCAGGCTGATCTGGGCCAGATGCGCGCGACAGATTTCGCCGACAATCGCCAGGCCCAGACCGGAGCCCAGGCCCTGCTGACTGCGGCGATAGAAGCGTTCGAACACGCGGTCGCGCTCGTCCAGCGGAATGCCCGGGCCATCATCTTCCACTTCCAGCACCGCCGGTGCCGTCACGCGCAGGATCACATTGCCGCCAGGCGGCGTATGCGCCAGGGCGTTATCCACCAGGTTACTCAACAGCTCGTTGAGCAGCGTCGGTTCGCCGCGCAGCCACACCGGCTCGTCGGCCTCCAGCGCCAGCGCGACCCCACGCGCATGGGCCAACGGCGCCATGGCCATGCCCAGTTCGCGGGCCAACTGGCTGAGGTCGAGCAATTGCGCCCCGCCTTCGGCAATCGCGCGTGCGCCGTTTTCGATGCGCGCCAAGGACAACAATTGATTGGCCAGATGGGTCAGGCGGTCGGTGCCTTGCGCGGCGGTTTCCAGGGTGCTGCGCCAGGTGGCCGGGTCTTCGGCGCGCAGGCCGAGTTCCAGGCGCGCCTTGAGCGCGGCCAGCGGCGTGCGCAGTTCGTGGGCCGCATCGGCGATAAACTGTGCCTGGCGCTCGAACTGGCCCCGCAGGCGTTCGGTGAAATGGTTGATGGAACGCACCAGCGGGCCGAACTCGAGCTGCACCTCGACCAGCGGCAACGGCCGCAGATCGTCGGGCTGGCGCTCTTCCACGGCAGTGCGCAAGCGCTCCAGCGGGCGCAACGCCGCGCTCACGGCAAACCACACCAGCAATAGCGCGCCGATGGCGAGCATGCCCAGGCGCAGCAAGGTATCGGCCATCAGGCTGCGGGCCATGCTGACGCGGGCTTCATCGGTCTCGGCCACGCGGATTTCCGCCATGCCGTTCATGTTCGGTTCGGAAACCGCCTTGAGCAGGCTCACCACGCGCACGGCCTGGCCCTGGTACGTGGCGTTGTAAAACCGTGCCAATGCCGGGTAATCATCGGTGCGCGGCGTGCCAGGCGGCGGGCCGGGGAGGTTTTCGTAACCGGAAATCAGCTTCTGGTCGATGTCATTGACCTGGTAATAAATCCGCCCGGCGCTGTCGTAGGCAAAGGTGTCCAGGGCCACATATGGCACATTCGCGCTCAAGCTGCCGTCGACCTCGGTCAGGCCGGCGGCAATCGTGCGTGCAGAGGCCAGCAAGGTGCGGTCATAGGCGGTGTCGGCGGCTTCGCGGCCGTTCCAGTAGGCGCTCATGCCGCTGGCGACCATCAACAGCACCAGCAACAACGCCAGGTTCCACAGCAGCCGCCAGCGCAGACTGCTGGGCTTATGCATCGCGCGCTTCCAGCAGGTAGCCGAGGCCACGGAAGGTGACGATGGCGATGGGCTGGCCGTCGAGTTTCTTGCGCAGGCGGTGTATGTAGATTTCGATCGCATCCGGGCTGGCCTCTTCGTCGAGGCCGAACACCTGGGCGGCCAGTTGCTCCTTGCTCATCACCCGGCCCGGGCGCGCGATCAGCGCTTCAAGCACGGCTTGCTCGCGGGACGTGAGGGTCAGCAACTCGCCGCCGACCGTGAAGCGGCGGGTGTCGAGGTCGTAGACCAGCACGCCGCAGGCCTGCTGGCGCTCGCCGCCGAGCACGCTGCGCCGCAACAGCGCCTTGACCCGCGCCTCCAGTTCCGTCAGCTCGAACGGCTTGGCCAGGTAATCGTCGGCGCCCAGGTTCAGGCCATGCACACGGTCTTTCACATCACTGCGCGCCGTCAGCATCAGCACCGGCAGATTTTTCCCACGCGCCCGCAAACGCGCCAACACCTCGAAACCGTCCATGCGCGGCAAGCCCACATCGAGGATCGCCGCGGCGTATTCCTCACTGCCCAAGGCCAGGTCCGCGGCCACTCCGTCGTGCAGCACATCGACGGTCAGACCCGTGCTCTTGAGCGCCTGGGCGACACTTTCGGCCAGTTGCAAATGGTCTTCAACCAGGAGGACACGCATGGATTTCTACCTCATTCGGGGGTGGTCGGCGCCACGCTCTGCGAGGCAGTTTACAGGCGCCGCCTGGGCTGTGAAGCCCGAAAACATTGAAAGGCAACTGAAAGGTTAGTGAAAGCTTCACCCTTTAGCATCCAGCCACGGTAGGCCATGCCCGCCGAGCTGCCTGATCCGTAGCACCCGAAAAACGCCTCGAAGCGTTTTCGTCAAATAAGAACAATAACGGAGTACTCAACGATGCTGTCGACACAGCCCCAGGCTTGCACGCCTGTGCGTTTTTCCCGCCTGACCCAGACCGCCCTTGCCAGCGCCGCCACCCTTGCCGGCTTTTCGCCGCTTGCCCAAGCCGCCTTCTTCGAAGACAGCAGCGCGACCCTGGAAACCCGCAACATGTACTTCAACCGCGACTTTCGCGACGGCACCAGCGCCCAGCAATCCAAGCGCGACGAATGGGCCCAGGGCTTCATGCTCAACCTGCAATCGGGCTACACCGACGGTACCGTCGGCTTTGGCGTGGATGCGCTGGGCATGCTCGGCGTCAAGCTCGACTCCAGCCCCGACCGCACCGGCAGCGGCCTGCTGCCCACCCACGACGATGGCCGCGCCGCCAACGAGTATTCCAAGCTGGGCCTGACCGGCAAAGTGAAGATCTCCGCCACCGAGCTGAAAGTCGGCGCGCTGATCCCCGAGCTGCCGATCCTCAAGCCCAACGACGGCCGCATCCTGCCGCAAACCTTCAACGGCGGCCTGATCACCTCGAAAGAGTTCAAGAACCTGGTGTTCACCGGTGGCCGTCTCGACAAGGCCAAGGACCGCGACGACACCAACTACGAGGACATCGCCCTCAACAACAAGAACAGCCGTTTCCTCAGCGGCGCCACCGGCAAGCACTTCAATTTCGGCGGCGTGGACTACAAGTTCGCCGACAAGATCACCGGCAGCTATCACTTCGCCCAACTCGACGACGTGTACCGCCAGCACTTCCTCGGCCTGGTGGCTGCGCGCCCGATGGGCCCCGGCACCTTCGCCACCGATCTGCGCCTGGCGATCAGCGACGACACCGGCGCCGCCCGCGGCGGCAAGATCGACAACACCTCCCTCAACGGCCTGTTCAGCTATGCCCTCAATGGCCATAAGCTCAGCGCCGGCTACCAGCACATGTCCGGCGACAGCGCGTTTCCGTATGTGGATGGCAGCGACCCGTACCTGGTCAACTTCGTGCAGATCAACGACTTTGCCGGCGCCGAGGAGCGCTCCTGGCAGGCACGCTACGACTATGACTTCGCCAAGCTGGGGATTCCCGGCCTGAGTTTCATGAGCCGTTACCTGTCGGGTGACCATATCAAGCTCAAGAACGGCGAGACCGGCAAGGAGTGGGAACGCAACAGCGAGATCAAGTACGTGGTGCAAAGCGGCACATTCAAGGATGTCGCCGTGCGCCTGCGCAATGCGACGTATCGTTCCAACTATTCAGCGCGTGATGCGGATGAAGTACGCCTGCTGGTCAGTTACAGCGTCGCGCTCTGGTAAGCAGTGCCTGGTAATAGCCACTCATAACAACAACGACGGAGATAACCATGACCCTTTCATTGCGTAAATTCGCCCTCGCCGCCGGCTGCATGCTGTTCGCCGGCCAACTGCTGGCCGCCGACGAACCCAAGCGCCCGGAATGCATCGCCCCGGCCTCCCCTGGCGGTGGTTTTGACCTGACCTGCAAACTGGCGCAAAGCGCGCTGGTCAACGAGAAGCTGCTGAGCAAGCCGATGCGCGTGACCTACATGCCTGGTGGCGTGGGCGCAGTGGCCTACAACGCCGTGGTCGCACAGCGCCCTGCAGACGGCGGCACCCTGGTGGCCTGGTCCAGCGGCTCGCTGTTGAACCTGGCCCAGGGCAAGTTCGGGCGCTTCGATGAAAGCGCCGTGCGTTGGCTGGCAGCAGTCGGCACCAGCTACGGCGCCATCGCGGTGAAAAGCGATTCGCCTTACAAAAATCTCGACGACCTGGTGCAGGCGCTGAAGAAAGATCCGAGCAAAGTGGTCATCGGTTCCGGCGGCACCGTGGGTAGCCAGGACTGGATGCAAACCGCGCTGATCGCCAAGGCCGCCGGGATCAACCCGCGCGACCTGCGCTATGTGGCGCTGGAAGGTGGCGGTGAAATTGTCACCGCGCTGATGGGCAACCACATCCAGGTGGGCAGTACCGACATCTCCGATTCCATGCCCCATATCCAGAGTGGAGACATGCGCTTGCTCGCGGTGTTCTCCGAAGCGCGCCTGGACGAACCGGAAATGAAGGATATTCCGACCGCCAGAGAGCAAGGCTACGACATCGTCTGGCCAGTGGTGCGCGGTTTCTACCTTGGGCCAAAAGTCAGCGATGCCGACTACGCCTGGTGGAAAGACGCCTTCGACAAACTGCTGGCCTCCGAAGACTTCGCCAAGCTGCGTGACCAGCGCGAGCTGTTCCCGTTCGCCATGACCGGCCCGGAGCTGGACACCTACGTGAAGAAGCAGGTAGCGGACTACAAAGTGCTGGCCAAAGAGTTCGGCCTGATCCAGTAATCGCCCCTCTGTCGCGCGGCCACGTCCTGCTGAACCAGGGGCGTGGCCCAGGAGTTCAACATGCTCTTACAACGCATATTCGCCGCCGCGCTGCTGCTGGCCTGCGCGGGCCTGGCCTTGATGGCCTGGCCCTACCAGGCGTCGTTTTCCTACGAACCCGTGGGGCCTCGGGCCTACCCGCTGCTGATGCTCGGGCTGATGAGCCTGGCGCTGATCTACATGCTGTTTCGCCCGCAGCCGACCCAGCATACCGAGGAAGAACCCGCGCTGGACCGCGCCACCCTGATCAAGATCGGCATCTGCGTGGCGCTATTGATCGTGTTTGCCGCCACCTTCGAATCCCTCGGTTTCATTCTCAGCAGCATGTTGATCGGCATTCCGATGGCACGGCTGTATGGCGGCCGCTGGTTGCCCGGTGCGGTGATCATCACCTTGATGAGCGTCGGCCTTTATCTGCTGTTCGATAAAGCCATGGATGTTCCGCTGCCCCTCGGCCTGCTCGACGTTCTGGAGAACTGATATGGATACTTTCGGCTATTTGGGCCAGGGCTTCGGCGTGGCACTGTCCCCCTACAACCTGGTGACCGCGCTGTGCGGCACCTTGATCGGCACCGTGGTCGGCCTGCTGCCGGGCCTGGGCCCGATCAACGGCGTGGCGCTGTTGATCCCCATCGCGTTCGCCCTGGGCCTGCCGCCGGAGTCGGCGTTGATCCTGCTGGCGGCCGTGTACCTGGGCTGCGAATACGGTGGGCGTATCAGCTCGATCCTGCTGAACATCCCGGGCGAAGCCTCCACCGTGATGACCACCCTCGACGGTTACCCGATGGCCCGCAAAGGCCTGGCCGGTGTGGCCTTGTCGTTGTCGGCGTGGAGTTCGTTCATCGGCGCGTTTATCGCCACCTGCGGCATGGTGCTGTTTGCCCCGCTGCTGGCCAAATGGGCGATTGCCTTCGGCCCGGCGGAATATTTCGTACTGATGGTGTTCGCGATTGTCTGCCTCGGCGGCATGGCCGGCGATAAACCGCTGAAGACCTTCGTCGCGGCGCTGATCGGCCTGTTCCTGTCGGCGGTGGGCATCGACGCCAACAGCGGCGTGTACCGCTTTACCGGCGATAACATCCACCTGACCGACGGCATCCAGTTTGTGGTGTTGGTGCTGGGCCTGTTCTCCATCAGCGAGATCCTGTTGCTGCTGGAAAAAACCCACCGTGGCCAGGAAGCGGTGAAAGCCACCGGGCGGATGATGTTTAACCTGAAGGAAGCCTCGTCGGTATTTGCGGTGAACATCCGGTGCGGCCTGCTCGGTTTCATCATGGGCGTATTGCCCGGCGCTGGCGCGACGTTGGCGTCAGCCGTGGCCTACATGACCGAGAAACGCCTGGCCGGGGCCAGCGGTAAATTCGGGCAGGGTGACATGCGTGGTCTGGCGGCACCGGAAACCGCCATCGGCGCCTCCGCCTGCGGTGCGCTGGTGCCGATGCTGACCCTGGGCGTGCCGGGTTCGGGCACCACCGCGGTGATGATCGGCGCCCTGTCGCTGTACAACATCACGCCGGGCCCGCTGTTGTTCCAACAGCAACCGGATATCGTCTGGGGCCTGATCGCCTCGTTGTTCATCGCCAACATCATGCTGGTGATCCTCAACATCCCGATGATCCGCATCTTCACGCGCATCCTCGCCGTGCCGAACTGGGCGCTGGTGCCGGTGATCGCGATCATCACCGCGATCGGCGTGTACGCGGTTCACGCCACCACGTTCGATCTGTTCCTGATGATCGGTATCGGCATCTTCGGCTACATCCTGCGCAAGCTGGACTTCCCGCTGTCGCCGGTGTTGCTGGGCTTTATCCTCGGCGGCCTGATGGAGCAGAACCTGCGCCGCGCGCTGTCGATCTCCAACGGTGCGCTGGAGATCCTGTGGTCCAGCCCGATCACCTTCGGTGTATGGGTATTGACCGCCGTGATGCTGCTGTTACCGCTGGCGCGCATCTACCGCAAACGTGCGTTGCAGCGTCGTGCCGTGGCCGATGTCTGAGGCCAGCTTTAAACACTGGTGGGGAACACCGCTGGTCGGCCTGGCCGGCGGTTACCTGGCCAGCCTGGTCGGCTGGCCGTTGCCGTATATGGTCGGTTCGCTACTGGCGATCATCCTCGTGCGTTGCCTCACGCCGTGGCAGTTGGCGGAGATTCCCGGCGGGCGCAAAGGCGGCCAATGGGTGGTGGGCATCGGCATCGGCCTGCACTTCACTCCGCTGGTGATCGAACAGGTGATGAGCCACTTCGGCTTGATCTTCTTCGGCGCGCTGGTCACCAGCCTGTCGAGCGTGGTCGGCGTGTGGTTGATGCGCCGCAGCGGCGAAGACCGCGCCACCGCGTTTTTCTCCAGCATGCCCGGCGGTTCCGGCGAGATGGTCAACCTCGGCGCACGCAATGGCGCGGTGCTCAGCCGGGTCGCGGCGGGGCAAAGCCTGCGGGTGTTGGTGGTGGTGCTGTGCGTACCGGCGATCTTCAAGTACGTGCTGGACGGTGGCGCGCCGCAGTTTCATCCCGCCCCGGTGAGCTGGGCCTGGCTGGCGCTGCTGTTTCCCGCCGGTGCGCTGGTGGCCTGGGGCTGGCAACGCTTGCGTCAGCCGAACCCATGGTTGTTCGGGCCACTGTTGGTCAGTGCCACCGCCAGTGTGGCGTGGGACCTGCACATCGGCCTGCCCGACGGCGGCAGCCAGATCGGCCAGTGGCTGATCGGCAGCGGGTTGGGCTGCCACTTCAATCGTCAGTTCTTCCGCAGTGCGCCGTCGTTCATGGCGCGCACCTTGATCGGCACCGCCTTGACCATGCTGCTGGCGACGCTGGCCGCCGTGGGCTTGAGTGCGATGACCCAACTGGACCTGCGCTCATTGACCCTGGGCATGATGCCCGGTGGCATTGCCGAGATGAGTTTGACCGCGGAAACCCTGCAACTGTCGGTGCCGTTGGTGACGGCAATGCAGGTGATGCGCTTGTTGTTCGTGTTGTTTCTGGCGGAGCCGCTGTTCAGGCATTGGAACCGCCAAGCCTAGCGGCTACCGAGGGCGGCCCGCCCTGGGCCGCTACCGCCTGTCGGCACTGTCATTTCTAACAGCTAGCCTGCTCGCTGCCCTTCTGTGTTCAATCCTTGTGTGCCCCGGACCTTTTCGGCTCCTTTGCCTTGCACGAGGTGACAAGCATGACTCCAGAGCTCAACGCGCCCCCTTTCGTCGCGCAGTTGTCGCCTTATATTCCCGGCCTGACGACCCCGGTCGTAGGATTCTCCGGCGGTGTGCATCAACTGCTGTTGGAGAACCATGGCAGCACGGGCCTGATTTGCATCTTGCGCACCTACGCAGGCCAGCTTGAAGGCGATTTCATCGAGTTGTTCTGTAGCGACCTGCTAGTCCCGGTCGACTTCCATACCGTAACCGAGCAAGAAGCGCGCGAAGCGAAGCCGATTACCCTGCACATCTCCATGGCCCGCTTGGCCGACGGCGCGGCCGGCCCCGTATTTTTCCGGGTGACGCACCTCGATCACCGCTTAGAAGAAACCCAACGCCTGACCCTCAAGATCGACACCGTGGCACCAACCGGCAGCGACCCCATTACCCGCCCACCCTGGGTCAATGAACAACTGTCGCGACCGCAACCCGCGCAGTTCCTGATCGATTCGGCCGCAGCCGGGCGCGGGGTGGTGGTGAGAATCCCCTTTTACCCGCTGGACCTCAACCGGCCTCCCAGTACCTACCGGGCGGTACGCGATCGCATTCGCTTGATCATCGGCGAGCAAATCATCGAGCACATCGTCACAGAGAATGAGGCCAGCAGCCGCAACCCGATTTCAATCACGGTCTATTACGGCACCTGGCTGCGCATCGGCAGTGGCTTTCAGGCCTGCGCCTACGATGTCATCGATGAGGTCGGCAACTACGCGTCGGGGCGCTCGCCGATGCAACTGATCGAAGTGCGGCTGGATCCCAACGAACGGTTGCTGGACGCCGCCCAGATTGTCGAAGCACCGACCGGCACGCTGGACGCGGACACGCTGGCAGGCAAAGACGCAACCCTCAGGGTGGCGGTCGAGAGAAAAGGCTGGGCGTCGGGCGACGGTCTTCGACTGACCATTCGCGGGCGTTTGCCGGAAGGTGTCGATGTCGAACAGACCTACGATGCCAGTATCACATCGACCACAACGCCTTTCGTCGACGTCCCATGGCCCAATGCTGACGTGCGTATGCTTATCGGCGCCTTGATCCAACTGAGTTATGAGCGAATTCGCACAGGACAAGTCAACCGGCCCTCGGAAAACACCTTCGTCCAAGTGAGCGGAACCCCCGAACAAACCGGCCTCGTAGCACCGCAAGTGCCCGCCGCCAGCGGCGGCGTCCTGCATCCCTTGACCGACCCGGTGACCGTTACGATCGCGGCTTACACCGGCCAAAAGCCCTTTGACCGTGTCACGCTGGTGCTGGAAGGCACCTACGCCAACGGCCACCGTTTTTATCAGGAGCACGGGTTGCCGGCCGGCGAAGGCAGCGTCGTGTTCGAACTGCACAATGGGATCGACGGTGACATCCGCCAGCTCGATGGCGGCGAGCTGATGCTCTACTACTACATCAACACCGCCGGGGGGCGCCCACCGTCGGCCATTCTGCAACTCAACATCGGCGAGCCCCAGGACGCCCTGCCCGCGCCTGAGGTGTTGCAAGCCCCCGCCCCCGCCTTCAACTTCGACCCCGAGCAATCCCGAGGCAATGCCAACGTGAGGGTTGCGGCGCATGCCGCTTTCACGGAAGGCGCCACGGTCACCCTGTACGTCGAAGGCAGCGCCATGGGCGGCAGCGCCCCACCGGACCGGTTCCCCATCACCCGGCCGTGGGTCGGGCAGGACCTGGCGTTTGTCATCGCACGGGTGTTTGTCGTGGCCAACCTCAACGGCTCGGCGCGCATTTACTATCGGGTGGAGCAAGCCGGCCAGCGCACCCGTTATTCCCAGGCGTTGGTGATGACCGTCGGTAGCGGCCTGCAACTGCCGGTGCCGCATATTCTGGAAAGCACGATCAACATCGCCGACCCCTCCACCGCCCGGCTCAACCCGCAACATGTGCTGGAGCCGCCGGTCTGTACGTTTCGGGTGAGCTACAAGCCGATGCTCGCCGGCGATGATATCCAGCCCAGATTCATCGGCACCTACGGGCTCGGAACGCCCGTCATCAATCCACGGCCAGGCGACCCGCTGAAGGGTTATGTCGACTTCATCATCAGTAATCGGGTGATTGCCGCCAACCTGGGCAGAGACGCTGCATTGTCCTATACCGTGACCCGCGCCGGTGCCACCAGCGCCTCCCAGGTGCTGACCTTGACCATCGACCCGCTGACTGAGCAAGCGCTGGACCTGGTCAATGTGCCCCAGGCGTCGAACGGCATCATCAACGCCAACGTGACGCACAGTGCAGTGATTCAGGCATGGCCGTTCATGCGGACCGGGCAGCCGGTGTGGCTCGAAATCAAGGCAGCGGCCAATCGGGTGCTGCGCGACGGCACACCGCTGAGCGCCGCGGAATTCAATGCCAAACGCGTGGAAGTCCGCTTACCCGCCGATTATCTGCGTTCCTTGCCGACCCAGAGCACCCTGCGGGTTGAGGCGCGGGTATCGCTGAACGGCAGCGCCCATAAGGATTTCGCCATCGCCTTTCGCCCTGTCGACTACCGCATGAGCAACACCGTGGGCATCTTCGCCACGATCCCGGTGGGCAATTCGCCGAACGCCCTGGCGCTCAGCCCGGACGGTACGCGGCTCTACGTCGCCTGCACCTTCGGCCGCACTTCGATCTGGGTCATCGACACCCTGCGTAACCGAGTCATCGACAGCTTCGACGTGCCGGGCTCGCCGTTGCGCCTGGCCATTCATCCAACGGCCGAGCGTCTGTATGTGACCGACAACAGCAGCGCCACCAATACCCCGATTCGCCTCTACAGCACGCGGGACTATTCGCTGATCGACACGCTGACCGGGTTCACCACCGTCCGAGGCATTCGCTTCAATGCCAACGGCTCGCGCCTGTATGTGGCCGATGAAGGTGCATCGCGCCTGGTCGTCATCGACACAAGCAACCACCAACGCGTAGCTTCGATCCCGGTGCGCGCGCCCATCGATGTCGCCGTCAGCCCCGATAACAACCGCGCACACGTGGCCACATTCTTCGACTGGTCCATCATCAATCTGCCGACCAACAGCCTGATCAACAGCGCCGACACCCGCTCCGCCCCCGTCGCCATCGCCCATAACCCCCGTGGCTCTCAGGTGTATATCAGCGCGCGCGAAGGCGGCAGCGTCACGATCGGCAATACCTCGACCCAGCGCATCGAGCAGACCTTGACCGGGTTGCTGGGCCCCTACGACATCGCCTTCGAACGCGGGCGTGATCGGGCCTACGTGTCGCAGACCGATGGCGACCTGCTGGGCATTATCGATACGCGCTCGCGACAGGTGATTGGCAGCTATGCCGGGTTTAACAAGCCGCGCGGGCTGGTGGTGGCCCCAGACGATTCCCACGGCTACGTGGCCAATATCGGCGGGGATTCAGTGTCGTTGGTGGTGTTTTAGTTGACGGACAAGTCGGGTTCACCATTCGTCGGCACTGTCATTTCTCACAGCTAGGCAGGCGATAGATGACGGGCGCTGAATCAAGCCAGAGACCCACTTGTGTGACGGGTTTCCGATCGTTTTCCCTATGACAAGGAATCCTAATCATGACATACGATCAAGCCCCTGACCCCATCGACAACCAGTCGAATTTCCCGGAGGCCCTTGATATTTCCTCCAGCGATACACTCGGTGTGCTTCACCCCAATGACCTGCGTCGCAAAGGCTTCACCTCACCACCGCCAACCGACGTTGCATTGAACTCAAGAACATTTATCAACACTCCATTTTCCGACTTGCCCCTGTATTTCCCAACGTTATGGGAACCTGTCGCAGGTGCTGACGGTGGCTTCAATGATGCCGCCTTGAAGGTAAACCCTTCGGGGGTCATCTGCATCCTTCTGCCGTATCTGGAACAAGCTGAAAATGACTTCATTTGGCTGGAACTCAACGGCGTGCAAGTAGCCTTCCATACCGTCAGCGCTGACGAAGCCGACTTGGGCACGCAAATTGTCCTGTTTATAGAAAGCACCCGCTTTATCGATCAGGCAAACAATAAGGTACAGGCCTTTGTCGAACAACTGAGCGGCACAATTGATAAAAGCAAGCTGTTCACAATCTACGTTGATCGTGAGCACCCAGTCGGCCCGGACCCTATCGTCAGCACGCCCAACGTCAACGAAAATATGGCTGCCGTGAAGTTTGCAGACCCACAGATCGAGGCCTTCGGCGTGATCACGAAGGAAAATGCCATCGCTGGGGTCGAGATATTGATTGAAGACTATCCACTGAATCCCGCAGTTCCCACGAAACATCACCGTAAAGAAGGCGACGTAATTTTTGTAAGTATCGGCGGCTTGCTGATCAAACACACGGTTACCAATTTTGAAGCCTCAGGCAACTTGCCTATTAGTGTCTGGGCCTATTTCGGCACATGGGAAGCGCTACCTGACAGCGAATATATTGTGGAATGGTATGTGCTCGACAAGGTGGGTAATCATTCCCCAGGCTTCTCGCCTCGCAGGCTCATTGAAGTGCAATTGGGGAGTGGCAGCGAACCAATACTGCCCGCCGTGTTTGTAACCGAGTCCGACTACGACGAGGAGCACGATCAGGACTTTATCGATATCCGTGATCTCGATGGCGACGCAAACATCGAATTGCCCATACGCAATAACGGATACGCCGTCAGCGATACGGTGCGCCTGACGATAAAGGGCCTTAGCGCCAGCAGCGTGCCAGTCGAAATAACCATCGACCATCGGGTGACCTCGATCACTCCAATCAGGGTCAACATCCCCCTGCCTGCTGACTTTCTGCTGCCCCTGCCGGGTGGGCACATCTTCATCACTTACAAACGGATTCGTCCAGGCGTTGCTGATCGTCCCTCCAGAGGCTCGCTCTACGCGATCTACGGTGACCCGGTCGGAACCCGTTTACCACCACCACAAGTCCTGGATTTGGACAGTGACGGCTCTCTACCCGACCATACCAATCCGGTACGCATTCTGGTGCCTAAATTCCTCGGGCAGCATGAAAATGACAGAGTCGACTTGATAGTGGTCGGCCGTAGCGCCAATAACGTGCCCAGCTATGCCGAATTCACCGAAATGGCAGGTATCGGTGACGTTGTTTTCTTGTTGGAGAGCGCATTCTTCAATGCACTGAGCGGTGGGTATTTTACTGCTCATTACTTGATCAATGGTGGCGTAACAAGGCCAGCCTCTGAACAGGTAACGGTGCCTGTCGGTGATGCAAGGGCAACATTACCGCCCCCCAGGACATTGCAAGCGTTACCGCCCGGTTTTGTGTTCGACCCCGGTACCAACCTGGCCAACCTCAATGTCAGGATTGATCCCCATCCGTTCATTGTAGAAGGCGTAGAGATCAGAGTGATCGCCACAGGTACCCGTCCAGGCGGCAGCATTACGACTGACTGGTTCAATGTCGATATCAACTGGGAGGACGCGGTCATCCCTTTCACTATTCCGAGAACTATCGTCCTGGCCAATCTCAACAGCACGATGACGCTTTCCTACGAGGTAAGGCCTAAGACGCCAGGTGCAATTTCCCGGTTTTCCCAGGAGCTTGTGATCTACATCGGCATTAAGCTGGAACTGTCCGAGCCGCCGGTTGTTGTGCAGGCCACCGCAATTACGCCAACCCTGTCGCGCCTGAACCCGTTGCACGTGCTGCCTCCGGTCGAAGTAGAGTTCAGGGTGAAATACTTCCCGATGCTCGACAGCGATGACGTCAAACTGAGGGTCGTGGGCAAATCAGGCTTGGGGACTCCCGACATTCCGTCAAAACCCGGCATTGCGGAGCCTGGCGAAGACTATATTAGATTCGAACATTTCAGCGATTTTGTCGCCGCCTACCTGGGGGACTCTTGCGAGGTGTATTTCGAGGTTACTCGCAGCGGCAATACCACTGGGTCGGTACCACTGACCCTCGAGGTGGAGCCTCTGCCGGCACAAGCATTAGACTTGTTGAGCGTTCCTGAGGCCACGGCAGGTGTCATTGATATCAGAAACGCCGCCACCGTCAGAACCGCTGCCTGGCCCTTTTATGCAGTAGGACAATCCTCGTGGATCTATCTGGAAGGTGTCAAAGCCGGGAATCAACCCCACTTGCTCACTTTGCGAGATGCTAGCAAGGCTCTTAATCAACAGGAGTTTGATCAAAGGTTTGTACAGGAGCCCGTACCGAGTGCCTATTTGAGCCAGCTGCTTGCAAACAGCAAGCTGCACGTCAAAGGCTCTGTATCCGTGGACGGTACCAATGGCGAGGCTAGCGCCTTGAACCTGGAAGACGTCAGCTATACGGTCAGAACTACGCCCGCTCTGGCAATGGATACCAGCCCAAGGTTTCTAAATCTCAATGGTTACTTGCTGGTGAACTTTTTCGGTGGTTTCAATGAGATCTTTTACTTTGGCTCAGCTCGGACTGCCACTGGCGGCGTACCACCGTACACCTACAGTTCCAATAATCCAGGAGCTATTTCCGTCAATGCGGGGGGCCGCGTTCACATCACTGCCGCAGGTACCGCGACGATCACAGTTCGGGACAGTGCGCAACCCGCGCAAACAGCCAGCTATAACGTGACTGTCAACGGGTCCTTCCGCAGATGCCGGTTTGTGGGGACAGGGCAATGGCATTCCATGGTGAGTGCAGCCGCTGCATGGGGCGGCGTACTTCCTAACTTCAGTATCGCTGTTGAGCTTAGTGGCCAATACAGTGGGCGCTGGCCATCGATGGGTAATATATGGACCACTGAACAAGCACCTGGCCAACCGCAACCTGGGCTGGCTTATTGCTTTGTCAACATTTATGGAAACCGGGGGTGGCCACCTAATGACATGCAGTGGGGTAGTACAACTAACAGCTTCGATGGTTTAGCGATTTACTAACACTGTAAACATAAAAAGCCCCGTTTCTTCCGAGACGGGGCATTTTTTCATTACCCAGCATGTTGAGTTTCCTTCGGGCTATACGCTCACGCTTTTAACATCGCCACCCAACCGCGCACGCCCGGCGGCGGTTCAATATGTTTACCCGCGCAATATCTCCAGGGTTTTACCATTCGTCGGCACTGTCATTTCTCACAGCTAGGCAGCCCATTGCACGAGGCGTTGAATCAATACTGAAGCGCCCTCCTCCTCCCCACGGAACATTGCGCCCACGCCTATTGCCCAGACAGGACGATGATCATGACCTTCGATCAAGACACTGACGCCATCTCAGACGACAACACTCTACCCGCGCTCATCGCCCCCTCCCACCACCGGCCCGGCGGGCTTATGCCCAATGAACTGTTCCCCGACGATGCAACCTCCAGCATCCGGCCGTTCAGCGACCTGGTGGTGCTTTTCCCCACTGAAACAAAGCCGGTTAGCGGCCATGATGCAGCGTTCAACGCAGCGGCATTGACGGTCAACACCAACGGCGTCATCTGTCTGCTGCCGGGGTATCTGAATAAAGCCGAACATGACTTTATCTGGATTGAAATCAACGGAGTGCGGGGGCCTATTCACACTGTTACCCAAGAAGAAATCGACCTTGACCAACTCACCCTCCTGTTTATGGACGCCGGCCGTTTTATTGACCAGGCGAATAATACGGTGCAAGTCTTCGTCGAACATCTGAGCGGCACCACTGATAGCACCCGCCAGTTCAATTATCTCGCTGATCGCGAGCCACCTGTCGGCAGGGACCCGATCGTCAGCACGCCGTATAACGACAACATGAGTCCCGTCAGGTTTACCAACCCGCAAATCGAAGACTTCAGGGTAATTACCGATGCCGATATCAGCGCGGGCGTGAAGATACAGATTGGTAATTACCCACTTGACAGGGCAGAGCCTCAAGTTCACCACCGCAAAGAGGATGACGTCATTCACCTGAGTATCGGTGGCGTGATCATCAAGCACACCGTCACGTCTTTCGAGGCCTCTGGCAATAACCCGATAACAATCACGGCGTATTTCGGAACCTGGAACCAGTTGCCCAACGGCGCGCACCTTGTCGAATGGTTCGTCGTCGACAAGGCAGGTAATAAATCACCGGGTTTCTCCCCCTCCCGAATGATCGAACTGCGGGTCGGGAGTGGCGTTGAACCTCTGCTGTCGCCTGTGCATGTCACCGAGTCCGATTACGACCCGGACAGCGAACAAGACTTCATCAATGTGCCGGACCTCGATGGCGACGCGACCATTGAACTGCCGATACGCGGCCAGGGGTATAGCGTCAACGACAAGGTTATCCTGACCGTCAGCGGACTCAGCGCAGACGGCGTGCGTACCGAAATCACCCTCGAATACGACGTACAATCTATCAACGTGATCCGGGCGCTTATCCCGCTGCCCCTTTCCTTCCTGCGGCCCCTGGCAGGTGGTCGTATCCTGATCACCTACAAACGCGTTCGCCCTGGAACTCCCGACCGCCACTCCGAAGGGGCGCTATATAACATTTTCGGCGACCCCGTCAGTCAACGACTGCCGCCTCCAGAGGTACAGGACCTGGTCAATGGCGCACTGCCAGAAGATACCAACCCAGTCCGCATCGTGGTCCCGCACTACTTCGGGCAGAACCCCAACGACCGCGTTGACTTGATCGTACTGGGGCACTCCGCCAACGGTACGTCCACTTATGCCGAATACACGGAAATGGCCGGCAATGGCGATGTTGAATTCTTGTTGGACAACGCCTTCTTTACCGCACTCAGCGGTGGTTATTTCGAGGCGCATTACCTGATCAATCGAGGTAATCCAAGACCCGCCTCAGAAAAGGCAAGCGTGCCCGTCGGCGATGCCCTGGAGGACCTGCCAGCGCCCACCACATTACAGGCGGTGGCGCCTGACTTCACCTTCAACCCATTGATTCACAAGGCTAACTTGAACGTCAGGGTGCGTCCGCACCCCGCCATCGTCGCAGGCACCGAACTCAGGCTGATCTTTGTGGGGTCGGCACCCGGCGGCAGTTTCACCAGCCCCTGGTTCGCGGTCGACATCAACTGGGAAGACGCCGAGATCCCTTTCACCGTCCCTCGCAATATTGTCCTGAACAATGACGATGGCACGGCGCGCTTGTACTACGAGCTCAAGCCCATTAGCGGTCCGAACCGTTTCTCTCTCGACCTGCTTATCAAAATAGGCACGCCTCGCACCCTGCTGCTGCCCCAAGTAGTGCCAACCACATTCATCTCGGACACTCGCGTTGAACTCAACCCCACACACGTGATTGCACCTCAACCACAAACGATTGAAATTCGCGTGATCTCAGACAAACTCCCGCGTGATGCAGACATCAAAGTCAATATCAAAGGCAAATCGGGGATTGGTAATCCAAACATTCCTGCGAAACCGGCCGTGCCTGAAGCGGGTGAGAACTACACACGCTTCGAGCTGTCGAGCGACTTTGTTGCGGCTTATCTGGATGGTGAGTTCACGGTGTCGTACCAACTCATTGAATCCTCAGGAACGACGATTTCCGGCGACCTGACAGTAGAGGTCCTGGCGCTGCCGAGTTCGTTGCTGGACCTGGTCACTATCCCTGAAGCCTCGGGTGGGACGATCAATACGGCGGTGGCGAACAACGTGCGGATTGATAAATGGCCGTTCTTCAGGGCCGGGCAACCCGTGTGGATTCAGTTACTCAGCACGACCAATCGCGACCTGCGGCTTGCGGTCGGCGTGACATCCGCGGAATTCAATGCCGGACGCACGCTCGACCTGATACCCGCCAGCTATTTGTCGGGCTTGGAGAACAACAGCGAAGTTGCGGTCAAAGCCTGGGTATCGCTGGACGGTTCCAACAGCCTGGATACGGCCAAGTACTTCAAGGTGCCTACTTATGTGACGCGTAAGGGAACCGGGGAGATTATTCGTCACATTACAGCTGGGAATGGCCCGGCTAAAATCGTAATCAGTCGAGACGGCACAACGGCATGTGTCGCGAACTCGCGTGCCAATGCGATTTCAATCATCAATCTTACAACTGATGCAGTCAGAACACTGAGCACTCCCTATGCCTATGCTGCTTATAGATTGGCGTTGCACCCTACTGACTCAAGGCTCTTTATCTCGGCCTATGGCGTTGCTGCCAACTCCAACATCCTAGTCTTTAATATCAGCTCCTTCAGCTTCTCCTACCCCTACAACTATGGCGCCATAACCCAGGCAATTTGCCTAAACCCCACCGGTTCGCGAGTACTTTTCGGCCCTAACACCGCATATGGTAACTATGCGCTGTTCGGCTACAATACAATAAGCAACCAGCTTTCAACTTACTATACTGGCACGTCCGCCCCTAGAGCTGCGATAGTCGACCCACAAGGCATATCGGCATTTACAACGGGCGTCAACACGGAGCGATTTATTTTCAGCAGCGGGCTGCGTACCCACACCGTTGTCAACGGGGGAGTTGCTCAAGAACTTGCCCACAGCCCTCTTAACTCCCCCTTGGAACGACTCTATGTGTCGGTATCGGCCATAAACAGAGTTGACATCTACAACACCGCCGATGAGGGTCTTACTCACGTCAAAACCCTAACCGGGCTGAGTGATCCAAGAGGAATTGCCTTCCATCCCACTCTCCCCCGGGCGTATGTAGCGGAACTTTCCGGTAACCGTGTCAGAGTCATTGATACGACCACCGAGACACTCGTTGGTACTATTACTGGTTTTGATCAACCCGATGGGGTGGCTTGCACACCCGATGGCCAATACTTGCTGGTCTGCAACTCTGGCAACACGACCGTGGCGGTGGTGAGCATTTAAAAACCACCCCGCCCTGCCTTAAAGCAAAAAAATGCCCCGCCTCTTTCGAGACGGGGCATTTTCATTACCCGCACGGTTTATACCGCTACCGCGCTATACATCCAGCCCGTTAAAAATCGTAGCGCAAGCCCAGGTTAACCCCATACGGCTGCTTGATGTTCTTGCCCGTGCTGTGTTCCAGATCCGCATGCAACTTCAGGTTCTGCGATACCGACATCGCCACACCCGCACCCAGCTTCAGGCGCGAACCCGACAAGTCGTTGTTGAACGAGTTGTCGTTGACGAACACTTTGTTGCTCTGATCGAACTCGTGGGCCACCGCCGCCTTCAAGTACGGCTGCAAGACGCCGCCGCTTTCCAACTGGATATTGCGCCCCACGGTAGTACCGAGTTCACCGATCACCGTACTGGAGCGGTCACCCTTGGCGTCCAGGCCATTGTCCAGCGTGTAGCTCTGGGCCTGAGTAATCACCGCAGACAACTGGCCATATGGTTCAACGAAGAAACCGTCGTCCAGCGTGATGTGGCGACCGACTTCCGCCGATGCGCCCACCGCGTTTTGCGTGTAGTTGCCCTTGGCTTTCTTGCCGTCACTCATGGCCACATTGGACTCGTTGTGCAGGCGGTTGAACTTGAGCACACCGTCAAAGTAGAACCCGCTCTCGGCATCCAGCCAGGTGGCGTAACCGCCGACATAGTAGCTGTTGACGGTAGCATTGCTGCCATGGTTCAGGTCCAGGTCCGAGGTGCTGTGACCGGCCATTGCACCGATCAACCACTGGCCGTCGCCACCCGATACCGGCACGTCGGCACCAAGGGTGAAGCCGCGTTGCGACTGGTTGTAGCCCAGGCCGGTCTTGTCATTGGACACCTCATACTTGTTGCCATAGGCGCGGGTCCACAGCCCAGCCGACTGACCTTCGCTAAAGCGCAGTTCACCCATGCGGGTGCGCAGGGTGGTCATTTCACCCAGCAGCACAGTGGGGGCTGCGTTGAACAACGCCAACACCGAGTTGGTGCTCGGGCTGATCACCTTGCTGCCTGGGTCGAGCAGCCAGTCCTTGCCGTCGTTGTCATTGATCAGGCTGTAGGAATAGGTCCCGATATCCACGCGGTCGCCGATCAGGCTGAACTGGGCGCCAGCGTCGGCGGTGTGTACGACATGCAGGCGGTCGTCGCTCAACGGGTCGGCACCGCTGCTGGCGATCAGCAGTTTGTGGTCGCCCGACGACGTGCCAGTCACATTAAGGAAATCGCTGCTCAGGGTGGCGAAATCCGCGCTCATGATGAAGGTGCCGTTGCCCGATAGGTTGGCCACGTCCAGCTGGTAGAACGTACCGGTCTCGCCGAACTTGACGTTGCCGCCGCTCAGGGACAAGTCACCCACCTGCTGATGGTCGACCATCACCCAGGTGGCGTCGCTGTTGATCGCCAGTTTATCGACGTGCTCCAGGCGACCGGTGAGGACCGAGCCGTTGTTCAGCCCCACACTGGCGGTACCGCCACCGTTGATCACGTCACCGTTCATGATGGCGCGATCGAGGTTAAGGTCCAACTCACTGAGGCTGCCAACCTGGATATTGCCGCTCAGAGCGCTGCTGTTGACGCGCATGTTGGCCGAGCCACCCGCGGTCAGTTCCAGCATGTTGCCGTTACCGCCCACCAGGGTGGAGCCATTGTTGACATCGATTTCAACCGTGCCGGGAGCATTCACCACAATGGCCGCTCCGGTCTCACCGACCACAGCCGTCTGGTTGAACGTAAAGGAGGCCGAGTCTGGGGTTATCGGATGACGATAGATTTCAATGCCGTTGGTGGCGCCAGTGATGCGACTCTGGTTTGCGATCAATTGGCCGTCGACGGCCAACAAGCCCTGCTCGCCCCCTCTGACCTCACTGTTATTCAACGACAGCACACTGGAGCCGTTCAAGATGACGCCTTGCGTGGCGCCTTCGATCGAGGTGTTGAAAACAGTAGCGGTCGACGCCCGGTTATCCACGGTGCCGACGATCAAGCCCGTGGATCGTCCACTGGAAATATGTGCATCACGAATGGTGGCGTTACTGCCGTAGAGCGAAACACCGACTTCATTACCGGCTTGTACCCGGCCGCCATTCATTTCGAATGTCGAGTCGCGGGCAAGGACACTGACGATCCTGGCGCCATTGGAGATGAGTTTTGCATCACCGCTCAATTGATAGCGGTCAAAAGGCGAACTGGCGTCAATCGTCAGTTCATGGCCTGGAAAAATTTCGAGTGCAGCTGCTTTCGTAGCGGCCAACGACAGTGGCATCAGTGCCAGTACCTTAATAGCGGTCGCCAGTCGAGAAGGGGTGAACGTTTTAACATTAGTCATGGGGGTGATAAACCTCTAGTCGGGTGACTGAACAAGCCAAGCGATTAACAGATCTATCGCCTCAGGCTCTCAGCGGCGCCAAGAGTACGGACCTAGAGGGGAACTTCATGTAGGGCAATTCCAGTGCCTTGTAGGACTTTCCTTAAGAATGCGCCCACTAAAATTTAACGCGCGTAGCACCTCCTTCTCGTGTATCAAAACCATGGTTCCGATCCCGCAAAATGGCGGGGCCTCACCAGATCAGAGCCAATAGACCGCTACCCGGACGCTTTCGCGACCAGGTAGCGGCCTATTGGCTCAACGCATTCACACTGGGTACTAACCGCAGATGGTGCCATCTGTCTGGCGCCGTGTCATCAGCACAATGGTGGCCGGTGAATTGCCTTCAGTTACGCCATCCGCTTTTAATACGTGATAGGTCGCTTCAATACGCCCGACCAGGACAGGCTGGATATAGGTCGGGAACGGTACGGTAAAAAGCTCTCCTGGATGGCCCGGATTGTCGTGATTGTGAGTAATCGTCACGCTAGGGAAGGACTCATCAACCGTAATGACCGTGGACTCGAAATCATCCGGGCCAAAGATGACCCAATGAAGCGTAATCCGATCGCCCGTCCGCAGGTTTGCAGGGTCCTTGATAACGGTTCTGATCCCACTGGGAATCCCTTGCGCGCAGGTGAGCGCAAATCGGCCATCACCGAAGGACAACCCATCCGGATAGTTGATGGGCAATAGGTTATCCACCGCAAATGCGCTGACTGACACCGTTGTTTCCACGGAGTCGATGACGTTATCGTTCGCGCCGTTATTGAGCGTGTACCAGGTGGGAATATCACCGTTGCCTGCGTCCTTGATCACCGCAGCGGGAACCGTAAGCACAAACTCAGTAGCGCTCTCATCTGCAAGAGTGACTTCGTAAGGAGGGTCATAACAAGGCAGGCCTTTCCACCACAGTTGAATGCGATGCCCCGCCGTCGCCCCCATATACACGTCAAACCGCGCCGTCGCGTCGTCCATGTCGCCTGGGCCGATCTGATTGGTCAGCCCCTCGGATGAAGTCACCTCCACCGGATCAAGGTCAGGGTTGACAGGCCCCGGATCTTCCGGACGCCCACCCGCCGACCTCAAGTCGACATCCACCGTGATGGTGTCGGAAGGCCCGGTGATGACCCCGCCACGATCAATGTTGTAAAGCACGTCAGCCTCGTAAGGCGCGTCAAGACCGCCATCGCGAAGCACGTCCCATGGGATTGTCACCCTGAGCGGCCAGACCATATTCACAATGCCAACGAGCAGCAGGGTATTGAACTCGACAAGAACGCGGTCCCCAGCAAGTGCGTTGTCGTATTCGCGGATCCAGATCTCGGCGCGGTTCAATTGGGCGTCAAGCAGGTCAAGCGGCGCCTCGGGGCACTCGGGGTCACGCAGGTTCTCGGGAAGATCTTCCGTTACCAATGTGAACTCTCGAAACGAGCTCGGGTAGCTGGTTGGGTTACCGGCACGATCCGTGTAGACATAGTTGAGCTGCTTCACGCCGCCGCCACTCGCCTCAAGCAGCGCTTTGGTCAGACTCACCATCACGGGAGCCGTGGTGCGCGGTAAATCATCAATGGTCAATGAGGGGGTATCACTTGGAAACTCTGTGTATATCTCCAGTTTGTCACCCACTTGCGGGTCCAACCGACGTGGAACCTCGATCACCATGGCGCCGCCGTTAGCGTCCAGGTCCTGCAGCGTCACGAAATTGCCGACCCAACTCGGTAACGTCACCGAGCCAGGCCTGATACCTGCGTTAGGATCTCGGCGGTCGATGGTGACAGGGGTAGGCGCGGCAGGGCCATCTGTCGAACCGTTAGATGAAAACACTTCATACGTCAGGTTCTTCAGCCCATGTTCGCCAATATCCTCCTCCGGTATCGAGAAACGGTAGGGCCAGGTATGGGCAGACAACGGTTTACTGAACGGGATGCGACTGCCATACAGGACATTATTGATAAAGACCTCCAAGCCGTCGTTGCCAAAAGGCAGGATCTCAATCCACATGTCGATTTCGCACTGAACACCCTCAGCGTACAACTCACTGATGTCCATCAAGTTCGGCTGCCCGTTCGTCACTGGCGGCAGTGCATTCATCACCCGCAAATCACTCAACACCAGCGGCCCCACAGGGGTTCGAGCCCACGGCGGCCGTACCAGCAGGGGGGAATCGGGCGCCACTGCCGTTTTTTTTGTGCTCCGGGCCTTTAATTGAGGTGCTTGGTTTTTTTTGGACTTCGCCATAGCTAGTTACTCTCGCAGGATAGAGAATGGCTCGTTCTCCGACATCTAACTGGGCCGAGTGACAGCCCTATTAAATCTGCGTCTTGCAAGGCGCGCACCTGTCAAACTTCACAGGTGCGTAAACCAATAAAGCGTGTATCCGCGCTGATTCAATCAATACATAGCGTTTTAATAACCGATCAAAATCAACAGTCCAACTATCAGCAACATAAAGTCTAAGTGGTGATGAAAACGCCGACTATAAAAAAGAGGGCATTAGGTGTAATGCCCTCTTTCGCTCCGCTGTTTTTCAATGATTCATGACGTACGGACAGGTCCGAGGCACACGCCACCAAGCGGTCTTTTCAGATTAATGAAAATCAGTTTTTTAGACGACACACCTGTTGCCCCCGAAACTTTGAACAGCCGGTAGTAAGTCACGCCTGAGCCAAAATCACTGACTAGCCCTGGACGGGTAAACAATGGGTCAAAGGGTGTGATGAGAACATCTACTCGTCCGGCGTTCCTATGATCCTCGGTCAACACGACGTCGAACGTGACACTCGTTCCCGGGAAAGGATCACCATTGCCGGCTTTTGTGGGATAGCTGCTCCAGTACACTTGAATCCTGTCACCCACCTCGAAATGGGTCACATCCCAGAGCACCCCGATGAAGACACCTGTCCAAGGTTCCGGGCGGGTATCACAGGCAACGAAATCACGGGTGCTGTCGTTCAGTAATACAGGCTTTTCCAAGCCCCTGAGTGTATCGAGTTCCACCCGCACCAGTTTGGTGGGGCTGCGTTGGCGGTTGACGGAATTATCCGTCCAGTAATACACCGGTATCTGGCCGGACGCGGCGCCCATGATCACGATCCAGGGCACAAAAAAAGCCACCGTTTGGCCGGGCAGGTCTGTGGGTTGGATCTCGTAGTCGCCTACAAATGCAGCCTCACCGCCCCAGAACAATTCCAGCCGGTGCCCAGGTACCGGGGCGGGAGTGCTCCATAGCGGCACCTCTACACGGACGGGCCCCGGGGCATCCAACTCGGTGACAACGTCGTCCCCTGTGACACCTTTCACGACAACCCGCGCCAACTGGGTATTGATCGGGTCGGGGCCTTGCGGGTCTGGCCCGGCCACACTGAGGTCCTGAATAAAAAAGTTGTTGGGCGAGTTTCTCGACGCAGTACCGCGCTGAAACAGGTAACGCACGCGCACGGGAATCGACTGCGCAAAACCACCGGCAGAGAGGATCTCCCAAGAAACAGGAACACGGATGGGCCACGCTTGCCCTGCACCGACCGTAATAGGGGGCAGCGAGTGGGTATTCCAAAAGATGACAAGCCGGTCGTTTTCCTGCGCCCCAAAAATCTGAGGAATTTCGATAACTACGCCGGTACGTGCATCGTCCAGGTCAATCAGGCCGTCGAACTCCGCCAAGGGTACTTCAGGCCGTGGCAGATCCGGCAAAACCTGCAGGTTGACGTTTATTTCGTTCACCGTGGAAAACGGCCCGACATTGCCCGCACGGTCAGTGAGCTGATAGGAGGCAAACCTTCGGCCCTCCCCACTGTCGCGAATAAAGGCCTCATCAAAATGTATTTCTATCGGCGCGCCAGCAATATGCCCCAGCCCGATGCTCAGCGTGCCCGCAGAACGGACGTTGGGAAGTTCCCCCCAAAAGAACTCAATCCGGTCCTCAAGGCGAATATCCGGCCAACGCACAACTTCTGCATCGACACCGTTGTGCGCCACAAGGTAGTCGTCGGTCACCCCGTCGCTTATCACTTCAGGGTCAAAAATAAGCGCCGGCCCTTGATTGCCATTATTGGGCGCATTCTTGTCGACATTGACCATTGTTCGGAAAGAGTCAGTCGTCGTCAGCAGCGGAGCACTCACCCGATACGTGAGCTGGCGAATCCCCCCCGTAGACAGCACACTGGCCGGCAACAGTTGAACCAATGGAAATTCGACGTCCGGCTCGTAAGGGCCAAAGATCTCATGGCGGTGAACCTCAAGGCCCTGCCAGAGATACTGAACCAATGTCGTCATCGAGACGTTAGCGAAATTTACCGGCCAAACCCTCTCGATCGTCACCATCAATGGCTGATTCTGAAGGGCTAACGGAATCGTGTACGCAGCCTCGTCCGACAGCAGTGGCAAGGCTTCAGGCACCAAGGGTACGTCGAGAGTCTGGATGGAAGCCGAACGCTTGCGTTGGGGGGCGTCGACGGGTTCTGAAGCAATCGACTCGGCGGTTGAAGATACTTTCGAATCAGACATTTCTACTCTCCTCGCAATGAGTCACAGGTTGACCATTGACAAACGCGCCGGCCGGCATGAGACCGACGAGGCCAGGGAGATCATTTAATGCTGATACAAGACGGTCGGATACTGTCAGAAATAACAGGTACCCCCCTTGATTCGCGCATATCAAGGGGGCGCAGTTAGCCACGCGCGCTGCGAATCAAGCGGGTGACACATCGCAGCGAATGGTTCAGACCGGTGGCAACACCCAATCAATCGGCGTCTCGCCATTCTGCTCAAGAAACTTGTTGGTGCGGCTGAAATGCCCGCAGCCCAGAAAGCCGCGATATGCCGACAACGGCGACGGGTGGACCGACGTCAGCACCAGATGCTTGGTCGCATCGATCAGCTTCTGCTTGCTCTGTGCATGCGCGCCCCACAGCAGGAACACCAGGTGCGGTTGGTGCTCGCTGACGACTTCGATGATCCGATCGGTAAAGAACTGCCAGCCCTTGCCCGCATGGGCGTTGGCGTTGGCGCGCTCCACGGTCATGGTGGTATTGAGCAGCAATACGCCCTGGTCGGCCCAGCTTTGCAGGCAACCGTGGTTGGGGATGTCGATATTCAGGTCGCGCTTGAGCTCTTTATAGATATTGACCAGCGACGGCGGCGCCGGCACGCCCGGTTGCACCGAGAAGCACAGGCCGTGGGCCTGGCCGGGGCCGTGGTAGGGGTCCTGGCCGAGGATCACCACCTTGACCTTGTCCAGCGGCGTGGAATTGAGCGCGTTGAAGATCAGCGGGCCAGGCGGGTAGATCTCCTTGCCGGCCGCGTGTTCCTGGCGCAGGAACTCACGCAACTGGGCCATGTAGGGCTGCTCGAACTCATCGCGCAGGGCGTGTTTCCAGCTGGGTTCGAGTTTGATACGGTCGCCTTCGCTCATGATTGACTGGTCTTGTAAAAAAGAATGAGGCGAACCCTAGGAAAGCCGACCCCGCTTGTCAATTGATCTGACACACAACCGGCACTTTCCCATGAAGGGATCATACTCAACCTTCACCTTCCCGATTGAGGTCACGATGAACCTGCACTTCGAAGAGCTGACCGGCAGCGGCGGCGCGCGCATCGGCATCGCCAGCCTGGACGCCGAAAAGGCCCTCAACGCCCTCTCCCTGCCGATGATCCTGGCCCTGGGCGATCGCCTGGACGCCTGGGCCAAAGACCCGAACATCGTCTGCGTGCTGTTGCGCGGCAAGGGCCCCAAGGCATTTTGCGCCGGCGGCGAAGTGCGCAGCCTGGCCATGGCCTGCCGTGAACAACCCGGCGTCGTGCCGGAGCTGGCCGCGCAGTTTTTTGCCGCGGAATATCGCCTCGACTATCGCCTGCACACCTACCCCAAACCGTTGATCTGCTGGGGCCACGGCTATGTGCTGGGTGGCGGTATGGGCCTGCTGCAAAGCGCCTCGGTGCGTATCGTCACCCCCAGCAGCCGCTTGGCCATGCCCGAGATCAGCATCGGCCTGTACCCGGATGTGGGCGCCAGTTGGTTCCTGTCACGCATGCCGGGCAAACTGGGGTTGTTCCTTGGCCTGACCGGCGCGCACATCAACGGCCGCGACGCGCTCGATCTGGGCCTGGCCGACCGCTTCATGCGCGACGACCAGCAAGACGAACTGCTCGAAGGCCTGTTGCAACTGAACTGGCAGGAACAGACCGCGATGCAGCTCAACAGCCTGCTCAAGGCCTTGGCCCAGGAAGCCATCGACCAGCAACCCGAAGCGCAATGGCTACCACGCCGGGCGCAGATCGATGAGTGGCTGGATGTCAGTGACGTGCGCAGTGCCTGGCGGGCCTTGAGCCCGTTGCGCGAGCACGCCGACCCGTTGCTCAGCCGCGCCGGCAAGACCCTCAGCGAAGGCTGCCCGCTGACCGCGCACCTGGTGTGGGAACAGCTCCAGCGCGCCCGCCACCTGTCGCTGGCCGAGGTGTTCCAGATGGAATACACCCTGAGCCTCAATTGCTGCCGTCACCCGGAATTCAGCGAAGGGGTCCGCGCGCGGTTGATCGACAAAGACCAGCAGCCTCATTGGCATTGGCCGGATATCAATGCCATTCCGCAGGCCGTGGTGCAGGCGCATTTCAACAAAGCCTGGGAAGGCCGCCATCCGCTCGCGGATTTTTCCTACTATTGACAGTCAGTTTGTTGGCTTTTTAACCGTGAATTCGCAATTGTCCGGCTGACTGTCCTGGCAGATATACACCGGCAGGCCGAAGGGGTCGCTGGCAAGGTGCCAATGCAAAGTACCGGTCAGCGACATCGTCTCCACCTCTGCCGATTTGCCGTACCGCAAGTCCACTCTCTGACCGTCACCGGTCAGGTAGCTGCACTTGTCTACATAGCCGTTTTCCCGATCCTGTTCCTTGCCCGGGGTAAAAATGGCGCCAATGAATTGGTCGACAAAGTCCCGATAGCCGATCTTCGGGCTTTGCCAGACGAGTGTTCCCGCCGTCGCCTGGAAGTGGCCATCGACGTACTTGATTGCCGAGGAATAAGGGCAGCCTTGGTCCGCTTGCACGTGTGCAACGCCGCCGACCATGAGGAGTAAAACGCACATCAATTGTCTGATCATCGGGGGTTCCTTCGCTCACTGGGCGGTCAAAGAGGCGCAACGGCCGCTCCCAGTTGAATGCACCAGAAACCCAAACGATAGCTGTTAAATCTGACAGTACTGCTAAATGCTACGAAAAAGCGGCGCTGCCTGCGCCACTTGCCTTCAAGAGCGGTCAACGATGACCGCCGCGACCAGCGCCACGATCGCCACCGCGACCGTGCCCGCCATTGCCCCAGCGATCCCCCCAACCCTGGTTTGGATAAGCCCGGTAACCCATGCGGGGCGCCGGCTGGTAATAACGTGGCACCGGCTGGTAATAACGCGGCGCCGGCGCGTAGTAACGCGGCGCCGGGTAATAGCCACGCCGATATTGATACGCCGGGCCGCCGCCGTAGTAATACACCGGCGCGGGCGCGGTATAGACCTCGGAACGGTAATAACCTGGGCCTCCATCGTAATAGGGCACGCACGCAGAAAGGGATAGACCGAGCACAGCGATAAGAAGCAGTCGTCGATACATGGCGGCCTCCTGGACCGCGAAAGAGCACCGCCAGCGACGCTGGGGGGCGGCATTCAACTTTTGCTGAATGACGAAATATCTGACATCAAAAAGCGAAACTGGTGCGATTTCGACACAGACTGAAACATCTGTTTCGGACGAGCCGAATGCCTCATTGCAGTGCGACGGCGCACCACTGCAACGCAGCCGCACGCACTCAAGCGTCGGGCGTTGCGCGCAAACCCGCGACCTACACGCCCGCGCCCTACTTGGCATGACTCTCGCTTAGCCTCTTGCGTGCAGGATTCATCACAGGTTCGCGGCACCACAATTTGCAATGGCTGACTAGGGTTCCGGCTCGCGAAACGCGAGTGGCTGGTCCGAGAGTCGGCGACCTCCAGTTGAGGTTACACGGCGGGATAAAAGCCCGGGAGACAAGCCACCGTTCACGGTGCCGCGTTGCTCCTGCTCGCCCTCGATCAACTGGAGAAGCCCCATGCCCTCAATCCGTTTACCCGCCCTGCTCGCCGCCGCCTTTGCCGCTGTGCTGAGCGTCCAGACCCAGGCCGCCGTCAAAGACCACTTCAGCGTGTGCTGGACAATCTATGCCGGCTGGATGCCGTGGGAGTACGCCGGCAGCCAAGGCATCCTCGACAAGTGGGCCAAGAAGTACGGCATCACCATCGACGTGGTGCAACTCAATGACTACGTCGAGTCCATCAACCAGTACACCGCCGGCCAGTTCGACGGCTGCACCATGACCAACATGGACGCCCTGACCATCCCCGCCGCCGGTGGCGTCGACAGCACCGCGCTGGTGGTCAGCGACTTCTCCAACGGCAACGATGGCGTGGTGATCAAAGGCAGCGGCAAGACCGTCGCCGACCTCAAGGGCATGAACGTCAACCTGGTGGAACTGTCGGTGTCCCACTACCTGCTGGCCCGCGCGCTGGAGTCGGCGGACCTCACCGAAAAAGACCTGAAAGTGGTCAACACCTCCGACGCCGACATCGCCGCCGCCTTCAACACCGACCAGGTGCAAGCGGTGACGACCTGGAACCCGATGCTCTCTGCGATCAACGCCAAACCCGGCGTCACCCAGGTGTTCGACTCCAGCAAAGTGCCCGGCGAAATCATGGACATGATGGTGGTCAACACCCAGACCCTCAAAGACAACCCGGCCCTGGGCAAAGCCCTCACCGGCGCCTGGTTCGAAGTGGTCGCCCTGATGAACGCCAAAGGCGCCGCCAGCAGCGAAGCCCTGGAACACATGGCCAAGGCCTCGGGCACCGACCTCAAGGGGTTCCAGTCGCAACTGGACACCACCAAGTTGTTCGCCACGCCCAAGGAAGCCCTGGCCTTCGCCACCAGCGCGCAGCTGCCAGCGACCATGCGCAAGGTCGCCGAGTTCTCGTTTGAACACGGCCTGCTCGGCGAAGGGGCCAAGGACACCAGCGCCGTGGGCATGAGCTTCGCCAATGGCGTGACCAGCGGCGACAAGGCCAACCTCAAGCTGCAGTTCGACCCCCGCTACGTGCAGATGGCCGCCGACGGCACGTTGTAAGAGGACCCGGCCATGCGCCTGATCAACCGTCACCCGGACCGCTCCAGCCGCCTGTTGTTGGTGCTGCTGCCGTTCGCCCTGCTGCTGTTCGCCTACTTCGTGGGCTCGGCCGAGCGCCTGGCGGATAACCCCAACGACAAACTGCTGCCCAGCGCCGGGCAAATGCTCGAGGCGGTCAAGCGCCTGGCATTCAGCGCCGACAGCCGCACCGGCGAATACGTGCTGTGGCAGGACAGCGCGTCGAGCCTGCGCCGCCTCGCGCTCGGCCTGGGCATCAGTGCCCTCGCCGGCCTGTGCCTGGGCATCGCCGCCGGGACGTTGCCATTGTTCGGCGCGCCGTTGTCACCGTTGCTGACGGTACTGTCGATGGTGCCGCCGCTGGCGATCCTGCCGATCCTGTTCATCGTGTTTGGCCTGGGGGAATTGTCCAAGGTGATGCTCATCGTCATCGGCGTCACCCCGTGCCTGGCCCGCGACCTGGAACAGCGCGCACGCGAAATTCCTGTGGAACTGCTGGTGAAGGCACAGACCCTCGGCGCGTCGACCTGGACCCTGATGCTGCGCGTGGTGTTGCCACAACTGTTGCCGCGCCTGCTGATCTCGCTGCGGCTGATGCTGGGCTCGGCGTGGTTGTTCCTGATCGCCGCCGAAGCCATCGCCTCCACCGACGGCCTGGGCTACCGGATCTTCCTGGTGCGCCGCTACCTGGCGATGGACGTGATCCTGCCCTACGTGGTGTGGATCACCCTGCTCGCCTGGCTGATGGACTGGGGCCTCAAGGCCCTGACCCGGCGCGCGTTCCCCTGGTACGAAGGAGCGCGGGCATGAGCTTTATCAGCGTCAACAATGTGTGGCAGCGCTACGGCGATCAGGTGGTGCTGGAGGGTTTGAATCTGCAGGTCGCCGAGGGCGAATTCTGCACCCTGGTCGGCACCTCCGGCTGCGGCAAATCGACGTTTCTGCGCCTGCTGCTGGGCCAGGAAACCGCGAGCAAGGGCCACATCCTGCTCGACGGCCAACCGCTGGCCGGCGAACCGGATGCCAGCCGTGGCGTGGTGTTCCAGCGCTACTCGGTGTTCCCGCACCTGAGCGTGCTCGACAACGTCGCCCTCGGCCTCGAACTGCCGCGCGCGCCGTTGCTCGGACGGCTGTTCGGCAAAGCCAAAAAAGCCGCGCGCGAACAGGCCGCCGCGCTGCTGCACAAAGTCGGCCTCGGCCACGCGTTGGACAAGTACCCGGCGCAGCTCTCCGGCGGCATGCAACAACGCCTGGCCATCGCCCAGGCCCTGATCATGAAACCGCGCGTATTGCTGCTGGACGAACCCTTCGGCGCCCTCGACCCCGGCATCCGCAAAGACATGCACCAGTTGCTGCTGGAGCTGTGGCGCGAAACCCGGCTGACGGTGTTCATGGTCACCCACGACCTCAGCGAAGGCTTCAGCCTCGGCACGCGCCTGCTGGTGTTCGACAAGGTCCGCGTCGACCCCCACGCCCCCGGCGCCTATGGCGCCCGTATCACCTACGACATCCCTTTGAACGGCGAGCGGCGCAAGGCGCTCGCCGCCGAACTTGGAGCGACTTCCAAATGACCGATTCGACTCAACTGTTCCCGCCATTCGCCGAAGAAATACTGCCCGGCGGCGGCCACCGCTCCTTCGTGCTCAAGCGCGGTCAACTGCTGCGCCTCACCGACCTGCGCGGCGGCGCCAACGTCAGCCTGACCCTGCTCAACGCGAACGAAAAAACCGAACGCCTGAACCTGCCCGACAGCCTCAAATGCCAACACACCGCCAAGCTCACCCGCGGCCATTGCCTGTACTCGGACATGGGCCGCGTGCTGGCCGCCATCACCGCCGACACCTGCGGCTGGAGTGACAGCATCGGCGGCGTGCTGTGCGCGGCCGAGGTGGCCGAGAAGTACGGCCAGGGGCGCTACCAGGAACTGCGCAACGGTTTCTATCGCAACGGCACCGACAACCTGCTGGTGGAATTGGGCAAGTGGGGCCTGGGGCTGTCCGACCTGCTGATGACCCTCAACCTGTTCAGCAAAGTCAGCGTGGACGACAACGGTGGCCTGCACTTCGTGCCGGGCAATTCCAAGGCGGGCGACTACATCGAACTCTACGCACCGATGGACACCCTGGTGGTGCTCACCGCGCTGCAGCATCCGATGGACCCCAACCCCGACTACGCCCCCCAACCGCTGAAACTGAGCTGGATGAACGCCGACCCAAGCGTCGCCGAACACTGCCGCACCTCGCGCCCGGAAAACGCGCGCGGTTTTATCAACACCGACCGTCTGTTCGCCTGAGGAGCTGCCATGTCTATCGCACTGAAACAACCCGACACGGCGGTGTACCGCGCCACCATTCCCGCCGGCGAGCCGTGGCTGATGGAGGTCAAGGCCGGACAGACCCTGCGCATCCTTGACCTGGAGGGCAACCAGGCGGTCGACACGCTGTTCTTCAGCGTGAAAAACCCGCGCGAGCGCTACGACGTGCAACGCACCTTGCGCCGCCAGAACAGCGTGTACCTGGGCGCCGGCAGCGTGCTCTATTCCAACCTCGGCCAGCCGATGCTGACCCTCGTCGCAGACACCTGCGGGCGCCACGACACCCTCGGCGGCGCCTGCGCCCAAGAGAGCAACACCGTGCGCTACGCCCTGGAAAAACGCTACATGCACAGCTGCCGCGACAACTACCTGCGGGCCTGCGCCCATGACGGTCGCCTGGGCAAACGCGACATCGGCCCGAACATCAATTTCTTCATGAATGTGCCGGTCACGGCCGACGGCGGGTTGACCTTCGAAGACGGCATTTCCGCCCCCGGCAAGTACGTCGACCTGCGCGCCGAGATGGACGTGATCGTGCTGATCTCCAACTGCCCGCAATTGAACAACCCGTGCAACGCCTACAACCCGACGCCTGCGGAGTTACTCGTATGGAACTGACACTCAAGCGCTTGCGCAGTTGGTTATTTGCACTCTGCCAGGCCCGAGCCGGGCAGTGTCTTCAAAACCGCTGAACCCTGTGGGAGGGGGCTTGCCCCCGATGGCGGCAAGTCAGCCAAACACGCACCCACTGGCTCACCACCATCGGGAGCCCCCCCTCCCACACTCACGACATGCACTGCGGACGACCGTAGTGCTCCTTCACTTTGCGGGACGGCCCGCAGGGTTTTGCCATGTTCGAAAAACTCTTGATCGCCAACCGTGGCGCCATCGCCTGCCGCATCCTGCGCACCTTGCGCGAGCTGCATGTAAAGGGCGTCGCCGTGTATGCCGAAGCCGATGCGGCCAGCCTGCACATCCAACACGCCGACGAAGCCTACAGCCTCGGTGAAGGCGCCGCGGCCGGCACCTACCTGGCGGTGGACAAAATCCTCGCCATCGCCAAGGCCAGCGGCGCCACGGCGATTCATCCCGGCTACGGCTTTCTCTCGGAAAACGCCGCCTTCGCGCAAGCCTGCGAAAACGCTGGCATCGCCTTTATCGGGCCGACCCCGCAACAGCTGCGCGTATTCGGCCTCAAGCACACCGCACGGGCGCTGGCCAAGCAACACCACCTCCCCTTGCTCGAAGGCAGCGAACTGCTCGACAACCTCGACGCCGCCATGCTCGCCGCCGACCGCGTGGGCTACCCGGTCATGCTCAAGAGCACCGCCGGCGGCGGCGGCATCGGCATGCGCGTATGCCGCCACGCCGCGGAGTTGAACGAGTGCTTCGACGCCGTCAAGCGCCTGGGCCAGAACAACTTCAGCGATGCCGGCGTGTTTATCGAGAAGTACATCGAGCACGCTCGCCACCTGGAGGTGCAGGTGTTCGGCGACGGCGCGGGCGAGGTGATCGCCCTTGGCGTGCGCGATTGTTCGGTGCAGCGGCGCAACCAGAAAGTCCTCGAAGAAACCCCGGCGCCGAACCTGCCCGAAGGCATGGCCGAGGCCCTGTGCTCGGCCGCCATCACCCTGGCCAAGGCGGTCAACTACCGCAGCGCCGGCACCGTGGAATTCATCTTCGATAGCGCAGACAGTCGCTTCTACTTCCTGGAAGTGAACACGCGGTTGCAGGTGGAACACGGCGTCACCGAACAGGTGTGGGGCGTGGACCTGGTGCGCTGGATGGTGCAACTGGCGGCGGGAGAGATGCGGCCATTGAGTGAGTTGGCGTTGAAGCCCCAGGGCCATGCGATCCAGGCACGCTTGTATGCGGAAGATCCAGGCCGCGATTTCCAGCCGAGCCCGGGGCTGTTGACCTGCGTGGATTTTCCGCAGGCCGAAGGCTTGCGCATCGACACTTGGGTTGAAGCCGGTTGTGAGATCCCGCCGTACTTCGACCCGATGATCGCCAAGCTCATCACCTGGGCACCCACCCGCGAACAGGCGCGCCTGGATTTGCATCGCGCCTTGAGCGACAGCCAGCTCTACGGCGTGGAAACCAACCGCGATTACCTGCGCCAGATCCTGCTGGCCGCGCCCTTTGCAGGTGGCCATCCGTGGACGCGCTGCCTGGAAGATCTGGTCTACGTTGCCCACACGTTCGAAGTGCTCAGCGCGGGCACGCAAACCAGCGTGCAGGACTATCCCGGACGCCTCGGTTATTGGGCCGTGGGCGTACCGCCGTCGGGGCCGATGGACAGCCGCGCGCTGCGCCTGGGCAATCGTCTGCTGGGCAATCGCGAAGGCGCGGCAGCCTTGGAGATCACCATGAGCGGGCCACTGTTGCGCTTCAACTGCGCCGCCGTGGTGGCGGTGACGGGGGCGGAGATTCCGCTGCTGCTGGACGATCACCCCGTGCCGATGAACACCGCGCTGCGGATCGAAGCCGGATCGCTGTTGAACCTCGGTACCCTCGCCGGGGCCGGCGCGCGCAGTTACCTGTGCCTGCGCGGCGGGCTGCAAGTGCCGGATTACCTGGGCAGCCAAAGCACCTTCACCCTGGGCCAGTTCGGCGGGCATGGCGGGCGCGCGTTGCGCGCGGGCGACGTGCTGCATCTGTTGCCGCTGGTCGACGTCACCGCAGGGCAACAACTGATCGCACAACCGCTGGCGCAGGTCCGCACGCTACGGGTGATTTATGGCCCCCACGGCGCGCCGGAATACTTCCGGCCCGAGTACATCGACACCTTCTTCGCCACACAGTGGGAAGTGCATTTCAACTCCAGCCGCACCGGCGTGCGGTTGATCGGCCCCAAGCCGTTGTGGGCGCGTACCGATGGCGGCGAGGCCGGGCTGCATCCGTCGAATATCCACGACAACCCTTATGCGATCGGCGCGGTGGATTTCACCGGGGACATGCCGGTGATCCTCGGGCCGGACGGGCCGAGCCTGGGTGGGTTCGTGTGCCCGGTGACGGTGATCGAAGCCGACCTGTGGCAACTCGGGCAACTCAAGGCCGGGGACAAGCTGCGCTTCGAACCGGTGAGCCTCGAGACCGCCCGCGATCTCGCGCTGAAATGGGATCAAATGCCCGAGCCGGGCTTGCCCGCGATGCAGGCGACGCGCGCTCACAGCAACACCGAGGCGATGCCATCGCGCACAAGCCCGCGCCCACATTGGCCCGCGTCGCCTGTGGTGTTGGATATCGGCCAGGAAGATACGCGTCTGGTTGCCCGATTGGCCGGCGACACCCACCTGCTGCTGGAAATCGGCGCGCCCGAGCTCGACCTGGTGCTGCGCTTTCGCGCCCACGCACTGATGCAGGCCCTCGAAACCCACGCACGGCACGGCGTGATCGACCTGACGCCGGGCATCCGCTCGCTGCAGGTCCACTACCAGCCGGAACAATTGCCCCTGGCCGACCTGCTGGCGCTGATCAGCGGCGAATGGACGGCCGTGTGCGCCACGCCCAACCTGCAAGTGCCTTCGCGCATCGTCCACCTGCCGCTGTCCTGGGATGACCCGGCGTGCCAGTTGGCCATCGACAAATACATGACCACCGTGCGCAAGGACGCGCCGTGGTGCCCGAGCAACCTGGAGTTCATCCGCCGCATCAACGCCCTGGCCGACCTCGACGCGGTGCGCCACACCGTGTTCGAAGCGAGCTATCTGGTGATGGGCCTGGGCGATGTCTACCTCGGCGCCCCGGTGGCCACGCCGCTGGACCCGCGTCATCGCCTGGTGACCACCAAATACAACCCGGCCCGCACCTGGACCGCCGAGAACTCGGTGGGCATCGGCGGCGCGTATTTGTGCGTGTACGGCATGGAAGGCCCCGGCGGTTATCAGTTCGTCGGGCGCACGTTGCAGATGTGGAACCGCTATCGCGAAGTCGCGGCCTTCGACGGCAAGCCGTGGCTGCTGCGGTTTTTCGACCAGATCCGCTTCTACCCGGTGAGTGCCGAAGAACTGGTAAAGATTCGTCGGGACTTTCCGCTGGGGCGCTTTGCGTTGCACATCGAGGACAGCGTGTTGAACCTGGCGGACTACCAGGATTTTCTGGCGCGTGAAGCCACCGGTATCGATGCGTTTCGTGAGCACCAGCAACAGGCGTTCAATGCCGAGCGCGAACGCTGGATCGCCAGCGGCCAGGCGCACTTCGACAGCGAGGAAGCGCCAGCGCCGCTCGCGCAGGACACGCCGCTGAAGGCCAACGAGCACAGCATCGACAGCCATATCGCGGGCAATCTGTGGCAGGTCCGGGTGGCGGTGGGCGAACGCGTTGCGGCCGGCGATGTGCTGGTGGTGCTGGAGTCGATGAAAATGGAGATCGCGCTGCCGGCGCCGTTCGCCGCAGTGGTGCGGGAAATCACCGTGCAGCCCGGCAGCGCGATTGGCGCCGGCCAGCGGGTCGTGGTGCTGGAACGGGACTGAGCGGCGCTGTATCGTGCAGGGACCTTCGGCGCCCTGCCCGATCCAGCCTGAACCGAACGATGACCACAGCCACCCTCTGCCCCGCCTGCGGCGCCCGCAACGACTGCACCCTGGCCGACCCGCGCACCGCCGACCAGACCTGCTGGTGCTACAGCGTCACCATCGACCCGGCGGTGCTCGAAGCCCTGCCCGATGCATTACGCAACCAGGCCTGCCTGTGCCCGCGCTGTGCCCAGGTCGACGCACAGTTGCGCGGGGCTGAGCCGTTGTAATGCGGGTTGATCGATTCCTCAGCAACCTGCCGCGTTTCAATCGCCAGCAAGTGCGCCTGCTGTTGGTGGAACGGCGGGTGAGCGTCGATGGCGTGCCCGTCAGCGATCCTCACCACGAGGTGCGCGAATTCAGCCGGGTGTGCGTGGACGATGAGGTGCTGCAGGCGGGTAAACCGGCGCGCTATTTCATGTTGCACAAACCCCAGGGCTGCGTCAGCGCCACCTGCGACCCCCAGCACCCGACCGTGCTGGATTGGCTGGACGAACCGGACAAGGACGAGCTGCATATCGCCGGCCGCCTGGACTTCAACACCACCGGGCTGATGCTGATCACCAACGACGGCCAGTGGTCGCGGCGCCTGACGCAACCGACAACCAAACTGCCCAAGGTCTACCTGGTGGAGACCGAACAACCGATCGGCGCGGAATACGCCGCCACCTTCGCGGCGGGCGTGTATTTCGCGTTTGAAGACCTGACGACTCAACCGGCCCAGTTGGAGCTGTTGGCGCCTCGCCTGGCACGCTTGAGCATCATCGAAGGTCGCTATCACCAGGTGAAGCGCATGTTCGGGCACTTCGACAACAAGGTGCTGCGCTTGCATCGGGAACGCATGGGGCCGCTGGCGTTGGATGACGCGCTGGCGCCCGGTGAGTATCGAGCGTTGAGCGCCGATGAAATCCGCCAGGTCTGACGACCGTTCGGCCGGTGATGGCTAAAACCCATCCCTGCGACTTGCGACATCCCGAACCGACTGCTTGAATCAAAACGTCAGCCAAAAGATGACTGGCGAGTCGCCTATAACCTCCAAGAAACACCTTGCCGCGCCCGCGCTTGATCCACGGGCCTTCCCGGCAAACAACCCGCCCTGGTAACACCCGTCGGCCAGCCGTCATCGGCGCGACATGGGCGCTCATCTTCAAGGCGTATGCCTACCTGTCACAAAGCTCGTGCAGAGTGATCTGCGCGCCCTACCCGCTTGCCAGGAGTCTTACGACATGAGGCCAGAAATCGCTGTGTTGGATATACAGGGTCAGTATCGGGTTTACACGGAGTTCTATCGCGCGGACGCGGCTGAAAAGACCATCATCCTGGTCAACGGCTCCATGGCCACCACGGCCTCCTTCGCCCAAACCGTGAAAAGCCTGTACCCGCAGTTCAACGTGGTTTTGTACGACCAGCCCTACGCCGGTCGCTCCAAAATCCATAACCGCCATGAGCAGATGCTGACGAAGGAAGTCGAAGGCCAGATCCTCCTGGAACTCATCGACCACTTCGCCGCCGAACACGTGTTGTCCTTCTCCTGGGGCGGCGCCGCCACCCTCGTCGCCCTCGCCCAGCGCCCGCGCCGCGTGGAAAAGGCAGTGATCAGCTCGTTCTCGCCGGTGATCAACGCGCCCATGCGCGACTACCTCGAACGCGGCGTCGACTACCTCGGCAAGCTCGACCGCGACCGCGTCGGCCACCTGGTCAACAGCACCATCGGCAAACACCTGCCGTCGCTGTTCAAGCGCTTCAACTACCGCCACGTCAGCAGCCTGGCCGAGCACGAATACGGGCAGATGCACTTCCACATCAGCCACGTACTCAACAGCGACCGGCTGTGCTACCTCAAGGCCGCACGCCAGATCACCGTGCCGGTGCTGTTCATGAACGGTGAATGGGACGAATACACCAGCGCCGAGGATGCCCAGCTGTTCGGGCAATACGTGCCAAACAGCAGCTTCAGCACGATCCAGGCGACCGGGCATTTTCTGGACATGGAGCACAAAGCGGCCAGCCGCGACAGCCGCGACGCCGTGGTCGGCTTTCTGAAGCCCGCGCGGCAGACCCACCGATTGCGCTATCACCAGGGCCAGGCGCAGCATGCCTTTGCGCTCTGAAACACAGCCGACTGTAGGAGCGAGCATGCCCGCTCCTACAGTCGGTCGGCTCGTTGCCTACGCAAACACACGCAACCTGCACATTTCTCAAAGAAAAACTTCAAATCGCGGCGCACATCTGGTACAAAGTCAGCCGCTCTGAGCGGGTGTCGTATAATGGCATTACTCCAGCTTCCCAAGCTGATAACGAGGGTTCTTATAGGACACCCCGTTTTGTGAGCAAAGAAATATGTGTAATGCGGGTATAGTTTAGTGGCAAAACGAAAGCTTCCCAAGCTTTAGTTGAGGGTTCGATTCCCTCTACCCGCTCCACAACACAGCACCACGCCCCAGCAAATATGGATTGCCCCTCCCCTCATCCCTGATCAGCATTCCCTCCATCCCGACCTACTTTCCAATCGCACAGCCCCTCCCCTCCGTGCCAATGAACGACCATCCGCGATCACATTAGGTTGTGAATAAAGAAACTCTGAAAACGCACGCCAAACGGTCAACTATCGGACACAGTGAATACGCGCTAGGCAGTGAGACCTGCATGAGGCAGGAAATCATAGATTACCTACGCCGCGCATCAGACCAAAGCCATCGTGTGAACTCAAAAAAGGTTCGGCCTGGAAGATCAATATCGTCTGCTGGAAGGTCAGCAGATTCCAACGCAGCGCGAAAGCGTTGCCATTGCTCTCTGGCTATCTCCGTGGACTGGATCATCATCTTCCTCTCCATGCTTTTATCTCCTTTATGCCGCTTTTCATGGACTGTTACGGCTCAAGCCGAAGCAGCATTCGTCATATTCGCTTTACCGAATATTCGCTAAAGCGTATATTCGATTTTCCATATACATCGAGTTCAACCATGAGCCCTGCGATCAAAGTGCTTTTCGTATGCGTTGCCAACTCAGCCCGCTCCCTGCTTGCAGAGGCTTTGCTGCGGCACACCGACCCGCGCTTCGAGGCCTTCAGCGCAGGATCCGAACCGTCTGAGGTTGATCCGCGCACGACTCAAGCATTGGAGGCAGTTGGAGTCGATGCAACGGGCCTGCGCAGCAAGTCCATCAGCGAGTTTCAAGCTGATCGATTCGATTACGTAATCACTCTTTGTGATAAATCCGCAAGCGAGTGCCTACCAATGCCCTGCGCAGGTGAAGTCATTGCCTGGGACTTTCCTGACCCAGTAAATAGCGATGATCCCGGCGCATTTCGCCACACGCTCCACAACATCCACGAGCGAATCAAGCTCTTCGTTTTGCTTAAGACCAAACACTTGGAGGATCTATGACAGACCCCATGAACCCCATCACGCTATTCAAGTGCCTGGCAGACGACACCCGAACCAAAATTACGATGCTCGTCGTGAGTGAAGGCGAGTTATGTGTCTGCGAGCTGACAGCCGCTCTTGAGATGAATCAGCCCAAAATTTCTCGTCACTTGGCGCTGCTTCGTTCAGCAGGCTTGCTGATGGATCGTCGCCAGGGGCAGTGGGTGTACTACCGCCTGAATCCCGATTTGCCTGCGTGGGTAACTGCGGTTTTGAAAGAAGTCGTAGACGCCAATCAGCAATGGCTGGAAACCGAGACTAAACGCCTGTGCGGTATGAACGACCGTCCGATCAATCAGGCCGTGTGCAGTTGATTCACACCCAACCGGATTAACGAAATGCTGATTGCCGTATTGATATTTATCGCCACCATCGTGCTCGTCATCTGGCAGCCCAAGGGGCTCGGAGTTGGTTGGAGTGCCACGTTGGGTGCCATCGTGGCGTTGCTGGCAGGCGTCGTTACTCTTGCAGACATACCCGAGGTCTGGCGCATCGTCTGGAATGCTACCGGGACGTTCATTGCGGTCATCATCATCAGTTTGCTGCTTGATGAGGCAGGCTTTTTCAAATGGGCTGCGCTGCATGTGGCCCGATGGGGAGGCGGGAGCACCCGCAAGCTGTTCGCATTTATCGTCCTGCTGGGCGCAGCGGTGTCGGCCCTGTTCGCCAATGACGGAGCAGCATTGATCCTCACACCCATTGTGATCGCGATGTTGCTGGCGTTGCGTTTTTCTCCTGCGGCTACTTTGGCATTCGTCATGGCCGCCGGTTTTATCGCCGATACGGCGAGCTTACCGCTGGTGGTTTCCAACCTGGTCAACATCGTTTCTGCCGACTACTTCGATATCGGCTTCAACGAATATGCTTCGATCATGGTGCCGGTAAACATCGTCAGCGTGGCGGCGACATTAGCCATGCTGCTGTGGTTTTTCCGCAAAGATTTACCAAAGACCTATGACCTCAACCAACTGGACAATCCGGACGAGGCAATCCACGACCGGGCCACTTTTGTAGCCGGCTGGTGGGTGCTGGCACTACTCCTGATCGGCTTCTTTGTCATTGAGCCATTGGGGGTACCAATCAGCGCCATTGCAGCGGTCTGTGCATTCATTCTCTATGTCATCGCGGCTCGTGGTCACGCCATCAACACAAGCAAGGTGCTCAAAGAGGCGCCATGGCAGGTGGTGATTTTTTCTTTGGGTATGTACCTGGTTGTGTATGGCCTGAAGAACGCCGGCCTGACCGACCACATCGCGCAAATCCTGAACGTGTTCGCCGGTTATGGCGTTTGGGGCGCGTCCCTGGGTACAGGGCTGCTAACAGCGTTGTTGTCTTCGATCATGAACAACATGCCCACTGTTCTGGTAGGCGCCTTATCCATTCATGCCGCCGAAGTCGATGGTGTAGTCCAGCAAGCGATGGTTTACGCCAACATCATCGGCTGCGACCTGGGCCCGAAGATCACCCCAATTGGGAGCTTGGCCACTCTGTTGTGGCTGCACGTGCTGGCCCGGAAAAACATAACGATCAGCTGGGGTTACTACTTCAAGACCGGGATCGTGCTGACCGTGCCCATCCTCGTCGCCACATTGTCCGCCCTGGCACTGCGCCTCAGTTTCTGAATCAAGGAATCGTCTGATGAAAGTCTTGTTCATGTGTACCCACAACAGCTGCCGCAGCATTCTGTCCGAGGCGCTTTTCAACCACTTGGCGCCCGAGGGTGTAGAAGCCGTCAGCTCAGGAAGCTTTCCCAGTGGCCGGGTGAATCAACGGGCACTGCAGACGCTGGAGGCGGCGGGTATTTCCACGGAGGGCTTGAGCAGCAAAGCTTCGGATGCTTTTGAAGGCTCGCCTCCAGACATCGTGATCACTGTCTGCGACCGGGCAGCGGGTGAAGCATGCCCAATCTTCTTTGGGCCAGCTTTGAAGGCGCATTGGGGGCTGGCCGACCCGTCTGAGGCTAGCGGGTCGGAAGCCGAGATCACCGCAGCGTTTGAAGCCACACTGGCCAAAATTCACGAACGCGTGAGTGCGTTTCTTGCACTGCCGCTCAAGACCATGAGCCCTGACCAACTGAAAGCTGAACTGAACCGCATCGGTTCGCTTTAAAGATCAACCGAGGCGGCGTCCTAGCCGGCGCCGTGGTAGGAGTTTATATGCAAGATACATTGCCGAACGTACACACCGACCTGATCGACATTCCGTCGTTGGAGCAACTGGAGCCGCGTACACCGTCACTCCATAAGCCTCGAATTCTGCTTTTGTACGGATCGACGCGAGAGCGCTCTTTCAGCCGGTTAGTCACGCAAGAGGCGGCACGCCTGCTGAATGAGTTTGGCGCTGAAACCAAGATCTTTGACCCATCGGGTCTGCCGCTGCCGGATGACGCTCCCGATACACATCCCAAGGTCGCTGAGCTGCGCGAGCTGATGCAATGGTCTGAGGGGCAGGTGTGGTGCTCCCCTGAGCGTCACGGCTCGATGAGTGCAGTATTCAAAGCCCAAATTGACTGGGTTCCGCTGGCGATTGGCGCTGTACGACCTACGCAAGGCAAAACCCTTGCTGTGATGCAGGTCTGCGGCGGCTCGCAATCTTTCAACGTGGTCAATCAGCTGCGCGTACTGGGTCGATGGATGCGGATGTTCACCATCCCAAACCAATCTTCGGTGGCCAAGGCGTTCACCGAGTTCGACGAGGTAGGCCGCATGAAGCCGTCCTCGTACTACGACCGACTGGTGGACGTGATGGAAGAGCTAATGAAGTTCACGCTGCTGTTGCGGGGTCGCCAGGACTACTTGGTTGATCGCTACTCCGAACGTAAAGAGTCCGCTGAAGAGCTGTCCAAGCGCGTCAACCAGCGCTCCATTTAACGTCACCGCGAGGAAACTGTATGAGTCAGATAACGATCTACCACAACCCGCAATGTGGCACCTCTCGCAACACCTTGGAGCTGATCCGCAACAGCGGAGAAGAGCCGACTGTTATCGAGTACCTACAGACCCCACCTGACCGCACCACGCTTGTCACGTTGATCAAGGATATGGGTATCGAGGTGCGGGCCCTGCTTCGTATCAAAGGCACTCCTTACGAGGAGCTGGGACTCGGTGATACGTCACTTACTGATGATCAGCTCATCGATGCCATGATGGCTCACCCCATTCTGATCAATCGCCCCATCGTCGTGACGACCTTGGGTACACGCTTGTGTCGTCCGTCAGAGGCAGTCCTCGACCTTCTGCCGCAAGAGCAGCGCGGCAGCTTCGTCAAAGAAGACGGACAAGTCGTCATTGATGAGAATGGCCGTAGGGTTTAAACGGATGTGAAGCAGATGGGCCTGGAGGGATGCTGGTGAATCAAAACTCGAAATTTGATGCAGTGGTCATTGGCGGTGGCCAATCCGCGCTCACCGTTTGCATGAGGCCTAATTGCCGGCTGGCCAATGGCAGCTTTAGCATGTTCAACAGATGATCGAGATCAGATTGGATTCGTTCTTGGGTCTCTATACTGGCGACAGTTCAGCATCGACTTAAGGTTTCCCCCCCATGACTCATTCGGCCCGTGACAAACTAGACGTAGTCATTATTGGCGGGGGGCAGTCAGCTTTGGCAGTGGCGTATTTTCTGCGCCGAACTCAACTGTCGTTTGTCATCCTCGACGCCGAGGAAGAGCCCGGTGGTGCATGGCGGCATGGCTGGAACTCGCTGCGTTTATTCTCCCCGTCCACTTGGAGTTCGATCCCAGGCTGGATGATGCCTCCTGCGCAGGAAGGGTATCCAACGCGAAATCATGTGATCGACTATCTCAGCCAATATGAGCAGCGCTATCAATTCCCGGTTGAGCGCCCGGTTCGCGTCGTTTCTGTAGAGCGTATAGAGTCTGGCTTACGAGTGCGTTCTGACGCCAAGTATTGGGATGCCAAGATTGTAATCAGCGCTACCGGCACTTGGAGCAATCCGTATATCCCTCACTACCCTGATGCCGAGTTATTCGCCGGTCGGCAATTGCATTCCGCGAACTATGTCGATGCACAAGCGTTTGCTGGCAAGAAGGTTTTGGTGGTGGGTGGTGGCAATTCAGGAGCGCAGATTTTGGCAGAAGTCTCCAAGGTCGCTGAGACCACTTGGGTGACGCCTACTGAGCCGGTGTTTTTGCCTGATGAAGTGGATGGGCGGGTGCTATTCGAACGTGCCACTCAGCGCTTGAAAGCTCAGCAGGAGGGGCGTGTCATTGATCAGCCCGTCGGCGGGTTGGGAGACATTGTCATGGTGCCGCCAGTTGTAGACGCCCGTGAGCGTGAAGTTCTCAAGTCTGTACGCCCTTTTGAACGCTTCACTCGCGACGGTGTGATGTGGGCCGACGGCTCCGAATCTGCAGTGGATGTAGTGATCTGGTGTACCGGATTCAGGCCCGCACTTCAGCATCTGAATACGCTGGGGGTGATCGACACTGAAGGTCGTGTTGAGGTCGACGGCACTCACTCGATCCTGGAACCAAGACTATGGCTGGTGGGCTATGGCGAGTGGACAGGTTCGGCTTCCGCCACACTGATCGGTGTAACACGCACAGCACGCAGCACAGTCAATCAGATCGCGACCTATCTTGACGAGCCGTCCGTGGCCTAGTGCGCCTACACCCCAGGAGTAGAGGACATGAATGAAATGATCGTGCGCTGGCCGAAGCGCAATCCCCGCCTGTTTTTAGCGGTTGCAGCGCTTGTCTGGTTCGGATTGTATGAAGCCCTGATACCTGTTTCAGAGGTTTTGGTCGCAGCGCTTCCGGTTGATCGAAATAGCCACCTTGGAGGCGCGTTACAGTTTTTTTTCTACGACACGCCCAAAGTGTTGATGCTGTTGACTGGCATCGTGTTCTTGATGGGCATGCTCAACTCCCACTTCACGCCTGAACGCACCCGCGCAATATTGGCAGGGCGAAGCGAGGGCACAGCCAATGTCATGGCGGCCTCGCTCGGTGTGTTTACCCCATTTTGCTCGTGCTCAGCCGTTCCTCTTTTTATAGGTTTTGTTCAAGCTGGCGTGCCCCTGGGGGTAACGTTCTCCTTCCTCATTTCTGCGCCCATGGTGAATGAGGTCGCGCTGACACTGCTGCTTGGCTTGTTCGGCTGGAAAGTTGCGTTGCTGTATCTCAGCCTAGGGTTGTTTATTGCGATTGTGGCTGGCTGGGTCATTGGCCGCCTGAAAATGGAGGCCTATCTGGAAGATTGGGTTCGTGACATGCCGAGGATCCAGGCAACTGCCGGGGACACCCGCATGCCCCTGTATGAGCGGATAAGTGCCGGGTTTGGCAGCGTGCGTGAAATCGTCGGAAAAGTCTGGCCTTACATCCTCGCCGGTATTGCCATTGGCGCGGGCATTCACGGGTATGTGCCAGAGGATTTCATGGCCAGTTTCATGGGCAAGGAAGCCTGGTGGTCGGTTCCGCTCGCGGTTCTTATCGGCATCCCCATGTATACCAATGCGGCAGGCATCATCCCCATTGTGCAGGCACTACTCGCAAAGGGCGCGGCACTGGGCACTGTGCTGGCCTTCATGATGAGTGTCATCGCTCTATCTCTTCCGGAGATGGTGATTTTGCGCAAGGTGCTTAAAGTTCGCCTGATAGCCACCTTCATTGGGGTCGTCGCCGTCGGCATTCTCATCGTTGGTTACGTCTTCAACTTCGCTTTGTAATCCACCTACCGAGGTTTTTATGAAAGACATCAAGGTTCTGGGCACCGGTTGTGCAAAATGCAAATCGACAGTCGCCATCATCGAACAAGTGGCGAGTGCGAAAGGCATCCCCATAAAGCTGGAAAAAATCGAAGACATGCAACAGATCGTCAGCTACGGGGTCATGTCCACCCCGAGTGTTGTGATTGATGGAAAGGTTGTTCACTCAGGGGGCATCCCGACCCGTGACAAGGTTGAAGAGTGGCTCAGCGCTTAGAGGGACTAGAGGCTCCTCAGGCCACAGTGGGGTGACCGCTGCTGGCTGAGAACGCAGCTCGCCTACCTACACACCTACACAACCTTCGTACCTCCTTGTCCATTAAGGGTTCGATTCCCTTCACCCGCTCCACTCAGATATTGGTCTCGCGTCAGGATGGTTTTGACGGGGGATGTAAAAAACCGGTCCTTGGTGGCCGGTTTTATGAGTGAGATATAGAGTCGGGCGCTTCAAAGCCTCGGAAGCCTTCAAAATAAACACCGCAAAACATGTACAAAACAATATTTTTGTACAACTATCAGTCCTTGAACCTCAGCACCCCGCCCCACTCGATCAAGGAGCCGGTCCATGGCACGCCTACTGGTTTCACTGCTTCTGGTATTGAGCCTGTGCAGCTGCGGCAACGTAGAGGTCGACCACTACGCCGACCAGCAACCGCAGTTGGACCTGGAGCGTTTCTTCAGCAAACCCGTCAAGGCCTGGGGCATATTCCAGAAGCGTTCGGGGGAAGTGGCCAAGCGCTTTGAGGTAGATATCGCCAGCCGACGCGAGGGCGATGCGTTGATTCTCGACGAGCGTTTTCTCTACAGCGATGGCACGCGCCAGCAGCGGGTGTGGACGTTGACACCGGATGGCCCCGGGCGCTGGCGCGGGCGCGCGGGGGATGTGGTTGGCGAGGCGATTGGCGAGGTGGCCGGCAACGCATTGCGTTGGCGCTACCGCCTCAATCTGGCGGTGGATGGCTCGGTCTACGAAGTCAGTTTTGACGACTGGATGTACTTGATGGACGAAGACACGTTGATCAACCGGTCGAGCATGTCCAAGTTTGGCGTCGAATGGGGCCAGGTCACGCTGTTCTTTCGTCGCCAATGAACGACCCACTGCGAGGCTGAATCATGAACATGCAAATGCTGACCGAACTGGCCGTGAAGGGTGAGATACGCGAGCTGGAGTTGCTGTCGCTGGAGGGCGGTTTCTACATCGCGCGCGTCAGGCTCGAGCATACGGCGATGACGCTGCTGGACGAGGATGCGAAACCGATGCGTATCGGCTCGACCACGCATTTGCGCGACCTGTTGCAACGGGTTCCGGCGTTTCCTTGTGTGCTGGTGCAGCACTGCGTCCACGATGAAATGTGCGGTACACGTGAAGGCCCCATCGGTGCGTTGCGTATTCCGTTTACGTTGGCCCAGTCCTTCTAGGGTGCATTTCATTCTTTGGCTGGCCTTCCCCTTGGTATGGGTGGACTGGAAAGGGAAACCTACCGCATGCGATCCTGTGCCGCTTCTGTCACATGCCTGGGGCGTGGAAGTCCCGGACATTCCTGGTTGCTACTCCGTCGGTGACGACTTGGACGACGCCATGGGCATGGCCCGTGAAGCGATTGAAGGCCACTTCGAAATTCTCGCCGAAGACGGTGCGCCGATTCCCCGCGCGCAGAAAGTCACCCTGCATGCAGCCAACCCCAAGTACGCTGGTTGCATGTGGGCAGTGGTGGACATCGATGTCACCAAATACCTGGGCAAGGCGCAGAAACTCAACATCACCCTGCCAGGCTATTTGCTCAATCGTATCGATGAATACGTACTGCACCATCCCGAGGAAAAAAGCCGTTCGGGGTTCCTCGCGTCCGCAGCGCTCAAGGTACTGCAACAGGATCGATAGCGGCATCTGGATGCGGCGAAAGACTCGTTCCGGCGGAATTTGACCGCAAGAAACGTAGTTTGCCTCCAGGTCGATGGAACTACCGTAGCGCTGTACCCTTTTACGTCCGTTCTTCGAGGAGCCCGTTGATGGCCTACGAATACACACTCATGCCCTCCCCCGTCGGCGAACTGACCCTGGTGTCCCGCCATGGCAAACTCAGCGCCATCCTATGGGAAACAGAGCGCGCGAACCGTGTACGCCTGGGGGAATTGCGCGAAGTGAAAGACAACCCCGTGCTGTTGGAAACCGAGCGCCAGTTGCAGGAATACTTCGCCGGTGCCCGTCATCGGTTCGAGCTGGAGTTGGACTTCACCGGCACCGACTTTCAGAAACAAGTCTGGCAGGCACTGCTGACCATCCCCTTCGGCGAAACCCGCAGCTACAGCCAGATCGCCCAGCAGATCGGCAACCCGAAAGCCGTGCGCGCCGTGGGCGCGGCCAATGGGCGTAATCCGATCTCGATCATTGCACCGTGCCATCGGGTCATTGGCGCATCGGGCGGCTTGACCGGGTTTGCCGGCGGGCTTGCGGCCAAGCAGTATCTGCTCGCACTGGAAGGCACAGGCCAGGCGGAACTGCGGTTCTGAGTGCGCCGGCGACCAGGACCGACTTGAACCCGGCATAAAAAAACGGCGGTTGGATGGGCGCCAACCGCCGTTTTGCATATCGAGTGCAAGCCTCAACCGTCGCCTTGACGGCCTTTACCGTAGGTGGATGCCAGGGCGCGGGCCTTTTGCAGACGCTCTTCCAGCTTGGGCAGCGTCTCATCCACCAGCGCTTTTATTTCCGGGACATCCGACGCGGCACCTTCCTGCTTGAACAGCGCGATGGCGTCTTCGTTTTCCTTGACCTGTTGCGCGGTGTAGGCAGCATCGAAGGAATCACCGTCCTTGAGCTCGGGCATGAGGGTTTCGGCTTTGTCGACGATCTTCTCGCGCGGCGCCACGGGCAGGTCGAGCTTCTTGGCGATGGCCGCCAGATGCTGGTTGGCCAGGGTGCGCTCGTTGATCACCTCGATGGTGTAGTCCTTGATTTCCTGGGACGAGGTCTTGGCGTGGGCCATGCGGCTGGTTTCGATATCGGCCATGCCTTTGGCCGAAGCCTGCTCGATGAATTCAGCCGGCGACTGGGCGAAAGCATTGCTGGCGCCGAGGCCCAGCAGCATCGCGAAACTGGCGGTGCGTAACCGGATAGCCATGCGGCTCATGATGGGTTCCTCCAGGACAAAAATAGGTGCGAGAACATACGCCCCGCTCTGAATTCGAATTTTAACCGCCGCAAAGGTTTAGAAAAAACTTGCCAGTGCGACGAACGGTCGCCGCCTCACGCCGGTTTACTGCCGAACAGGCCCGGCAACGCGTGGGCCAGCGCATTGATGGCGAAGCCGATGAACATCACCCCACAGAGCTTGGTGATGAGGATTTCGTGACGCTGATACACCGTGCGTACCCGCTGCGCGCCCACCACGCCGATCAGAATCGCGTAGGCCAACAGCCCGCCGATAAAGCTCAGCAAGATCAACGATGGCAGCATCGCCCAGGTCAGCAGCTCGGCACGGCTGGACAGCAAGGCGGTAAACGTGGCGACGGCCACCGGGTAGGCCTTGGGGTTGGTCAGGCCGAACAGGATGCCGTGCCAGAACGGATGCCGCGCCGCGCCCTGGGGTGCCTCACTGCTGCGGCGCTGGGTACGGATCGCGCGCCAGCCCAGCCAGAACAAGTACGCGCCACTGAGCACGCCCAGCACATCGAACGCAGTGCTGCCGACTTCCCGCGCCCCCACGATCGCAATCAGCGCGGTGCTGCACCACAGCACATCGCCGAGCAAATGCCCGCACAGAAAACCGGCCCCGGCGCGACGCCCCCGGGCCGCGCCGATACCGAACACGGCCAACACCCCCGGGCCAGGCGTAATACCGTAGATAAAACCCGAAGCGAGGACGGCGAGCAGCAAGGATGGGGTCATGGGCGTGACTCTGACTGACGGTTGAGAGGTGGAAGGATTCTGCACGTTCCCGCGCTACGGGTAAAACTGCATGCCGGCATAAGGCTTGGCGCGACAGGCTTGCAGGCGCGAGGCCAGATCACCGACATGGGCTTCGAGCTTGTGGCCATCGGGGTCGAGAAAATAGAACGAAGCGCCCTCGCTGCGGTTGTCGCGCCACTCTGCTACGCCGGCGGCTCGCAGGCGTTGCACCAGCGCGGCGAAGTCGCTCGCGCCTACCGTGAAGGCAAAGTGGGTGTATTCAGCCGCCGGCACCGACGGGCGCAGTGGGTCGAGGCACAGGCACAGCCACAAGCCGGGCAATGACAGGTAGGCGCCGTTGTCCCAGGTGGCGTCGAGGCGAAGTTGCAGCAGGTCATGGTAGAAGCTGACGCTGCGCGGCAGATCGGTGACGGCCAGGGTCAGGTGGTTGAGGCCGGTGAGCATGGGGTCGTTCCTGTTAGTGGCAACCTTCGGACAATACACCCTGCACCTGCGCCTTCAACCACTGCAACCCCGAATCCCCTCCCCGCCGCGCATGCCACGCCAGCTCAAAGGCGAACGACGGAATATGAAACGGCGGCGGCACCGTCGACAGTTGCTCACGGTCGATGTTGAGCACGCCCCTCGACGAGACGGTCAGGATCAGGTCCGTGCCCTCGATCAACTGCGGCGCCACGCCCCAATGCGGCAGGCTGATCGCCACATGCCGCCGCTCACGGATCACGCTCAGCGCCCGCTCGATTTCCGGGGTGCCGCTGCCGCGCATTTCCAAGAGCACATGGGGCCGCGACAGGTAGGTGGGCAGGTCGAGCGTGCCCCTGGGTGGCAGGCTGGCGTTTATCGGAAAGGCGCCGCTGTGGATGTGGGCCGGCGGTGTATTTGGCGTGTGCTTTATCTCGTTGGCGTTGATGCTGCTGCCCAAGCTGGGCGCATCGGGCTTTATCGCGCTGGCCATGGCCGGGCAACTTCTCGCCTCGCTGCTGCTCGATCACTTCGGCCTGTTCGGCCTGGTGGAACGCCCGCTGACAACGCCCCAGGTACTGGGCGCGTTGCTGTTGATCGGTGGCGTCGCGTTGATTCAGTTCAGCGCCACCCCCGCCCGCGCACTCGCGACGGCGAGCTGATCAGCGGTTGTTCAGAGAGGCCAGGCGATGGATCTCGGCTTGCTCCACCACCGGCTGTGGTGCGCCGTGACGCACCGCCGCCAACATCGCACGGCCAACAGTCTCGGTGCTGACTACCCAACCTGGCTTTATCCGACGCACCAACGAGAGCAACGGCCCGAGTACCGTATAGAACAACGCGTACAACGGCGTCTTCGAACGCACGTCGTGCAACGGCTGAATCAGCCCCGGCCGGAACACATACACCGCCTTGAACGGCAGGCGCAGCAAGGCATTCTCGGTCTTGCCCTTGACCCGCGCCCACATCGACTGGCTCGTTTCGGAACTGTCGGTGCCGGCGCCGGACACATAGATAAACGTCATTTGCGGATTGAGCCGCGCCAGGGTGCTGGCGGCGACCAGGGTCAGATCATAGGTAAGATGGGTGTAGCGGGTTTCATTCATCCCCGCCGATGAAACACCGAGGCAAAAGAAGCAGGCATCGAAACCTTGCAGCAAGTTCTCCAGAGCCTGCAAATCCAGCATGTCCGCGTGCAGCACCTGATGCAGTTTGGGGTGCTCCAGGGTCAACGGCGTGCGGCCGACGGCGACGACTTCCTGCACGTCGGCGGCCAGCAGGCACTCGCGCAGAACGCCTTGACCGATCATGCCAGTGGCACCGAATAACAGAACTCTCATAAGGGGACCTCAGCGGCAAGCCGCAAGCTTCATGCTCAAGTTGAATACGGTGCAGGATTCACACCTTAACAGCTTGTAGCTGAATGCTTGCAGCGTGCGACCACCCCGTCAGAACGCGCTGCGGAAAATCTCCTCAATCTGACGCTGATCAGCCCGGCGTGGGTTGGTCAGGCCACAGGCGTCTTTCAACGCGTTGGTGGCCAGCAGCGGAATGTCCTGCAACTTGGCGCCCAGTTCGCGCAGGCCGGCGGGGATGTCGACGTCCTGGGACAGGGTACGGATGGCGGCGATGGCGGCTTGGGCGCCCTCTTCCGGCGAGTTGCCGTTGATGTCCGCACCCAGCGCACGGCCGACGTCGCTCAAGCGCTTGGCACTGACGCTGGCGTTGAAACTCTGCACATGAGGCAGCAGCACCGCGTTGCACACGCCGTGGGGCAAGTCGTACAGGCCGCCCAGTTGGTGGGCCATGGCATGCACGAAACCCAGGGAGGCGTTGTTGAACGCCATGCCGGCGAGGAACTGCGCATAGGCCATGTTTTCCCGCGCGGCCTTGTCGGTGCCGTCGCGTACCGCCAGGCGCAGGTTGGCGCTGATCAGTTCGATGGCCTTGATCGCGCAGGCGTCGGTGATCGGCGTGGCGGCGGTGGATACGTAGGCTTCGATGGCGTGGGTCAGGGCGTCCATGCCGGTGGCGGCGGTGAGGCCCTTGGGCATGCCGACCATCAGCGACGGGTCGTTGACCGACAGCAGCGGCGTGACGTTGCGGTCGACGATGGCCATTTTCACGTGACGGGTTTCGTCGGTGATGATGCAGAAACGGGTCATCTCGCTGGCGGTGCCGGCGGTGGTGTTGATGGCCACCAGCGGCAGTTGCGGCTTGCTCGATTGGTCGACGCCTTCGTAGTCGCCGATATGCCCGCCATTGGTCGCACACAGTGCGATGCCCTTGGCGCAGTCATGGGGCGAGCCGCCGCCCAGGGACACCACGAAATCACAGGCGCTCTGCTGCAACAGCGCGAGGCCTTTCTCGACGTTGTCCACATTGGGGTTGGGCTTGGCGCCGTCGTAGATCACCGAATCGATGTCCTGCATCGCCAGTTTCTCGGCGATCATGCTGGCCACGCCCGCCTTCGCCAGGCCGGCGTCGGTAACGATCAGGGCCTTGCGAAAACCGTAGTTGCGAATGGCGACCATCGCGTCGTCAAGGCAGTCAGTGCCCATGATGTTAACGGCGGGGATGAAGAAGGTACTGCTCATGGCGAATCCTCAGAGGCGTTATGCCGACAGCATCAACGTTCATCACAGGGCCCACCTTGATCAGGATCAACCCTCGCTCGTGATAAAGTCACCGACCCGCCGATTTCGAGTAGACCCGCCGCGATGAAGGATTTTCAGGATATTGACGCCCACCTTGAAGACTGGAGCGCACTGCGCAGCGCCATCGACTTCAGTGGAATTCTGATCGGCAACGGCGCCAGCCGGGCGATTTGGGAAGACTTTGCCTACGACTCGCTGTTCGAAAACGCACGCACCGTTGAAGAAAAACCCTTGAGCCAATCCGAGCTGAGCGTGTTCGACGCCCTGCAGACCCGCAGTTTCGAGCAGGCCCTGAGCGCGCTGAAGACCACCAGCCGGGTCAACAAAGCCCTGGCGGTCAGTTCGGCGGCGCCGCGCAATCGCTACTATGCGATCAAGGAAGCATTGATCAACACCATCCACGCCGTACACATCCCGTGGCGCCTGGTGCAGCCGTCGACATTGGCGACGATCAACGCGGAACTGGCCAGCTACTCCACGGTATTCACCAGCAACTACGACTTGCTCAACTACTGGGCGATCCTGCACACCCCCGGCATCGACGACCTGTTCCGCAGCGCCGACGCCAGCTTCGACCTGCGCGACACCCGCACCGACGCCACGCGCATCCTCTACCTGCACGGCGGCCTGCACCTGGTGCGCAACCTCGACGGCACCGCACGCAAATTGCCGACCACCGACAGCACCCTGCTCAGCAGTTTTGCGATCAACAACACGATCAAGACCCTGGACGATGTGCCGTTGTTTGTCAGCGAGGGCAAGGTGGAAGAGAAGCTCAAGACCATCCGCAGCTCGGATTATCTGTCGTTCTGCTACGAGCAGTTACTCGGCCATGAAGGGGCACTGTGCATCTTCGGCCACGACCTGGGAGCGCAGGATAAACACTTGGTGGATGCGATTCGCCAGGCGCGGGTGACGACCCTGGCGATCGCGGTATCGGGGCGCAGCGATGGGTTTATCCGCCAGCAGAAGCGGCGGTATTCGCAGTTGTTCGATGGCAGCGGGGTGGCGTTGAGATTCTTTGCCGCGCGCACCCATGCGCTGGGGCATCCGGCACTGTCGGTGCCGGTCGAACGCTGAGGTCCTGAGCCGCTTGCGCAGGGTCAGTGTATTTGCCTGGAGACAAACGACAATAATTCTCGATATCATTCACGACTTTTCTACATCGTGCTTCGCCAAGAAGGATATCCATGTCGCGTCCCAAATCCGACCCGCTGTCGGACGATGCCTTTCGCGGGTTTTATGCAGACATTCTGTATTTCCTGCGCAAGCGCACGGACAACGCCAGCGACGCGGCGGACATGACCCAGGATGTCTTCACCCAATGGCTGGACTACCGCGACCGGGCCAAGGTCGAGCAGCCACGGGCGTTTCTGTTCCAGATGGCACGCAACCTGTTGCGCGATCACTGGCGCAAACAGAAGGTACGGCAGGCCGTCCACGCCGATCAGGTTGAAAGGGATGCCGAGCCGGTCATTGACGAGCACAACCCGCCGATGGCCGCCGCGCTTCGCCTGCAACGCCTGGAACAGTTGAAAGAAGTCCTCGCCGAACTCTCGCCGCGCAGGCGAGAAGCCCTTATGCTGCATCGCTTCGAAGGCTTGAGCCAGGCGCAGATCGCCGAGCGCATGGGTATTTCGACCAGCATGGTGGAAAAGCACATCGCTTTTGCCCTGCTGCATTGCAAGCGACGCCTTCAACCTGACCCCGGCACGGAGCAGCCAGCATGAACCGCCTGAGCGACATCGACGCCCCGGACATCGAAACGAGCGACGCCGTCGATGCCCAAGCCGCCAGCTGGTTTGCACGCAACCGCAACGCCACCGCACGTGCCGACCGCAAGGCCTTCGCCGCCTGGCAGGCGGTGCCGGCCCATGCCCAAGCCTATGCCGAATTCGAACAACTGTGGGCCGACCTCGCCCAGTTGCAGCAACTGAACACGCCCGTGGCGCTGCCCAAGCGCACCGCCGTGATCTGGCGCCCGGCCCTGGCCGTGGCGGCCGCCCTGCTCTGCGCGGTGCTGACCACGCCCCTCGGCGCGCCGCGCGAGTTGTATCACACCCAGGTCGCAGCCCACGCCAAGGGCATGCGTACCCTGAACCTGCCCGATGGCAGCCGCCTCTACGTGAATGCCAACACCCGCCTGCGCGTGGACTTCAGCGCCCACCAACGCATCGTTCACCTGGACAAGGGCCAGCTGTATATCGAAGTGGCGGCCGACAAGGAACGGCCGCTGTACGTGCAAGCCGGCGAAGCGACGGTGCGCGTGGTGGGCACCGCTTTCGATGTGCGACGCGGCCAGCAACAACTGGTGGTGAGTGTTGCCCACGGCCAGGTGGCGTTCGCGCCGGATGCGACCACACCGGTCGCGTTGCTCGGCGCCCAGCAACGCGCCACCTTCGACTACGCCAAGGGCACTGTGCAACAACAAACCCTCACCGCCGAGGAGGTTGCCGACTGGCGCAGCGGGCACTTGTCGTTCCGCAATCGCGAGCTGGCCAGCCTGATCGATGAGTTGAGTTTGTACCGTCCCCAACCCCCGCTGCAGGTGAGTCACGCCGTGGCGCACCTGAAGGTGTCAGGCAACCTGGATGTGCATGACCCGGATGCCTTGCTCAACGCCCTGCCCGCCTTGTTGCCGGTGAAAACCGTGACCTCGGCCGATGGCATTGTCCGGATCGAACCCCGAAAATAACCCTGAAGCAGACACATGAGAATATTTTTCATTCGCATGTGTGGTTTTTTTCCTCAGCCCCGTCTTCCTCCTGATTGTGTTCGATCCGCACACCTTTTTGGCTGTTTGGCCACCCCGGGGGATTTCATGTTTCGCGCGCCTTGCCACGCTTCGCACCTGCTTTTTCGACCGAGCCTAATGGCGACATGCCTGGCCTTCAGCCTCAGCGCCCATGCGCAGTCGTTCACGCTGCAACTGCCCGCCCAGGCGTTGGCCACGTCCCTGAGCCAGGTCGCGCAACAGGCGAAAATCCAGCTGCTGTTCGATGAAAAGCAGCTCAAGAACGTCCAGGCGCCGGCGCTCAACGGCGACTTCACCGCAGAAGTGGCAATTCGTACCCTGCTGAACAATGGCGCGTTCACCCTGATCAAGGTCGGCAGCACCTACGTCGTGCGCCCCGATGAGGGCAAGACCACCAGCAGCGGCGCGATCCAGCTGGACGCCTTGAGCGTGATCGGCACCGGCAATCAAGTCGACTCCAGCACCGTTGGCCGTTCGACCCTGAGCCAGGCGGACATCGACCGCTACCAGGCCAACAACATCCCCAGCCTGCTGCAGACGTTGCCTGGGATCAGCCAGGGCGGTTCGCTCAAACCCGGCGGCCAGACCATCAACATCCGCGGTTTCGGTGACGCCGAAGACGTCCCGCTGACCGTCGACGGCGCCACCAAGAGCGGCTTCGAGCGCTACCAGCAAGGCACGGTGTTCATCGAGCCCGAGCTGATCAAGAGCATCGAAGTGGAGAAAGGCCCCAACTCACCGTTCAGCGGCAACGGCGGCTTTGGCGGCACGGTGAACATGACCACCAAGGATGCCCCGGACCTGCTCAAGGACGGCCGCAACAGCGGCGCGATGCTCAAGTACGGTTATTCCAGCAACGACCACGAACAGGTCTACAGCAGCGCCGTGTATGGCCGCACCGACGATGGCCGGTTCGACGCCCTGGCCTACCTGACCCAACGCGACGGCGGCGACATGAAGGTGGCCGCCAAGTTGCCCAACGAGAACAACCAGTACCCGATCAACCCCCAGCGCCTGCCCAACACCGCCCAGGATGTGGACGGCAAGCTGTTCAAGGTCAACGCGCACTTCACCGATGAGCACAGTGTCGGCCTGTCTTACTCGAGCGCCCGCAGCAACCGGTGGACGCCGTTTTCCGCCGCGAGCTACCCGACGCCACCGACCCAGGCCAACATCGACCGCTACGGCTACGAAGGCGCGTTGAAACGTTTCCTGGCCAACCGCGACACGCTCGACACCACTTGGTCGGGCAAGTATGAATACCAGCCCCTGGACAACCCGCTGGTGGACCTGACCGTCAAATATTCACAGTCCGACACCCAGCAGACCGACGAGCGCGACGCCACCGCGTTTTTCCAGTTGGCCACCGGCGGGCGCAAGATGGACACGGCCTACACCGACAAGCATCTCGACATCCGCAACGTCAGCCTGTTCGACACCGGGCCGTTGCAACACGCACTGACGGTCGGCGGGCAAATCCGCAAGCACACCCGCGAAACCGAGATGTGGATGCCCGGCGCCACCTACAACACGCCGCGCTATAACTATGGGCATTTCCAGCCGAGCTTCATGCCCCATGGCAAGGTGGATACCAACAGCTTCTTCATCCAGGATGCGCTGACCCTGGGCGACGTGACCGTCACGCCATCGCTGCGCTACGACCATGTGCGCAACCGCGGCGAGGCCAACGATGCGCCGTACTACAGCAACCCCGACCCGGCCGTCGGCCACGACTACAGCGATCGCACCTACACCGGCTGGTCGCCGCGCCTCGCGCTGTTCTGGACCGTCACTCCGAACGTCGCCCTGTTCGCCAACTGGAGCCAGACCTGGCGCGCCCCGGTGATCGACGAACAGTACGAAGTGCAGGGCCTGGGCAGCCGCACCGCCACCAGCGTCGACCTCGACCCCGAGCGCATCACCTCGATCACCGTGGGCAACATCACCCGCTTCGACAACCTGATCGCCCAGGACGATAACCTGCAACTGCGCACCACCCTGTTCCACAACAAAGTCGAAGACGAAATCTTCAAGGCCACGGGCGTGGGCTGCCAGAACCAGGCTATCAACGGCGGCACCATCGCCACCGCGTGCCCGCCGGGGCCGAGGTCCAATTACCGCAACATCGGCGGCCTGACCATCAAGGGTTTCGAGCTGGAATCGTTCTATAACTCCACCTACCTGTTCGGCTCGGTATCGTTCGCCTACGCCACCGGCAAGCACGAAGGCGCCTACACCAACCCATGGGGCCCGGATGTGTCGGCCCGCGACATTCCACCGACCAAATGGGTGCTGGTCATGGGCACCCACATCCCGGCCTGGGATGCCCAGGTGGGATGGATGGGGCAATTCATCGGCGCGACCGATCGCCTGCCCAGCGATAAATACTCCGGCGGCCCCGGCTCCGGCGTCGGCGACTTGTTCTACGACCAGTACGGCAACAAGCGCTACAACACCCAGGGCCTGTTCGCCAAATGGGCGCCGCAACAGGCTTACCTGAAAGGCACCGTGGTGAACTTCACCGTGGACAACCTGTTCAACAACAACTTCCGTCCGGCGCTGAGCGGCGACCGTGCCTACACCAAGGGGCGCGACGCGAAAATCAGCGTGACACGGTTCTTCTGACAGCGACCTAGCGGTTGCGCACCAGGCTCAACTCGGCCGTCGGTGTGCGCTGCTTGCTCAAGTAGCGGGTACAGCTGACGCGCAGAAACGAGGCAAAATTGACCACCTCGCCGCGGTAGTCCATGACTTCCTCGTACAGCTTGGTGATCAGTTGATTGGTGGTCATGCCATCCACGCTGGCGATTTCGCTGAGGATGTCCCAGAACTGGTTCTCCAGGCGCACGGTGGTGACGACGCCGCAGATGCGCAGGGAGCGCGAGCGAGACTCATAGAGAATCGGGTCGGCCTTGACGTACAGCTCGCACATGGCGATGACCTCCGTTGCTTACAAGGTGATTGTCGTGCCCAGCAGGCCGAGGAACCCGGCCAGCCAGCTTGGGTGCGCCGGCCAGGCCGGCGCCGTGGCCAGATTGCCTTGAACGTGGCTGTGGGTCACTGGAATATCGATGAACGAACCGCCCGCCAGGCGCACTTCCGGGGCGCAGGCCGGGTAGGCACTGCACTCGCGACCGGCGAGGATACCGGCCGCCGCCAGCAGTTGCGCGCCATGGCACACCGCAGCAATCGGCTTGCCGGCTTGATCGAAGGCGCGCACCAGTCGCAGGACTTTTTCATTCAGGCGCAGGTATTCCGGCGCACGACCACCGGGCACCAGCAGCGCATCGTAGTCGGCGGCTTCGACCTGGGCGAAATCCGCATTCAGGGCGAACAGGTGACCGGGCTTTTCGCTGTAGGTCTGATCGCCTTCAAAGTCATGGATCGCGGTTCGCACGGTCTCGCCGGCCGACTTGTCGGGGCACACCGCGTGGACGATATGACCGACCATCAGCAGCGCCTGGAAGGGCACCATCACTTCATAGTCTTCGACATAATCGCCGACCAGCATCAGGATCTTTTTCGCAGCCATGGGGCATTCCTCCAGTTCAATGGTTGGGCAGACAAGAGTAGTCAAGATAGACGCGTGCCGACGGGCCGGGTAATCCCCCGCTACTACAACTGTACGGATCAATCCGCACCCAGCTGTAGACCCCCGATTCGCGGAGGTTGTGGCTAGATGACCGTCCACTTCCGACCACTCGATTCCGGTTCCTGCCATGAACTCGCGCGAAAACACCGGCATGGCCCTCGGCCTGCTGGGCGTCATCATCTTCAGCCTGACCCTGCCCTTCACGCGTATCGTGGTGCAGGAAATCCACCCGCTGCTCAACGGTCTGGGCCGTGCGTTGTTCGCCGCGATCCCGGCGGCGGCGCTGTTGCTGTGGCGCCGCGAGCGCTGGCCGAGCTGGCGCCAAGTGCGCGGCCTGTGCCTGGTGATTGCCGGGGTGATCCTCGGCTTTCCGGTGTTGTCGGCGTGGGCCATGCAGACGCTGCCGGCGTCCCACGGCGCGCTGGTCAATGGCCTGCAACCGCTGTGCGTGGCGCTGTACGCCGCGTGGCTGTCCCATGAACGGCCGTCGAAAGCCTTCTGGGCCTGCGCCGCCTTGGGCAGCGCACTGGTGCTGAGTTATGCGTTGATCAGCGGTGCCGGCAGTATTCAAGCGGGGGATCTGTTGATGCTCGGCGCGATTGCCGTGGGCGGCCTGGGTTATGCCGAAGGTGGGCGCTTGGCCAAGGAGATGGGCGGCTGGCAGGTGATCTGCTGGGCGCTGGTGCTGTCGACGCCGCTGTTGATCGGCCCGGTGGCTTACCTGGCGGTGCAGCATCAAGGCGCGATTTCCATGGGCACCTGGTGGGCGTTCGGTTATGTGTCGCTGTTCTCGCAGTTCCTGGGATTCTTTGCGTGGTACGCCGGGTTGGCCATGGGCGGCATTGCGCGGGTCAGCCAGATTCAGCTGTTGCAGATCTTCTTCACCATCGCGTTTTCGGCGTTGTTCTTTGGTGAACACATCGAGCCGATCACCTGGCTGTTCGCTTGCGGGGTGATCGTGACGGTGATGCTGGGGCGCAAGACTGCGGTGCAGCCGGCGCCAATCTCGAAGGCCAATGCGATTTAACGGTGGGAGGAGGCTTGCTCCCGATAGGGGTCGATCAGCAACAAATGTGCTGACCGACCCTCTGCTATCGGGAGCAAGCCCCCTCCCACATTGGCTTCGTGTTCAGCCGAGGTAACCGTCGGTGCGCAACAGGGTTTCCAGGCAGTGCTCGGTGATGTGATAGAAGTCCTTGAGTGCCTGAATCTTGTCCAGTAGCTGCGCGTTGTCCACCGGTTCGGCGCGTTTCACCGCAAGGATCATCTTGTTCTTGTTGGTGTGTTCCAGAGAGATGAACTCGAACACCTTGGTCTCATAACCGCAAGCCTCCAGGAACAAAGCGCGCAGGCTGTCGGTGACCATTTCCGCCTGCTGGCCCAGGTGCAAACCGTATTGCAGCATCGGCTTCAACAGCACAGGGCTCTGGATCTGCAGGCGGATCTGTTTGTGGCAGCACGGCGAGCACATGATGATCGACGCACCGGAACGGATGCCGGTGTGGATCGCATAATCGGTGGCGATGTCGCAGGCATGCAGGGCGATCATCACGTCCAGCTCGCTGGGCGCGACGCTGCGCACGTCGCCGCAGGTGAACACCAGCCCCGGGTGTTCGAGGCGGGCGGCGGCGGCGTTGCACAAGCTGACCATGTCTTCGCGCAGTTCAACACCGGTGACCTCGGCCTCGACATTGAGGGTGTTGCGCAGGTAGTCGTGGATGGCGAAAGTCAGGTAGCCCTTGCCCGAGCCGAAATCAGCGACGCGCACCGGTTGGTCCAGCCTCAGCGGGGATGCGATCAGCGCATGGCTGAACACTTCGATAAACTTGTTGATCTGCTTCCACTTGCGCGACATCGACGGGATCAGCGCGTGCTTGGCGTCGGTCACGCCCAGGTCGGCGAGGAACGGCCGGCTCAGGTCGAGGAAGCGGTTCTTCTCGCGGTTGTGCTCGGCCGACGGCGCCTCACGCAATTGCTGCGGCTTGCTTTTGAACAGCGAGCTTTTGTTCTTCTTGCTGTATTCCAGCTGGGCTTCGTCGGTCAGCGCCAGCAAGTGTGCGTTCTTGAACGAGGTCGGCAACAACTCGGCAATCGCCGCCACACCGTCGGCCACCGGGAGGTTCTTGGTGATGTCGCGGGTTTTGTAGCGGTAGACGAAGGACAGGCAGGGCTGCTCCTTGACCGTCACCGCCTTGATGATCAGCCGTTGCAGCTCGGCTTCCTCACCGACGTACTTGGCCAGCACCAGTTTGATAAAGGCGTTGTGCGCAAGGCTTGCGCTGAGCAGTTCGATGAACTGGGCGTGATGATCCGGCGCAGGGCGGGCAGGTTGAGCGGTGACGGACATGAACAAAAACGCCTCGGGCTGGGAATGCCGGGCATTTTAGGGGGGATGGGGGCTGAGGGCACGGGGTTATTTGATCAACGGTAAGATTGGGGGCCCCACCGCAGATCCAAATGTGGGAGGGGGCTTGCCCCCGATGGCAGTGTGTCAGTCAGCTCATCTGCAACTGATGCACCGCTATCGGGGGCAAGCCCCCTCCCACATTGGGTTCGGCACTGGTTGGGTTATTCGAGCACGATCAGGCGATTGGGCAACTCATTGCGCGCGTGCGTCAGCGGCACATGCACCTTGAGCAACTCACCGCAGGCTTCGATGCAGGCAATGAACCCGGCCAATGTCTGGCCCTGTTTTACCTGCTGGGTAAACGCCTTGACGATACCATCCCAACTGCTGTCATCCAGGCGTTTGGAAATCCCGTCATCCACCAGGATCTCCACATAGCGCTCGGCCTCGCTGACAAAAATCAACACCCCGGTGCCGCCCAGCGTGTGGTGCAGGTTTTGCTCGAGGAACTGACGCCGCGCCAGGTTCGACGCGCGCCAGTGGCGTACCGAGCGGGGGATCAGCCGCGTGGTGACCTTGGGCAGGCGAAACACCAGGCACAGCACGATAAACGTCGACCACTGCGCCAACAACAAGGTGTACATGCTCAGGTAGCCCGAGAAGTAATGCACCACCCCCGGCACCACCAACGCGATCAGGCTGGCCCACAGCAACGGGATGTAGGCGTAATCGTCGGCACGCGCGGCCAGCACGGTCACCAGCTCGGCGTCGGTCTGTCGCTCGACCCGGGCGATCGCTTCGGCGACCTGGCGTTGTTCGTGTTCAGTCAGTAGTGCCATGGTTGTAAACGCTCGTTTTTAGTTATTGTCATCACCAGCCGCCCGAAGCCCCGCCACCGCCGAAACCGCCACCGCCGCCGCGAAAACCGCCGCCACCGCCACCGTCCCGGCCGCCTCGGCCGCTGCTGCTGAGAATCGCCAACAGGATCGCCCACACCGGCAGGCCCAGGCGATTGCACAGCCACAACACGCCGATCAGCAGGATAAACAAACCGATGGAAAACCCCGGATTATCCTTGGCGAAGTTGGCATCCGCCACATGGGCCGGCACCGCCAGCGGCTCGCCGCCCACCACCTGGATCATCGCGGCGACGCCGTCGCTGATGCCCTGGCTGAACTTGCCGGCCTTGAACTTGGGCGCAATCACCTGATTGATGATCACCCACGACTGCGCATCGGTCAGCGTGCCTTCCAGGCCATAACCGACTTCGATGCGCAATTTTCGCTCATCGCGGGCGACGATCAACAGCGCACCGTTGTCCTTGCCCTTCTGGCCGATGCCCCACTGGCGCCCCAACTGATAACCGTAGTCTTCAATCGGCACGCCCTGCAGGTCAGGCACAGTGACCACCACGATCTGGTCGCCACGGCTTTGCTCCAGCGCCTGCAATTGCTGGGTCAACTGCTCGCGCACCGCCGGGTCGATCATCTGCGCGGTGTCCACCACCCGCCCGGTCAACGCCGGGAAGGTCAACGCCGCCTGGGCCACGCCCGCGCAGGCCAACAGCCACAGCGCCAGGCCTATCCGTAATAAACGCATCGACACCTCAATGCAGCTTTATTTGAACTTCACTTGCGGCGCTTTATCGGCATCGGCAGTGGTGGCTTCAAACGTGGCGCGGATCGGCAGATCGCTGTACATCACGCTGTGCCACAGGCGCCCCGGGAACGTGCGGATCTCGGTGTTGTACGCCTGCACCGCCTGGATAAAGTCGCGACGCGCCACGGCGATACGGTTTTCCGTGCCTTCCAGTTGCGACTGCAGGGCCAGGAAGTTCTGGTTGGCCTTCAGGTCCGGGTAGCGCTCGGACACCACCATCAAGCGGCTGAGCGCACTGCTCAACCCGTCCTGGGCTTGCTGGAACTGCTTGAGTTTTTCCGGGTTGTCGAGGGTGCTGGCGTCGACCTGGATCGACGTGGCCTTGGCCCGCGCTTCAATCACCGCGGTGAGGGTGTCTTGTTCATGGGTTGCGTAACCCTTGACCACTTCCACCAGGTTGGGGATCAGGTCGGCACGCCGTTGATACTGGTTCTGCACCTGGCCCCAGGCCGCCTTGGCCTGTTCATCCAGGGTCGGAATGGTGTTGATGCCACAACCGCTCAGCACTGTGCTGATCAATAGCAAAGCCGCGGCCTTCAAGCCCCAGCGGTAACCTTGTGCTGCTTGCATGGTGTTTCTCCTGCCCAACCTTGATGGAATTTGACGACTCGCCCTATAAACCGCGCACATGGGGCATAATCCGCCCCCACTACTGGAATGCATCGAGCCAATCAGCTAAAAAGATGCCCAGCGCGATAAAGAGTTCAGAGTGTGCTGCATTTTTCTGAACGACACCCGAACAACAATAGACGCTCCCCACATTTTGGCCGATCAGCCTAACCGCTGTGCAGTGCGCCGAAAAAGGATATTCATGAAGAAGCTGTGTTTGCTCGGCCTTGTTGCCACTCTGGCCACCCACCCCGTCTGGGCAGAAACAAAGCCTGCTGCGCTTAAAGACAAGGACGCCTTCGTCAGCGACCTGCTCAAGCAGATGACCCTCGATGAAAAAATCGGCCAATTGCGCCTGATCAGCATCGGCCCGGAAATGCCCCGCGAGCTGATCCGCAAGGAAATCGCCGCCGGCCGCATCGGTGGCACCTTCAACTCTATCACCCGCCCGGAAAACCGTCCGATGCAGGACGCGGCCATGCGCAGCCGGTTGAAGATCCCGATGTTCTTCGCCTACGACGTGATCCACGGCCACCGCACGATTTTCCCGATCAGCCTGGCCCTGGCGTCCAGCTGGGACATGAACGCCATCGGCCGCTCCGGGCGCATTGCTGCCCAGGAAGCTGCAGCCGACAGCCTCGACATCACCTTTGCGCCGATGGTCGACATCTCCCGCGACCCGCGCTGGGGCCGCACCTCCGAAGGCTTCGGTGAAGACACCTACCTGGTGTCGCGCATCGCCGAAGTGATGGTCAAGGCCTTCCAGGGCAGCAGCGCGGCGAATGCCGACAGCATCATGGCCAGCGTCAAGCACTTCGCCCTGTACGGTGCGGTGGAAGGCGGTCGCGACTACAACGTGGTCGACATGAGCCCGGTCAAGATGTACCAGGACTACCTGCCGCCCTACCACGCGGCGATCAAGGCCGGTGCCGGCGGTGTGATGGTCGCGCTCAACTCGATCAACGGCGTGCCCGCCACCGCCAACACCTGGCTGATGAACGACCTGCTGCGCAAGGACTGGGGCTTCAAGGGCCTGGCCGTCAGCGACCACGGCGCGATCTTCGAGCTGATCAAGCACGGCGTGGCCAAGGACGGGCGTGAAGCCGCCAAGCTGGCGATCAAGGCCGGCATCGACATGAGCATGAACGACTCGCTGTATGGCAAGGAATTGCCGGGGCTGCTCAAGTCCGGCGAGATCGAGCAGAGCGACATCGACAACGCCGTGCGTGAAGTGCTCGGCGCCAAGTACGACATGGGCCTGTTCAAAGACCCGTACCTGCGCATCGGCAAGGCCGAGGACGACCCGGCCGACACCAACGCCGAAAGCCGTCTGCACCGCGCCGATGCACGTGACATAGCACGCCGCAGCATGGTCCTGCTGAAGAACCAGAACGACACCCTGCCGCTGAAAAAATCCGCGACCATCGCCCTGGTCGGCCCACTGGCCAAGGCCCCCATCGACATGATGGGCAGCTGGGCCGCCGCCGGTAAGCCGGCACAATCGGTGACCCTGCTCGACGGCCTCAACGCGGTGATCGGTGAAAAGGGCAAGATCATCTATGCCCGTGGCGCCAACATCACCAACGACAAGGCCGTGGTCGACTACCTCAACTTCCTCAACTTCGATGCCCCGGAAGTGGTGGATGACACCCGCCCGGCCCAGGTGATGATCGACGAAGCGGTCAAGGCCGCCAAGGATGCCGATGTGGTGGTCGCTGCCGTGGGTGAGTCCCGTGGCATGTCCCACGAATCCTCCAGCCGCACCGACCTGAACATCCCACAAAGCCAGCGCGACCTGATCAAGGCCCTCAAAGCCACCGGCAAGCCACTGGTGCTGGTGCTGATGAACGGCCGTCCGCTGTCGATTCTCGAAGAAAACCAGCAAGCCGACGCGATCCTGGAAACCTGGTTCGCCGGCACCGAAGGCGGCAACGCCATCGCCGACGTGCTGTTCGGTGACTACAACCCGTCGGGTAAGCTGCCGATCACGTTCCCACGTTCGGTGGGGCAGATTCCGACCTACTACAACCACCTGACCATCGGCCGGCCGTTTACCCCAGGCAAGCCGGGCAACTACACCTCGCAGTACTTCGATGACACCACCGGGCCGCTGTTCCCGTTCGGCTATGGCTTGAGCTACACCACGTTCAGCCTGTCGGACATGGCGCTGTCGTCCACCACCCTGAACAAGAGCGGTAAGCTCGACGCCAGCGTCACCGTGAAAAACACCGGCAAGGTCGACGGCGAAACCGTGGTGCAGCTGTATATCCAGGACGTGGCCGGCTCGATGATCCGCCCGATCAAGGAGCTGAAGAACTTCCAGAAAGTCATGCTCAAGGCTGGCGAAGAGCGCACGTTGCACTTCACCATTACCGAAGAGGATTTGAAGTTCTACAACACCCAGCTCAAGTTCGCAGCGGAACCGGGTGAGTTCAATGTGCAGATCGGCTTGGACTCCCAGGATGTGCAGCAGCAGACCTTCGAGCTGCTCTAACGCCCGCCCCGTCTTCTGTAGGAGCGAGCTTGCTCGCGAAGACCGTTAACGATGACGCGCATGCTGAATGAACGCGTTGTTCTCAGGTTTTTCGCGAGCAAGCTCGCTCCTACAGTTAAGTGAATTAAGCGAATTAAGCGAGTTGAGCGCGTTGGGTGAGTTGGGCGCGTCAGCCGCGTCGATTGAGCAGGTTCACCACCAACCGATCGATCCACCCCCACACCCGCTGCTTCACCCGCCGCCACAACGGCCGCGACTTCCATGCCTCCAGGCTCACCGCCTGGCTCTGGGCAAAATCCCGTTCGAAACTGCCGGCCACGGCCAGCGTCAGCGCAGGGTCCAACGCTTCGAGGTTGGCTTCCAGGTTGAAGCGCAAATTCCAGTGGTCGAAGTTGCACGAGCCGATGCTGACCCAATCGTCCACCAAGACCATCTTCAGGTGCAGGAAGCACGGCTGGTATTCAAAGATCTGCACGCCCGAGCGCAGTAAACGCGGGTAATAACGGTGCCCGGCGTAGCGCACGGACGGGTGATCGGTACGCGGGCCGGTCAGCAGCAAACGCACGTCCACGCCGCGCCCCGCCGCCCGGCGCAAGGCCCGACGCACGCCCCAGGTGGGCAGGAAATACGGGGTCGCCAACCAGATGCGCCGGTGGCCGCTGCTCAGCGCGCGGATCAGCGAGTGCAGAATATCGCGGTGTTGGCGCGCGTCGGCATAGGCAACACGGCCGAGACCAGACCCGGTCGGCGGTACTTTGGGCAAGTGCGGCAAGCCGAAATGGGTGGCCGGTTTCCAGGCGCGGCGGTCGTCGTTGGCCAACCATTGCCGGTCGAACAGCGCTTGCCAATCGAGCACCAGCGGGCCGTCGATCTGCACCATCACTTCATGCCAGTCGGCGCTGTCCTGGCCCGGTGTCCAGAACTCATCGGTGACGCCGGTACCGCCGACCACGGCGATGCCTTGATCGACCAGCAATAATTTGCGGTGGTCGCGGTACAGGTTGCCCATCCAGCGCCGCCATTCCAGGCGATTGTAAAAACGCAGTTCCACACCGGCGTCGGTCAGGCGCTTGCGCAACCTGAGGGCGAACGCCAGGCTGCCGTAATCATCGAACAGGCAGCGCACCCGCACGCCCCGCTCAGCCGCCTGCGCCAGCGCCTGCACCAAGACTTCGGCGCAGGCACCGGCTTCCACCAGGTATAACTCCAGATCCACCTGATGCTCTGCCCGGGCAATGTCCACCAGCATTTGCGGGAAAAAACTCGGCCCGTCGATCAACAACTCGAAACGGTTGGCGCTGCGCCACGGGAACACTGCGCCGCTCATGTCAGCGCGCCGTAAAGATCAGTACCGCACCCACCGGCACCGCCAAACTGATCGACGCCAGCCCAGCCGCGTTGCGCAACGCCGTCACACCCGGCACCAGCTCAAAATCCTCGGCGCGCAACACCAGCGGTTCCAGGGTCACCACCTGGAAACGCCGATCATCCAGGCGCGTGGCCAGCAGCTCGGCGTTGTAGGTGTGGGTCTTGCCATGCAGCGTGACGCTCAATGGCAGGCGCAACTCCAACTGCGCGCCGGGGGCCAGGTCGTTGATCGGTTGCAGGTTGATCTGCGTGCTGATCAGCGCTTCGGGGAAGGTCTTGATCTCGAACAGTTGATTGCGCATGCGCTCATCGCGCAGCGGGATGCCGCTGTTGACCGACTCCAACTCCACTTCCACCTGCGCCGCACCGTTGCGGTCGACCTTGCCGTGCAGCACCAGGAAGCGCTGCACCTCGGCAATCTCGGTGTTTTTGGTGGTGACGAACGACAGCCGCGAGGACTCGTTGTCCAGGTACCAGTCCGCGTGGGCAGGCACGGCGGCGGCGGCCAGCAGGGCGAAGGCCAGGGGTTTGATGACAGACGCGTTGAACATTAAAGACTCGTGGGGCGGAAAACCTGAACGAACCTTAACTGTGCCGCCTGCCGGGCGCAATGTAGCTGACAAAGCCGCCCCCACCTCGGAGATGACGTGTCAGGGGTTGAGGCGGCAGCCCTGATGTTCGCCCAACCATCTGGCCGTATGGGTACGCCCCAATCCACTGGCGCTGACTTCGCTGCGCTCCGGGTCATCGGTGAACGCACTGATCGGCACGTACTGCTTCACATACCCCCGGCAATACTCAGCGGGATTATTCTGCACATACCGGCACGAGCAGTACTCCTTGGCCGTATACGCCGCGATGATGTCGGGGAAGGCTTGCAGGTTGACGCGCTCATGCCAGCCCCAGCCCAGCACGGCGAGCAACAGCAGCAGAAAAAGACTGGTAAACGGCCGACGACGGATCATGGCTGCACCGCCGCCAGCACGCGTTTGAGCAGTTCGTTGTGGCGGTAGCTGTCATCGCGGTCATCGCCGTAGCGCACGATCACCAGGTGTTCGTCGGGCATGACGTACAGCGCCTGGCCCCAGTGGCCGAGGGCGGCAAAGGTGTCGACGGGGGCGTCGGGCCAGGGTCTTGGGGCGCCCTGCACGGCGCGGTTGAGCCACCAATGGCCGCCGGGCATGGCTTCGTCCTGGCCGGCCTTGTAGTGATCGAACGGTTGTCGATTGAAATCGACCCAGGCTTTCGGCACCAACTGTTGCTCCCGCCAGCGACCGTCGCGCGCCATCAGCAGGCCGACGCGCGCCAGGTCGCGGGCGGTGAGGTAGGCGTAGGACGAGGCGACGAAGGTTTCATCGGCATCGGTTTCCCAAGTGGCGTTATGAATGCCCAGCGGCTTGAACAGCGCATCCCACGGGTAACTCATGTAGGCCTTGTGGCCGAGCATGCCCTTGAGCGCGGCGGAGAGCAGGTTGCTGTCGCCGCTGGAATAACGGAAGGCCTCGCCCGGCGCGCGGGCGGTGTGCATGCCGGCGACGAACTCCGCCATGTCGGCGCGGCCGCGGGTGTAGAGCATCGCGACGACCGAGGATTTCAGCGGGGCATATTCGTAATCTTCCTGCCAATCGAGGCCCGAGGCCCAGTGCAGCAAGTCGGCCATCGTCACGCTTGGATGCTGTTTCATCGGCGGGTAGAAACGTGCGGCGGGGTCGCTCAGTTTGAAGCGGCTTTCGCCGTAGGCCACGCCCAGCACGGTGGCCATCAGGCTTTTGCTGACCGACCAGGTCAGGTGCGGCGTGCTCGCGGTGGTGGGCATGGCGTAGCGCTCGTAGATGACTTCGCCATCGCGGATCACCAGCAGCGCGTCGGTGCGGATGCCTTGGCGCGTGGCGTCGTCACGCCGGGGAAACGCGTAGGTATTCAGGGCATCGACAGCGGGACCTTCGATCGGCGTGCCCTTGGCCCAGTCTTTGTCAGGCCAGGTTTCGGCGCGGGTGGTGACGGTGGCTAACAACAGGGCAACGCACAACAAGCCTCTGACCATGGACACGAACTCAAGGGGGCATTCAAGCCCGCGAGCCTAGCCGAGGCCGATGACAGATTGGCGACATAAGTGCCTGTCATCTAAGCGTCACCGTAACTTCATGGAGATGACACCGAGCCTACATAGCCTGAGTTTGGACAAACAAGTCGACCGGCCGGAACGTGGCTGGCACTCGGAGATTCGCCATGACTCAGATCGCCCGCATCAGCGACACCGGCAATGAACGCCGTCTGCAAGCCGAACGCCTGATCGGCGCCCAGGCTTTGCAAGAAGCACAGGCCCTGCGGTTCAACGTGTTCAGCGGCGAGTTCAACGCCAAGCTGAAAGGCGCGGAACTGGGCCTGGACATGGATGACTATGATGTTCACTGCAGCCACATCGGCGTGCGGGATTTGAACAGCGGTCGACTGGTGGCCACCACCCGTTTGCTCGATCACCAGGCCGCCAGCACCCTGGGCCGGTTCTACAGCGAAGAAGAATTCAGCCTGCATGGCCTGCTGCACTTGCAGGGCCCGATCCTGGAAATCGGCCGCACCTGCGTCGACCCGGCCTACCGCAACGGCGGCACCATCGCAGTGCTGTGGGGCGAGTTGGCCGAAGTGCTCAACGAGGGCTGCTACAGCTACCTGATGGGTTGCGCGAGCATCCCGATGCACGATGGCGGCATCCAGGCCCACGCGATCATGCAGCGCCTGCGCGAACGCTACCTGTGCAACGAACACCTGCGCGCCGAGCCGAAAAAACCGCTGCCGGCGCTGGACCTGCCGTCCAACGTCATCGCGGAAATGCCGCCGCTGCTCAAGGCGTATATGCGCCTGGGCGCGAAGATCTGCGGCGAGCCGTGCTGGGATGAAGATTTCCAGGTAGCCGACGTGTTCATTCTGCTCAAGCGCGATGAGCTGTGCCCGCGTTATGCGCGCCACTTCAAGGCGGCCATGTGATGGGCCGCGTGCGCGTGTACGCGCGGATCGCCCGGGTACTGTTGGTGGTGGCGCTGGGCTTGAGCATGGCCAGTGTGTTCGGTGTGTTCGAGCGCCTGGGGGTGGCCAACTCGATGGTGCGCCGTCAGCGTTGGTCGCGATTCTTTATGTCGCGGCTGACCAACGCCCTGCCCTTTCGCGTGACAGTACACGGTGAATTGCCGCAGACACCGATGCTGTGGGTGAGCAATCACGTGTCCTGGACCGACATCCCGCTGCTGGGCATGGTCACGCCGATGTCGTTCTTGTCCAAGGCCGAAGTCCGCACCTGGCCGGTGGCCGGCTGGTTGGCGGCGAAGGCCGGCAGCCTGTTTATTCGCCGCGGCTCAGGCGACAGCCAACTGATCCGCAAACAGATGACCCGTCACCTGGAGCAGCAACACCCGCTGCTGATGTTCCCCGAAGGCACCACCACCGACGGGCGCAGCCTGCGTACCTTTCACGGGCGCCTGCTGGCCAGTGCGATCGAGGCGGATGTGTCGCTGCAACCGGTGGCTATCCGGTATCTGCGCGATGGGCAAGTGGACCCGCTGGCGCCGTTCATTGGCGATGACGATTTGCTCTCGCACCTGATGCGCCTGTTTGCCAACGACCAGGGCGATGTGGAAATCCATGTGCTCACGCCGATTGCCTGTGCCGGGCAGGAACGCGCGGCGCTGGCGTTCCAGGCGCAGCAGGCGGTGCAGAAGGCGTTGTTCGGGCCGCTGCCGGAAACAGAACAGATTGCGGTTCGGCCGGCATTCGCCGCCTGAGGCGAGCACAGTCAACAATGTGGGAGGGGGCTTGCCCCCGATGGCGGTGTGTCAGTCAATGCATGTGCTGACTGAACCACCGCCATCGGGGGCAAGCTCCCTCCCACATTCAGATCTCAGTGGTCAGTTGGGTTCGGGCAAATTTTTGCAACTCTGGATAGAACAGCCGGAAGTCTTCACTCAACGGTTCGTATAACGTGCGCAATTCCTGCATCGCATGGCCCAGTTCCTCAGGCTGCGTCAGGCGCCGCGAGATCCCCCGCAATACCGGCTCCATCACCGCGAACTCGCGGTATGAGCCCAGCCAATCATCCGCCGCCATGTACGGCGCAATCTGCGCCAGCCGCCCCGGCAACTGCGGTTCGGCCGCCAGCACGCGGTACACCTGGGAGGTGAAGTGTTCCAGGGGCTGCTCGGCATACAGCGCCCAATCCCGCGCCAGGCAGTGATCGAAAAACACATCGAGGACGATCCCGGCATAACGCCGGCGCGTCAGGCTAAAGCGCGACAACGCTTCGCCGACCTGCGGATGACTGTCGGTGAAACGGTCGATGGAACGATGCAACTGGATGGCCGCTTCGATCGGCGGGCTGAACTGGCCTTGCAGGCGACCTTTGACGAAGTCGCCATACAGGCTGCCCAGCAGTTGCGCAGGAAGTTGGCCGCCCAGGTGCAGATGTGCGAGATAATTCATGGTGTGCAGTCTATCACTGCCGTCAACGCATCGTTATAACCCGATATACCGATTCAGTCTGGCCTAAGACCGAAATCATATTGGAATATCGAGATATACCGATTTAAAGTTCGCCTCATCGCGATATAACGCTTTACGACACCGAGCAACCGCCATGTCCATCGACCTCGACGAAATAATAAAAGCCCTGGCGCACCCAGTACGGCGAGACATCCTCACTTGGCTGAAAGACCCGAAAGTGCAATTCCCCGAGCAACTGCACAACCACGAATACGGCATCTGCGCCGGGCAGATCGACCAGCGCTGCGGCTTGTCCCAGTCGACCGTGTCGGCCCACCTGGCGACCTTGCAACGGGCGGGATTGATCAGCAGCCAGAAGGCCGGGCAGTGGCACTTTTTCAAACGCAACGAGGAAACGATCCAAGCCTTCCTCACTGCGCTCATCACTGAGCTCAGTTCTGAAATCCGCGCACCACTGTAACAAGGACACGCACATGCCCCTCTCGCTCCTCATCCTCGCCCTGAGCGCCTTCGCCATCGGCACCACCGAGTTCGTCATCATGGGCTTGCTGCCCGATGTGGCGGCGGACTTGGGCGTGTCGATTCCCGGCGCCGGCTGGCTGGTGACCGGCTACGCCCTCGGCGTGGCCATCGGCGCGCCGTTCATGGCGCTGGCCACCGCCAGGCTGCCACGCAAGGCCGCGCTGGTCGCGTTGATGGGCATTTTCATTATTGGCAACCTGCTCTGCGCCCTGGCCAGCGACTACAACGTGCTGATGTTTGCCCGCGTGGTCACTGCGCTGTGCCACGGTGCGTTCTTCGGGATCGGTTCGGTGGTCGCCGCCAACCTGGTACCGGCCAACAAGCGTGCGTCCGCCGTGGCCTTGATGTTCACCGGCCTGACCCTGGCCAACGTACTGGGCGTGCCCTTGGGTACGGCGCTGGGCCAGGAAGCCGGCTGGCGCTCGACCTTCTGGGCGGTGACCGTGATCGGCGTGATCGCGTTGATCGGCCTGATCCGCTTCCTGCCGGCCAAACGCGATGAAGAAAAACTCGACATGCGCGCCGAACTGGCCGCCCTCAAGGGCGCCGGCATCTGGTTGTCGCTGACCATGACTGCGCTGTTCGCCGCGTCCATGTTCACCCTCTTCACGTATGTCGCGCCGCTGCTCGGCGACGTCACCGGCGTATCGCCCAAGGGCGTGACCTGGACCCTGCTGCTGATCGGCCTGGGCCTCACCGTGGGCAACATCATCGGCGGCAAGCTGGCGGACAGACGCCTGGCCGCCACCCTGATCGGCGTGTTCATCAGCATGGCGGTGGTCTCCACCGCGCTGACCTGGACCAGCATCGCGGTGATCCCGACCGAAATCACCTTGTTCCTCTGGGCCACCGCCTCGTTTGCCGCCGTGCCAGCGCTGCAGATCAACGTGGTGACCTTCGGCAAGGCCGCGCCGAACCTGGTGTCCACCTTGAACATCGGCGCCTTCAACATCGGCAATGCCCTCGGCGCCTGGGTCGGCGGCAGCGTGATTGCCCACGGTTTCGGCCTGACCAGCGTGCCCCTGGCCGCCGCGGCCCTGGCGATCCTCGCGCTGCTGGTGACCCTGATCACTTTCCGTCAGAGCGGCGATGCCGACCTGGCCCCTGCGACCAACTGATCAACTTAAAGAGAAGGGTGTTATCCCATGACGACTATTTTCGATCCGATCACACTGGGCGACCTGGAACTGTCGAACCGCATCATCATGGCGCCGCTGACCCGCTGCCGTGCCGACGCCGGTCGCGTGCCCAATGCGCTGATGGCCGAGTACTACGTACAACGCGCCTCCGCCGGGCTGATCCTCAGCGAAGCCACGTCCGTGACGCCGATGGGCGTGGGCTACCCGGACACCCCGGGCATCTGGTCCAACGATCAGGTACGTGGCTGGGCCAACGTGACCAAGGCCGTACATGCCGCGGGCGGCAAGATCTTCCTGCAACTGTGGCACGTCGGCCGGATCTCCCACCCTTCTTACCTGAACGGTGAAACCCCGGTGGCGCCGAGTGCGATCCAGCCTAAAGGCCACGTCAGCCTGGTCCGCCCGCTGGCCGACTACCCAACGCCTCGCGCCCTGGAAACCGCTGAAATCGCCGACATCGTCGACGCCTACCGCACCGCTGCCGAGAACGCCAAGGCCGCCGGTTTCGACGGCGTGGAAATCCACGGCGCCAACGGCTACCTGCTCGACCAGTTCCTGCAAAGCAGCACCAACCATCGCACCGACAACTACGGCGGCTCCCTGGAAAACCGCGCGCGCCTGCTGCTGGAAGTGACCGACGCCGCCATCGAAGTCTGGGGCGCCGGCCGCGTGGGCGTCCACCTGGCACCGCGCGCCGATTCCCACGACATGGGTGACGACAACCTGGCCGAAACCTTCACCTACGTCGCCCGCGAACTGGGCAAACGCGGCATCGCCTTTATCTGCTCGCGTGAAAAAGAAGGCGCTGACAGCCTCGGCCCGCAATTGAAAGAAGCCTTCGGCGGCGTGTACATCGCCAACGAACGCTTTACCAAGGACAGCGCCAACGCCTGGCTGGCCTCGGGCAAGGCGGATGCGGTGGCCTTTGGCGTACCGTTCATTGCCAACCCGGACCTGCCGGCACGCTTGAAAGCCGATGCGCCGCTGAACCAGGCGCACCCGGAAACCTTCTATGCCAAGGGCCCGGTCGGTTACATCGACTACCCGACGCTGGCGCTGTGATCGCCTGAAACGAAAAAGCCCCGGCTCGCAAGAACCGGGGCTTTTTTTCGCCGATCGGGAACACACCGCGGATCAAATGTGGGAGAGGGCTTGCTCCCTCCCACATTAGATCTCAGCGGTCCGGAGAAACATTCCTTCACAGCCTTGCAACAAAAACGCTACAAAATACTTAGGCGGCTATCTTTCAACCACCCGCCAGCCCGTATATAAAGTCATCCCACCAATAAGTCAGCAGGACGATTGCCCGCCCTTAGGCTTTACTGTTGAAACAATTGGATGCAATTACATATTTTGACTTAATTGCGCAGGCTAGGGCTCAAGCGCAGCATGTCCAGCCCTGCATCGGCCCAACGCTCAGCTTCCTGGTGCAGCTCAAAACTGTCCGGCACCAGCAGCCATTGGCCCAACAAGCCATTGATATAGGCATGAATGCATACCGCTGCGCGCGTGGTGTCGAGGTTTTCCGGGAGTTGCCCGCGATGCACCGCGTTACGCAAGGTCAGGCTGATACGCAGGTTGCACTCCAGGCTGTGGGTCTGGCGTTGGCGGCGCATGTCGCACATCTCATCGGTGAACTCGCACTTATGAATCAGGATTTCGTTGATGCGCCGGGTTTTCGGGTCCAGGACCACTTGATGGAACAGATGAACCAGCAGCTTGCGCATACACCCCAGCGGGTCGACTTCATCCTCGCTTTCACTGGCCCTGGCCAGCTCGTCCAGGGGTTCGTGCAGGGTGTCGAGCAATGCCTGCAACAGGTCGGACTTATTGCTGAAATGCCAATAGATGGCGCCTCGCGTTACCCCGGCCAGCGCGGCGATGTCCGCCAGTGTGGTCCGCGCTACACCCCGCTCATAAAAGGCCTGCTCAGCAGCGTCGAGAATCTGGCTGCGCGTTTCCTGAGCTTCCTCTTTGGTGCGACGGACCATGGCAATAAAACCTCAATCAAAACATGTGGGACTATCGGTAACGCTGCTTTAATAGGCGCTAACGAGCATCTGAATAATTGTGGGACGACACCGTCATGGGCGCCGAACGTACTAAAATCGAGGCTCGGGGCGATGCTGTGTCAACACTGCGCGAAGCCTGTCAAGAGTTTACAAACAACCATGAACGTAAGTATATTGCGTAGCAAGCTACTTATCTACTCACAGCTTGTTTTTTACCCTTCCACCCTTCTTGTGCGCAGTCTGCGCGCCTGACCCGAGGATCTTCATGCAACTTAAGCCAGCTGTTACCGCTCTGGTCACTGCCGTCGCCCTGGCATCGCTGCTCAGCGGATGCAAAAAGGAAGAGGCGGCTCCGCCCGCGCAAACTCCTCTGGTCGGCGTGGTCACCCTTCAACCGCAAGCCTTTACCCTGACGTCCGAGCTGCCAGGCCGCACCACCGCCTACCGCATCGCGGAAGTCCGTCCGCAGGTCAATGGCATCATCCTCAAGCGCCTGTTCAAGGAAGGCGGGGATGTGAAAGAAGGCCAGCAGCTTTATCAGATCGATCCGTCGGTCTATGACGCCACCCTGAAAAGCGCACAGGCCAGCCTGTCCCAGACCAAGTCGATCGCCGACCGCTACAAGCAGTTGGTCGACGAGCAGGCCGTCAGCCGCCAGGAATACGACACCGCCGTCGCCAACCGCATGACTTCCGAAGCAAACGTTCAAACCGCCCAAATCAACGTGCGCTACACCAAGGTGTTCGCGCCGATCTCCGGGCGTATCGGGCGTTCCTCGGTCACCGAAGGCGCGCTGGTCAGCAATGGCCAGACCGATGCCATGGCGGTGATCCAGCAACTGGACCCGATCTACGTCGACGTCACGCAGTCTTCGGCTGAAATGCTGAAGCTGCGCCGCGACCTGGAAAGCGGCCAACTGGAGAAAGCCGGCGCCAATGCCGCCAAGGTCAAGCTGACCCTGGAAGACGGCAGCAGCTATGGCCTGGACGGCAAACTGGAGTTCTCCGAAGTGTCGGTTGACCAGACCACCGGTTCGGTCACTCTGCGCGCCGTGTTCCCCAACCCTGACCACACCCTGCTGCCCGGCATGTTCGTACACGCCCAGTTGCAAGCCGGTGTGAACAGCAAGGCGATCCTGGCACCGCAGCAAGGCGTGACCCGAGACCTCAAGGGTATCCCGACGGCGTTGGTGGTCAACGCGGACAACAAAGTTGAGCAGCGCGTGCTGGTCGCCAACCGCACCGCCGGCGCTTACTGGCTGGTGGAAAAAGGCTTGAACGCCGGTGACCGTGTGATCACCGAAGGCTTGCAGTACGTCAAGCCGGGCGTCCAGGTCAAGGTCAAGGACGCCGACAACGCCCAGCCTGCCGGTACCGCCGCTCCTGCTGCCGCTGCTGCTGGCAAAGGGGAGTAACCCATGTCGAAATTTTTTATCGACCGTCCCATTTTCGCCTGGGTGATTGCCCTGGTGATCATGCTGGTCGGGGCACTGTCGATCCTGAAGTTACCCATCAACCAGTACCCGGCGATTGCGCCGACCGCCATTGATATCCAGGTGACCTACCCAGGTGCATCCGCACAAACCGTGCAGGACACCGTGGTGCAGGTGATCGAACAACAGCTCAACGGTATCGACAACCTGCGTTATGTGTCATCGGACAGTAACTCCGACGGCAGCATGACCATCACCGTGACGTTCAACCAGGGTACCAACCCGGACATCGCCCAGGTCCAGGTGCAGAACAAACTGAACCTGGCGACCCCGCTGCTGCCGCAAGAAGTGCAGCAGCAGGGTATCCGCGTGACCAAGTCGGTGAAGAACTTCCTGATGGTGATCGGTCTGGTGTCGGAAGACGGCAGCATGACCAAGGACGACCTGTCCAACTACATCGTGTCCAACATCCAGGACCCGATTTCCCGTACTGCGGGTGTAGGTGACTTCCAGGTATTCGGTTCGCAGTACGCCATGCGTATCTGGCTCGATCCGGCCAAGCTGAACAACTATCAGTTGACCCCGGTAGACGTCAGCACCGCGATCTCGGCACAGAACGTACAAGTGGCCACCGGCCAATTGGGCGGCCTGCCTGCCCTGCCCGGCACCCAATTGAACGCGACCATCATCGGTAAGACCCGCCTGCAGACCACTGAGCAGTTCGGCAATATCCTGATGAAGGTCAACACCGACGGTTCACAGGTTCGCTTGAAGGACGTCGCGCGTATCGAGCTGGGCGGCCAGACCTACAGCATCAGCGCGCAGTTCAACGGCAACCCGGCGTCCGGTATGGCGATCAAGCTGGCCTCCGGCGCCAACGCCCTGGACACTGCCAAGGCCATCCGTGCCACGGTCGCGTCCCTGGAACCGTTCTTCCCGCCAGGCATGAAGGCGGTGGTGCCGTATGACACCACTCCAGTGGTGACCGAATCGATTTCCGGTGTGGTACACACCCTGGTCGAGGCGATCGTGCTGGTGTTCCTGGTGATGTTCCTGTTCCTGCAGAACTTCCGCGCCACCATCATCACCACCATGACCGTACCGGTGGTATTGCTGGGTACCTTCGGGATCCTGGCCGCGTTCGGCTTCACCATCAACACCCTGACCATGTTCGGCATGATCCTGGCCATCGGCTTGCTGGTGGACGACGCCATCGTCGTGGTGGAAAACGTCGAGCGGGTGATGGCCGAGGAGCACCTGTCGCCGAAAGAGGCGACGGTCAAGTCCATGGGCCAGATCCAGGGCGCCCTGGTGGGTATTGCCCTGGTGCTGTCGGCGGTACTGTTGCCGATGGCATTCTTCGGCGGCTCCACCGGTGTGATCTACAAACAGTTCTCCATCACCATCGTTTCGGCCATGGCGTTGTCGGTACTGGTTGCGCTGATCTTCACCCCGGCCTTGTGCGCCACCATGCTCAAGCCGATCGACCCCGAGACGCACGGCCAACCCAAGCGTGGTTTCTTCGGCTGGTTCAACCGCACCTTCGACCGTAGCGTACTGAGCTACGAGCGCGGCGTGGGGAACATGATCAGGCACAAGATTCCGGCGTTCCTCGTTTACGTGCTGATCTTTGCCGGCATGATCTGGTTGTTCATGCGGATCCCGGCAGCGTTCCTGCCCGACGAAGACCAGGGCGTGATCTTTGCCCAGGTGCAGACGCCGGTCGGCTCAACGGCCGAGCGCACGCAGAAAGTCATCGACGACATGCGTATCTTCCTGCTCAACGACAAGGAAGGCGAACCCGGCGAAGGCAAGGGCGTGAAATCGGTCTTTACCGTGAACGGCTTCAACTTCGCGGGGCGTGGTCAAAGCTCGGGCCTGGCATTCGTGATGCTCAAACCGTGGGATGAGCGTGACGCGTCCACCTCGGTGTTCGAGATCGCCAAGCGCGCCCAAGGGTACTTCATGCGGACGTTCCAGGACGCCATGGTGTTTGCCATCGTGCCACCGTCTGTACTGGAGTTGGGTAACGCGACCGGTTTCGACGTGTTCCTGCAGGACCAGGGCGGCGTCGGCCATGACAAGTTGATGGCTGCGCGCAACCAGTTCCTGGGCATGGCCGCCCAGAGCAAGATCCTCGCCGGTGTGCGCCCCAACGGCGTGAACGATGAGCCGCAGTACGAGCTCACCGTCGACGACGAGAAGGCCAGTGCCCAGGGCATTACGCTGTCGAGCATCAACCAGACCCTGGCGATTGCCTTGGGTGGCAGCTACGTCAACGACTTCATCGACCGTGGTCGAGTGAAGAAGGTGTACGTGCAGGGTGAGGCCGCCAGCCGGATGTCCCCTGAAGACCTGAACAAATGGTTCGTGCGCAGCAGCTCCGGGAAGATGGTGCCGTTGTCGGCCATCGCTTCGGGCAAGTGGATCTTCGGTTCGCCGAAACTCTCGCGCTACAACGGTGTGGCGGCGATGGAAATCCTCGGTACCCCGGCACCGGGCTACAGTACCGGTGAAGCCATGGCCGAAGTCGAACGTATCGCCAAGCAACTGCCGGCGGGTGTCGGCTACGCCTGGACGGGCCTGTCGTATGAAGAACGCCTGTCCGGCTCCCAGGCACCTGCGCTGTACGCCCTGTCGCTGCTGGTGGTGTTCCTCTGCCTCGCGGCGCTGTACGAAAGCTGGTCGATCCCGATCGCGGTGGTACTCGTCGTGCCGCTGGGTGTGGTGGGTGCGTTGATCGCCACCAGCCTGCGTGGCTTGTCCAACGACGTGTTCTTCCAGGTGGGCTTGCTGGTGACGGTGGGCCTGGCGGCGAAGAACGCCATCCTGATCGTGGAATTCGCCAAAGAGCTTCACGAACAAGGCAAAGGCATTGTCGAGTCGGCAATCGAAGCGTCGCGCATGCGTCTGCGACCGATCATCATGACCTCCATGGCGTTCATCCTCGGCGTATTGCCGCTGGCGATCTCCTCGGGCGCCGGCTCAGGCAGCCAGCATGCGATCGGTACCGGCGTTATCGGCGGTATGATCACCGCCACGGTCCTGGCGATATTCTGGGTGCCCCTGTTCTTCGCAACCGTGTCCGCCATGGGCGAACGCAAAAAGACTGAACCCAAGCAAACTCCTAAAGAGGCTGGCCAATGAGCAAGTCGCTACTTTCCTTAGCCGTCACGGCATTCGTGCTCAGTGGCTGCTCGCTGATACCTGACTATCAGCGCCCCGAGGCGCCGGTGGCCGCGCAGTTCCCGCAGGGCCCGGCGTATTCGTCGGCCCAGGCTCCGAACCAGGCCGCCGCCGAACAGGGCTGGAAGCAGTTTTTCCATGACCCTGCCCTGCAACAGCTGATCCAGACCGCACTGGTGAACAACCGCGACCTGCGCGTCGCGGCCTTGAACATCGATGCCTACGCAGCGCAGTACAACATCCAGCGCGCCGACCTGTTCCCGGCCGTATCGGCCACTGGCAGCGGCAGCCGTCAGCGCGTACCGGCACGCTCGTCGCAAACCGGTAAAGCAGGCATCAGCAGTTCGTACTCGGCCACCCTGGGCATCAGCTCCTATGAGCTGGACCTGTTCGGCCGTGTCCGCAGCCTGAGCGAGGAAGCGCTGCAGAAATACTTCGCAACCGAAGAAGCGCGGCGCAGCACCCAAATCAGCCTGGTGGCCAGTGTGGCCACCGCCTACCTGACCTGGCAGGCCGACAAGGAATTGCTCAAGCTGACCCAGGAAACCCTGGGCGCATACGAGCAAAGCTACAAGCTGACCTCGCGCAGCAACGAAGTCGGCGTGTCCTCGGCCCTCGACCTGAGCCAAGCGCGCACCTCGGTGGAAAACGCCCGGGTGGCCCTGGCACGCTATACCCGCCAGGTGGCCCAGGACGAAAACAGCCTGACCCTGCTACTCGGCACCGGCCTGCCGGCGAATCTCGCCAGCAAGCCGCTGTCGGATAACCTACTCAGCGAAGTACCGGCCGGGTTGCCATCGGACCTGTTGCAGCGTCGCCCCGACATCCTGCAGGCCGAGTACAACCTCAAGGCGGCCAACGCCAACATCGGCGCCGCCCGTGCGGCGTTCTTCCCGAGCATCAGCCTGACAGCCAACGCCGGGACCCTGAGCCCGGACCTGGGCGGTCTGTTCAAAGGCGGCTCGGGCACCTGGTCGTTCGCCCCGCAGATCAACATCCCGATCTTCAACGCCGGCAGCCTGCGCGCCAGCCTGGACTACTCGAAGATCCAGAAAGAGATCAACGTGGCGAACTACGAGAAGGCCATCCAGACCGGCTTCCAGGAAGTTTCCGACGGCCTCGCCGCGCGTGAGACCTACAAGGAGCAGTTGGAGGCCCAGCGTGGTTTCGTCGCCGCCAACCAGGATTACTACCGCCTGGCCGAGCGTCGCTACCGCATCGGCGTCGACAGCAACCTGACGTTCCTCGACGCCCAGCGCCAGCTGTTCAGTGCCCAGCAATCGCTGATCACCGACCGCCTCGCGCAGTTGACCAGCGAGGTCAACCTGTACAAGGCCCTCGGCGGTGGCTGGAACGAACAGGCGGCGAATAACCAGCCGCTGAAAGAAGAAGCGCCAAAGATGAAGTTGTTCTGATCACACCGCTGTAGACAAAACCGCTTCCCTCACTGGAAGCGGTTTTTTTATGCCTGGTCATCGGTGTTTGCTATGACCGCAACGCTCTCCCGCCTTGCCTATCGCTCAACCTTTCAGGGTAAAATCAGTAACAGATTCTTACAGACCACAGAGGGAGCTTGTCGTAATGATCGTAGGAATCGACCTGGGGACCACCAACAGTCTTGCGGCAGTCTGGCGCGGCGATGCCGCCGAAATGGTGCCCAACGCCCTGGGCCAGTTGCTGACCCCAAGCGTGGTCGGGCTGGATGACCAAGGCCGCGTCCTGGTAGGCCAGGCCGCCAAAGAGCGCCTGCATACCCACCCGCACCTGACCACCTCGCTGTTCAAGCGCTACATGGGCAGCGCCACCGAAGTGCGCCTGGGCGACCGCTCGTTTCGCCCCGAAGAACTCTCGGCGCTGGTGCTCAAAAGCCTCAAGGAGGACATCGAGCGTACCTACGGCCAAACGGTCACCGACGCGGTGATCAGCGTGCCCGCCTACTTCAGCGACGGCCAACGCAAGGCCACGCGCATCGCCGGTGAATTGGCGGGGCTGACCGTTGAAAAACTGATCAACGAACCGACCGCCGCGGCCCTCGCCTACGGCCTGCATCAGCGTGATAAAGAAACCTCGTTCCTGGTTTTCGACCTCGGCGGCGGCACCTTTGACGTGTCGATCATCGAGCTGTTCGACGGGGTGATGGAAGTCCGCGCCAGCGCCGGCGACAACTTCCTCGGTGGCGAAGACTTCGACACCCTGTTGCTCGAACACTTTGTCGACAGCCAACGTAACGCCACGGGTTTCCCGCCCACCAGCACTGTGCTGCAAGCCCTGCGCCGCGAAGCCGAGCGCGTGCGCAAAGCCCTGGGCCAGGATGACAGTGCTGAATTCGCCCTGCGTGTCGACGGCCAGCAATGGGTGAAAACCATCACCCAACAGGAACTGGCCAAGCTCTACACGCCGCTGCTGGAGCGCCTGCGCGCGCCGATCGAACGCGCCCTGCGCGATGCGCGGATTCGGGTTGGCGACCTGGATGAAATCCTGCTGGTGGGCGGTACCACGCGCATGCCACTGGTACGTAAGCTTGCCGCAGGCCTGTTCGGGCGTTTCCCGTCCATCAGCCTCGATCCCGACCAGGTGGTGGCCCACGGCGCAGCGATCCAGGCCGCACTCAAGGCGCGCTCTGCCGCCCTCGAAGAAGTGGTGCTGACTGACGTTTGCCCCTACACCCTGGGCATCGAAACCTCGAACCAGTACGGCGGCCATATCGAAAGCGGCCATTACCTGCCGTTGATCGAACGCAACAGCAGCGTGCCGGTGAGCCGGGTCAAAAGCGTGGTCACCCTGCACGATGACCAGACCCGCGTGCTGCTGAAGATCTACCAGGGTGAAAGCCGCCTGGTCAAAGACAACATCGAGCTGGGCCAACTGGATATTCCCGTGCCCAAGCGCAAGGCCGGTGAAGTCTCCCTGGACGTGCGCTTCACCTACGACAACAACGGTTTGCTGGAAGCCCAGGTGAATATCCCGCTGACCGGCGAGCAACATTCGCTGGTGATCGAGAACAACCCCGGCGTGCTCAACCCGCAGGAGATCCAGCAACGCCTGCAAGCCCTGGCGCAATTGAAGGTCCACCCACGCGACCAGCAGGTCAACACCGTGCTCGTCGCCCGCCTCGAACGGCTCTACCAGGAAAACCTCGGCGAGCTGCGCGAACAGCTAGGGCATTGGGCGGCACAGTTCCAGCAGGTACTCGACACCCAGGACGAACGCCGCATCCGCGAAGCTCGCAGCGAACTGACCCGTCAACTTGAGCAACTCGACAACGGGTTCTGGCGCTGAGGGAACACCGATGGATTGCTGGACCGTACTGCAACTGCCAGATGACGCCGACGAGCGCAACATCAAGCGCAGCTATGCGCGCTTGCTGAAAAGCTGCCGCCCGGACGACGACGCCCAAGGCTTCCAGCGCCTGCGCGAGGCCTATGAACACGCCCTGAGTGAAGCACGCTGGCGGGCTGATAACGAAGAGGAAGAACGCGTCCAGGCGCCCGTGGCCGAAGCGGTCTACGCAAACCTGAATGACCTGGCCGAACTGATGAACATCAGCCCCGTCAGCCCTGCGCCCTTCGAAGCCCACACACCGGACCCGGCCCAGGCACTGCTCGACGACCTCAACGCGCGTAACCTCGATGAACGCTGGGTCCAGGCTCGGCAACAGGGCTGCACCGATGCGTTCCAGGCCGGCCTGTTGCGCCATTGTTTCGAAGCACCGGGTGAACGCAGCGCCATCGCCGGTTGGGCCGCCCAACACCTGGAATGGCTGACGCCCTGGCAGCAAGTGGCGATGACGTCCTGGCAATACGAAGCGCTGACCGGCGAACTGCTGCAAGACTACCGCCGCACCTTGCTGGAACTGCTGGAGCAAAAGGCCGAGCGCGAGTTCATCACCCAGCTCAATCAATACACCAACCAACCCTGGCTGCGGGTGTTCGACCTGCAACAGCAGTGGCAGCGCATCGTCCTGCACCTGCTGCATGAAACCCAATGGAGCGTGCCGCTGTTCGAGCGGGTGTGCCAGGCATTCGGCTGGGACGACCAGAAAGGCGTGTACCCGGAACCGGCGTGGATATGGCGCGAATTGGTGTCGCGTTGCGAGCAGGAAAGTTTCTACGCCAACTTGCAAGACAAGGCCCAGGACACGCGGCGCACATCAGCCGATGCCCTGGCCGCGCGCCTGCTGCTGACGCCGATGTCCGCCACGCAACACAAACGCATGATCGATGGGTTTGGCGAAAACGAGTGGAACGCCTGCCAGCACCTGGCGCAAACACTGACCTGGCGCTATCCGCAACTGGTCGAGCGCCTGCCTCAAACAGATCTGTTCTTTTGGCGCAAATTCGTACCTCGGCCGATCTACACACAGGTGTTTATCCGGCTATGGGCCGTCTTCGCCCTGGGGCTTGGCCTGAGCATCGCCCACGATAAGCCAGACAGAATGGACGGGATGTCGCTGGTCATTTTCATGCTGATGGCGTTCGTGCCGGCGGCCGTTGGCTTTCGCGTCACCCAAATGTGGGCCGGGATGAGTTCAACCTATCGGGTTCTGGATGTGTGGCTGAGCCAGTACCTGATCCCCAAGCGAATCAACCCCAATGACTACTGGCTGGTCATTCGCCACGGCGTACCGCAGGCGATCATGCTGGTGGCCTGCGGCTTGATGCTCGGCGTGCTGGGCATGTTCACCTACGCGGGTATGGTCCTGATCAACCTGTTGCACAAGACGCGTATCGGTCAGATGAGCCAGAAATTCAGCGAAGGCTACCCGTGGCTGAACGGTTTGCACTGGGCCTTCTGGAGCCCCCTGCAAGTGGTATTCCTGGTGGTGATGGTGGCGCTGATCGTAGCTGCGCAACACTACCTGCCAGCGGTGCCTTGGACCCACTTCGACCTGCCCAAACGATAACCCGCAAATGCCGGGCCTCAGCGCCCGGCAACTTGCGTTCGATCATCGCCCACAACCCGCCCACCCCCGATTGAACCGCCCCCGCACCGCCCCGCACCATGGCCGCCACCTGCATAACCCCAATAACAACAGGCCCAATGCCATGAGCACTTTTCACCCTCGCCAGCTATTGCTGGCCACCGCAGTCGCCAGCCTTGCGTTTCCCGTCGTCGCCGAAGAACACGGCTTTATGGAGGACGCCAGCGCCAACCTCAACCTGCGCAATTTCTTCATCAACCGTAACTTCACCAACCCGACCAAAGCCCAGGGCGGCGCGCAGGAGTGGACGCAAAGTTTCATTCTCGACGCCAGGTCCGGCTTCACTCAGGGCACCGTGGGTTTTGGCGTGGATGTACTGGGGCTGTACTCGCTCAAGCTTGATGGCGGGCGCGGCACTGGCGGTTCACAGTTATTGCCGCTGGACCATGACGGCCGCCCCGCCGACGATTTCGGGCGCCTGGGTGTGGCGTTCAAGGCGCGGATTTCGAAGACCGAACTGAAGGTCGGCGAATGGATGCCGACGCTGCCGATCCTGCGCGCCGACGACGGTCGTTCCCTGCCGCAAACCCTGCGCGGCGGGCAGATCACCTCGAAGGAAATCGACGGCCTGACCCTCTACGGCGGCCAGTTCCGCGCCAACAGCCCGCGGGACGACAGCAGCATGTCGGACATGTCGATGTTCGGCAAAACCGCCTTCACCTCCGACCGCTTCAACTTCCAGGGCGGCGAATACACGTTCAACGACAAACGCACCCAGGTCGGCCTGTGGAATGCCCAGCTCAAAGACATCTACCGCCAGCAGTTCGTCAACCTGGTCCATAGCCAACCCGTGGGCGACTGGACCCTGGGCGCCAACCTCGGGTTCTTCTATGGCAAGGACGACGGCAGCGCCCGCGCAGGCGAGCTGGACAACAAAACCTGGTCCGGCCTGTTTTCGGCCAAGTACGGCGGCAACACCTTCTACGTCGGCCTGCAAAAACTCACCGGCAACAGCGCCTGGATGCGCGTCAACGGCACCAGCGGCGGCACCCTGGCCAACGACAGTTACAACTCCAGCTACGACAACGCCCAGGAGAAATCCTGGCAAGTGCGGCACGACTATAACTTTGCCGCCCTCGGCGTACCGGGCCTGACCTTGATGAACCGCTATATCAGCGGCAGCAACGTGCATACCGGCACCATCACCGACGGCAAGGAGTGGGGCCGCGAAAGCGAATTGGGCTACACGCTGCAGAGCGGCGCCCTGAAAAACCTCACGCTGCGCTGGCGCAATTCCAGCATCCGCCGCGACTTCAGCAACAATGAGTTCGATGAAAACCGTTTGATCGTCAGCTACCCGCTCAGTCTGCTGTAAAGCCGTATTACACCTTGGCGGGAACGATTTGCTGCGGGTGGTCACTGTTAAGCGCCAGGGCTGATACCTGGCGCTTAAACAAGGACCACACATGGATGTTTTCAACGGTAGTACCCGCCTTCTCCCACGCCTCCTCGATGGCGTACCGCCCATACCTGCAGTGCGCCCAGTAGCAACGTTCGACAACGGTCACTACGGGCTGGCCAAACCTGCCCATTTGCAGTTCCTCCCAGGCACGTCGATCCAGACTTATCTGCACCCGTTCCTGAATGACGGCAATCTAAAAGCCAGCGGACAGTCGATATGGGAGCGCGGCTATTCTTTCAGCCTGAACAACAGCCTGCTCCTGGAAACCGGCAACGACGCGGACCAGGTCCACATCAGCCAGGCTTCTGACGATCAGTTGAACATTCGCCTCAATGGCCGGTTGTATCGTTTTGCCAGCCACGATAACGATGGCAAACCGCTGACCCTGTACCTGAAGACCCACGGCGGCAATGACCACGTACACATTGACGCCAACGTCATGCAGCCCATCGTGATTGAAACGGGGGACGGCAATGACCGAATCCAGGCCGGCGGTGGCGACACCCGCGTAGTCGGCGGCAACGGTAACGACGTCGTGCGCCTTGGCAGCGGCCTTGGCTACGCCGAGGGCAATGACGGTGACGACCTGCTCATGGGCGGCAGCGGCGACAGCGTGCTCTATGGCAACAACGGCAATGACCGCCTCTATGCGGGCGCGGGATCGCGCCGAAAAGCCAGCTATCTGGATGGCGGCAACGGCAATGACCGGCTGTACGCCGGCTCCGGCCACACGGTGTTGCATGGCGGCAGCGGGCACGATCGCTTGATCGGCCACGACCGAAGCACCTTCTACACCGGCGACGGTTACGACACCGTCATTGCCAATCGACCGGGCGACCGGATCTACGCCCAGCCCGGCGATTCGATCAACCCTCTCAATGGCTCGCTATTGACGGCCGTGTCTGCCCACGCCGGCCCAATCAAGGGGTTTGCGATCAAGGGATCTGCCGCGTTCATCCAACGGGTCGAAGACGATTTGGCGCTGTTACGCCACTCTCCCCAAGGCCAGCAGATGCTCGCAGAGATGGACGCGGCTGCCGATCGCAACGGCGCCCCGGTAACGATTGTGGAAGATCGGCAGGAGAACGGCAGCGGGTACATCTACGGCAGCCAGGAACTCCTGGCCCTGCTGCAGGACGAACGTGCGCCGGTAGTCGGCGACGATCCCAAGTGGGGGTTCATGGTCGACGGAGTACCAGGGTCTCGGGCTGACCGCGCGCGCATTGAATACAACCGGTCCCAACTGAACCCCTCGGCGGGCACGACTCACCCGCCCATCATCGGGCTCTACCACGAAATGGCTCACGCCTATAACGCCGCCAACGGCACCGCCTTCACGGGTTCCACGCAGGAAGTATTCGAGGGGCAGGCGCACGAAGTGCCTAACAGTGAACGCCAGGCCGTCGGCCTTGAGAGCAGCGCAGCCGCCTTTGATTTTGACAACGATCCTGCCACGCCGGCCATCACCACCAACCCCAAGCCCTTCACTGAAAACGCTTTGAACGAGGAAATGGGTAGGCCACTGCGAGCGCAATACGTAGGTTAAACCAGATCGCGTTTGTCAGCCTTTAACCCCACGTCGAGCATCTTGCGGTATCGTGCGCGCCTGCCGCTGCTGACCCATCCAGCAGCGGGTTTTATTCGAGCCTGCGCATCCATGAAATCTTTCGCCATCGCATCCGCCTTGCTTGCCCTGGCCTTGAGCCTCAGCGGCTGCATCAGCGCGCCCATCGCGCTGACGCCGCAGACCGAACAACGCCTGCAGGCCCAGGCGCCGATCCGTTTCCTGCTGACGTTTGATGACGGTCCCAGCGCCTCGGGGTACAACAACCCGACCCGCTCGGTGATGGCCGACCTGGCAAACAACCCGGTATTGCCGGGCATCAAGGCGGTGTTCTTTCTGCAGACCGAAGCCTCGCGCTCCGGCGGCAGTTCACGGGGCCGCAAGACCATGGAACGTGAGTTCGCGGCCGGGCATGTGCTGGCGTTCCACACGGCCACGGCCTTTCATACCAACCATCGCTGGTTGAGCGACGCTGAGCTTGAACGCACCCTCAGCCAGGGCGCTGCGGATATCGCCGCGATCACCGGCGTGTCGCCGACGCTGGTGCGCCCGCCCTTCTGGAACTACGACCGGCGCACCTTCGCCGCCTACCAGCGCCACGGCATGAAGGTGTTGTTGACCGACCTGAGCGCCAACGACGGCAAGATCTGGGGCTTCAACGCCAGCCCGCGCCGCCGCGAGAACCTGATCCGCCAGCTGTCGGTGGTGCGCGAACGCATCGCCTTGGGGGAATTGCCGACAGTCGACGGCGTGATACCGGTGGTGGTGACCTTCCACGACATCAACCGCTACACCGCGCGACATCTGCAAGAGTACCTGCAGATCCTGATGGACAGCGCCCGGATCGACGGCCTGAAGACCGCCGCCGAGCCGTTCTACACCGATCACGCAGCACTGGAGCGGGCGGCATTGGCGCGTACCGTGAAACAAGCGAGTGAAGAAGTGCATCTGCCCGGGGTGTGGAATTGGGTGTGGGACGCCGATTCCAAGTGATGTGCGTTATCGGGCAGTGCGTTGTCTTTTTTCATACATGCTGTAATGAAGTAGTTATCGTCATGCGGGAACCCCTCCAACTTTTTCACCACTGATCGGCGGTAAATCACCGACGCTCACAAGAAAGAGTATTGACGATGCAAACCTCTTCCGTTGCGCCTAAAGCGCCCGAACCTAATGCCCTCCCCGGCGGATCGCCAGCTCCAGGCGCCACTGCACTCATAAACAGCCCTCCCCCCCAGACCAGCAAGATTGTCAGTGACAAAAATGTCGATATCACACTGACAACCACGTCGTATCAGGGGGAAAGCGGGAAAAAAAATGTGACGATTCTAAAAATCGATACTGCCGATGGCGCGGACGACATTCACATCAGCAAAGGCGAACGCGGCCAACTCAATGCCGTGATAAATGGCAAAAGTTATTTACTGCCCGCTGCTAACAGCGATGCGACAGCGATAGCCATCAGGGCGAACAAAGGTGACGACACCGTTCGCATTGATCCTGATGTGATGGCTTACACCCTAATCCATGGAGGTGAAGGTAACGATCATATACAGACCGGAGGTGGTAAAAGCCAAGTTTACGGCGGCGCGGGTAATGACATCATCCAACTGGGCAGCGCAAGCAGTTACGCCGGCGGTGACGACGGCGATGACACCATGATGGGCGGCACAGGCAATAACACCATGTACGGCGGGAACGGTAACGACCGCATGTACGCGGGTTACGGTCCTGACAGCAAAACCAGCTACATGGACGGAGGAAACGATGACGACCTGATGCACGGCGGAAGCGGCCACAACATCATGCACGGCGGCAAAGGCGATGATCAGATAAACGCTTATGGCCGAAGCCATATCTACACGGGTAGAGGTCAAGACAGCGTCTATTCCAACTCAAGCGACGACGTTGTGTACGGTAAACGCAGCGATCACCTGGGATTGCCATTCGGATTCAAGTTTATCGAGACCGTGCCATTGCCCGAAAATGCAGGGCGCAAGGCGATTGATATCGAAGGTTCCCCGGCATTCAAGCAACGGGTTGAGGATGACCTGGAGTTTTACCGAGGCTCTCCCAACAGCCAGCACATGTTGAATGAACTGGACGCCGCCGCAGAGCGCAGCGGAGCCAAAGTCACGATAATGCAAGATATCACTGATACTCACATCGTCGTGCCGCCGGAGGGCGTTCCCCTGGAAGAATGGCAGGACCCCACGATCATCCACGATGGGGTCCGTGGCGCGGGCACGACAGAATCGTTTGTGACCTATAACCCGGTCATCCCCAGAGAAGCCTCGGACGAGTCGCGTGTGTTTCTGCCGACCACCACGACCCTGTACCACGAACTGGGTCACGCTTATAACGCAGCCACAGGCAGCACATTTCTCGGCAATACGGAAATTATCCGCCCGGACGGCACACGCACCCAGGAGCCCAATGATGAACGCCAGGTCGTCGGCCTGGATACTGCCAGTCCGCCCTTCGACTTTGACAACGACCCCGCAACCGCGCCAACCACGTCAAATCCTTACCCACTGACCGAAAACGCGTTACGAGAAGAAATGGGCCTGCCCCTGCGAAAAAGCTACGGCTCCCTGTGAGTCGAGCTGACCGCTCAGCCCCGTGACGGTCAGCGACCGCTCCTCGACAACCTGTTGCCTCTCGCCAGGAGTGCAGTGCCGAGTCGCACTAAGCGCGCGACTCGATCCCCAATTCATCCCACACCGATTCGGCCAGATGAAACGTCGCATTCGCCGCCGGAATCCCGCAGTAGATCGCGCTTTGCATCAGCACTTCCTTGATCTCGGCACGGGTCACGCCATTGCTGGCGGCGGCGCGCAGGTGCAGTTTGAGTTCTTCGCCGCGGTTCATGCCGATCAGCATGGCGATGGTGATCAAACTGCGGGTGTGCCTGGGCAGGCCGGGGCGGGTCCAGATATCGCCCCAGGCGTGGCGGGTGATCATGTCCTGGAATTCGCTGTTGAACTCGGTCAAGGCATTCAGGCTTCGGTCGACATGCGCGTCACCCAGCACTTCGCGGCGCACTTGCAGGCCGTCGGCGTAACGTTGTTTCTCGTCCACAAAAGACTCCTCAGCGGGCCAGCAGAAATTGAATGACCCGGTCGCTGAACGCCGCACCAGCTTGCACGTTGGACAGGTGGGCGGCGTAGAACTCGGCGTACTCGGCCCCCTGTACCTGGCGCTGGATAAAGTGGCTGCCGGCGGGCGGTGTGACAGCGTCTTCAGTGCCGGCGATCACCAGGGTCGGCACGTGGATCGCCGACAGTTGCTCGCTAAAGTCTGCATCGCGCACCGCTGCGCAATTGGCGGCGTAGCCCTGGGGCGAGGTGGCCGCGAGCATGTCGGTAATGCGCTTGGCCTGCTGCGGGTTGGCCGCCGCGAAATCGGCGGTGAACCAGCGCGCGATCGACGCGTCGCGCAGCGCCACCATCGCGGCCGCACCGTCGCGCAGGACCATCTCGATACGCGGGTTCCACACGTCTGATGTACCGATCTTGGCCGCAGTGTTGCACACCACCAGGCGCTGCAAACGATCCCCCGCGTGAATCCCCAGCCATTGGCCGATCAGCCCGCCCATGGACAGCCCGCAGAAATGCGCGAGCGGGATGTCCAGCGCGTCCAGCAGCGCAATCACGTCGCGGCCGAGTTGTTCGATGCTGTAGGGGCCTTCGGTCACCAGGGATTGGCCGTGGCCACGGGTATCGAAGCGCAGCACGCGAAAGTGCTCGGCAAAGGCCGGGACCTGGGTGTCCCACATATTCAGGTCGGTGCCCAGCGAATTGGACAGCACCAGCACCGGTGCATCGATGGGGCCATCCAGTTGGTAATGCAGTTCGCCCTCGGCGAGTTGTACAAAAGCCACAGCAATCTCCTCAGGCAGTCAGTGCAAAGTGTTCGGTTACAGCACGGCTGACCCAGGTTTGGGCCTGGCCCAGGTAGTGCGCCGGGTCGAGCAGGCGGTCCAGGTCTGTCGCCGACAACTCGGCGGTAATGAGTGGCTCATCGGCGAGGACGGCGCGCAGATGGCGTTGTTCGGCCACCGCGCGTTTGCAGCACTGCTCCAGCAGGTGGTGCGCGGTGTCGCGGCCCAGGCGCTGCGCGAGCACGATGCTGACGGCTTCGGCCAACACCAGGCCCTGGGTCAGGTCGAGGTTGCGCGCCATGCGCTCGGGGTCGACTTCCAGCCCTGCGCTCACCAGCAGCGCCTGTTGCAATGCGCCAGAGACCAAGCGGCAAATCTCCGGCAGGGTTTCCCATTCGGCATGCCACAGGCCCAGGCTGCGTTCGTGTTCCTGGGGCATGGCGCTGAACAGCGTCGCCACCAGGCCAGGCACGCGGGTCGCAGCGCTGATCAGCACGGCGGCGCCCACCGGGTTGCGTTTGTGCGGCATGGTCGACGAGCCGCCTTTGCCGGGCGCCGCCGGCTCGAATACTTCCGCCTCCTCGGTCTGCATCAGCAGGCTGATATCGCGGCCCAGCTTGCCAAGGCTGCCGGCGATCAGACCCAACACGCTGGCGAACTCCACCAGGCGATCACGCTGGGTATGCCAGGGTTGCTCGGGCAAGGTCAGTTGCAACTGCGCCGCCAACGCTTGGGCAACGGGCATTGCCTGTTCGCCAAGCGCAGCCAACGTGCCGGAGGCGCCGCCGAATTGCAGCACCAGCAAGCGCGGTTTCAGCTCGATCAAGCGCTGGCGGCTGCGGGTCACCGCGCCCAACCAACCGGCGATTTTCATGCCCAGGGTGACCGGCGTGGCATGCTGCAACCACGTCCGCCCGGCCAACGGTACAGCCGCATACCGCTGGGCCTGGGCTGCCAGAATATCGCCGAGGCGAGCCAGGTCGGCTTCGATCAACGCCAGCGCGCGCCGCAGTTGCAGGACCAGGCCAGTGTCCATCACATCCTGGCTGGTCGCGCCCAAATGCACATAGCGTTCGGCACTCGGGTCTTCACCGGCCACCCACTTGCCCAGCGCCTTCACCAGCGGAATCGCCGAATTGCCCGCCGAGGCAATCGCCACGCCGAGGGCGTCGACGTCATACAACGACGCCAGGCACGCCTGGGCAATCGGCGCGACGGCCGCCTGCGGGATCAACCCGACCTGGGCCTCGGCCCGTGCCAGTGCGGCTTCGAAATCCAGCATGCCCTGCAGGCGCCCCTGGTCGCAGAACACCTCGGCCATGCTCTCAGCGCTGAAGTAAGCGTCGAACAGTTGGTTGCTCGTGCGCAGCGTCATACCGCCTCCTTTATAAATCGTGATGCAGGTACGCCGCCTGTTTCGGCAGGCGCAGGCTGAACAGGAAAGCCACCGCCATCATGCCGGTGACGTACCAATAAAAGGTGTTCTCCATGCCCAAGGATTTCAAACCCAAGGCCACGTATTCCGCCGAGCCGCCGAAGATCGCGTTGGCCACCGCATAAGCCAGGCCCACACCCAGGGCGCGCACCTGGGGCGGGAACATTTCCGCTTTGACCAGGCCGCTGATGGAGGTGTAGAAACTGACAATGGCCAACGCCAGCGTGATCAGCACAAACGCCAGGAACGGACTGCTGACGGTTTTCAGGCTGAGCAGGATCGGCACCGTAAACAAGGTGCCCAGCGCGCCGAACCACAGCATCGAATTACGGCGACCGATCTTGTCGGCCAGCATGCCGAACAGCGGCTGCATGCACATATAAAGGAACAGCGCGCCGGTCATGATGTAGCTGGCGGTCTTGGCGTGCATCCCGGCGGTGTTCACCAGGTACTTCTGCATGTAGGTGGTGAACGTGTAGAAAATCAGCGAGCCACCGGCGGTATAGCCGAGCACGGTGATAAAGGCCGCTTTATGGTCACGGAACAGCGCGGCGATGCTGCCGGCGTCCTTGTCTTCGCGCATTTCCTTGCTGGTGGTTTCTTTCAGGCTGCGACGCAGCAGCAGGGAGATCACCGCCGCGATGGCGCCGATCACGAACGGAATCCGCCAGCCCCAGGCGCGCAGTTCGTCTTCACTGAGGATCTGTTGCAGGACCACCACCACCGACACCGCCAGCAGTTGCCCGCCGATCAGGGTCACGTACTGGAAGGAGGCGAAGAACCCACGCTGGCCCTTGAGCGCCACTTCACTCATGTAGGTCGCGGTGGTGCCGTATTCGCCGCCCACCGACAAGCCCTGGAACAGCCGCGCCACCAGCAGTAACGCCGGGGCCCAGGCGCCGATGTCTTTGTAGCTGGGCAGGAAGGCGATGACCAGGGAACCGGCGCACATCATCAGCACCGAGATCATCATCGAGTTTTTGCGCCCGTGCTTATCGGCCACCCGGCCAAACAGCCAGCCGCCGATGGGCCGCATCAAGAACCCGGCGGCGAACACGCCGGCGGTGTTGAGCAGTTGCACCGTGGGGTCGTCCGAGGGGAAAAACGCCGGGGCGAAGTAAATGGCGCAGAAGGCGTAGACGTAGAAGTCGAACCATTCGACGAGGTTGCCGGAGGATGCCCCGACAATCGCAAAAATCCGTTTGCTGCGTTCTTCTCCGGTGTAGTGACTGGTTGTTGTTGTCATGTTTTTTTCACTCAGTGGGAACGGTTATAGCCTAGACACACTTTGCAACAACCATGTTCCGCTTGTAGACATTTACATAGGTGTTGCCTGAAATGGTCTCATCGGGGGCAAGCCCCCTCCCACACTTGAATGTATTCACACATCAAAGGTGGGAGGGGGCTTGCCCCCGATAGGTTCTCAAGCCAACTCAGTAATCAAAGAACACCGTTTCCTTATCCGCGCCCTGCAACACCACATTCCACTGATGCACACCGTCCGCATCCGGCTTGGCAATCAAGGTACTGCGCCGCTCTGTGGGCACGCGCGCGAGCAACGGGTCATCCGCATTCAGCGCCTCACCGTCAAAATAAATCCGCGTGAGCAAGTGTTTCACCAGGCCACGGGCAAATACCAGCACCACCAGGTGCGGCGCCTGGGTCGTGCCCGCCAGCCCCGGCACGCTGCCCGGCTTGACGGTGGTAAAGCGGAAGCGCCCTTCAGCATCCACCGGCACCCGGCCGAAGCCTTCGAAGTTCGGGTCCAGCGCTTTGTCCTGGTCGTCCTCCGGGTGGTCGTACTTGCCGGCGGCATTGGCCTGCCAGACTTCCAGCATGGCATCGTTGACGACATCACCGTTGCCATCCACCACTTGCCCGCTGATCGCCACGCGTTCGCCAAGGGTCGCGGCGTTGGCCAGGGCTTCGCGGTTCAGCCAGGTCAGGCCGATGTGGTAATACGGCCCGACGGTGTGGGACGTGGTCGCGTAAAGGCTCATCTCATTTCTCCATCGGCGTGGCGTCGCGGCCGCGCAGGACAATGTCCCAGCGGTAGCCGAGGGCATAGGAAGGAATGGTTTTTTCCAGGTCGAACGTGGCGATCAGGCGTTGCTTGGCCGAGGTGTCCGGTACGCAGTTGTAGATCGGGTCGTACTCGAGCAGCGGGTCGCCGGGGAAATACATCTGCGTGACCAGGCGCGTCAGCACGCTCGGGCCGAACAGCGAAAAATGGATATGCGCCGGGCGCCACGCATTGTGGTGGTTGCCCCACGGGTAGGCGCCGGGCTTGATGGTCTGGAACTGGTACCAGCCCTCGGCGTCGGTGACGGTACGCCCGGTGCCGGTGAAGTTCGGGTCGAGCGGCGCGTCGTGCAGATCGCGCGCGTGGTTGTAGCGGCCGGCCGCGTTGGCCTGCCAGATCTCCACGAGGATGCCCGGTACCGGCAGACCGTTTTCATCGAGCACGCGCCCGTGAACGATGATGCGCTCGCCCTGCGGCTCGCCGTCGTGCTGCGCAGTCAGGTCGTTGTCCTTCTCGTTGATGCGCTCGGCGCCGATGGTCGGCCCGGTGATTTCCGACAGGGAATGGGGCAGGAACACCAACGGCTGAGACGGCGAACGCAGGTTCGTCGACTGGTAGGCCGGGTGCAGGTAATCAGGTTGAGTGCCCGCTTGCGGGCGCCGGTAACCGGGCTTGTCACTCATGGAGCGGTCCTCTCTTATTAGATGCGTTCAATCGCCAGCGCCAGGCCCTGGCCCACCCCGACACACATGGTCGCCAGACCTTTGCGGCCGCCGGTTTTTTCAAGTTGATGCAGGGCCGTCAGCACCAGTCGCGCACCGCTCATGCCCAGAGGATGGCCGAGGGCGATGGCGCCGCCGTTCGGGTTGACCTGGGGCGCATCGTCGGCGATGCCCAATTCACGCAACACCGCCAGGCCCTGGCTGGCGAAGGCTTCGTTGAGTTCGATCACATCGAAATCGGTGACGGCCAGGCCCAGGCGTTCCACCAGCTTGCGAACCGCCGGCACCGGGCCGATGCCCATCACCCGTGGCGCGACACCGGCGCTGGCCATGCCCAGCACTCGGGCACGGGCGGTCAGGCCATGTTTTTTTACGGCCTCGGCAGACGCAAGAATCAGCGCCGCCGCCCCGTCGTTCACACCCGACGCATTGCCGGCGGTGACGGTCTTGTCCGGGCCATTGACCGGTTTGAGCCGGGCCAGGGTTTCCAGGGTGGTGTCGGCCCGTGGATGCTCATCGTGTTCCACCACGGTTTCGCCTTTTTTATGGGCGACCCGCACCGGCACGATCTCTTCGGCGAAGAACCCGGCGGCCTGGGCGGCGGCGGTGCGTTGCTGGCTGCGCAGGGCGAAGGCGTCCTGGTCGGCGCGGGACACATGGTAGTCGTCGGCGACGTTATCGGCGGTCTGCGGCATCGCATCCACGCCGTACTGGGCCTTCATCAGCGGGTTGATGAAGCGCCAGCCGATGGTGGTGTCTTCGAGCTTCATGTTGCGCGAAAACGCCGTGTCAGCCTTGCCCATCACGAACGGCGCGCGGGACATCGACTCGACGCCGCCGGCAATCGCCAATTCCATTTCTCCGCTGGCAATCGCACGAAAGGCGGTGCCGATCGCGTCCATGCCCGAAGCGCACAAACGGTTGAGGGTCACGCCGGGAATGCTCGAAGGCAGGCCCGCCAACAACAGCGCCATACGCGCGACGTTGCGGTTGTCTTCACCGGCCTGGTTGGCGCAGCCGAGGAACACTTCATCGACGGCGTGCCAATCCACGCTAGGGTTGCGTTCGATCAGCGCCTTGATCGGCAGTGCCGCCAGGTCGTCGGCACGCACCGTGGACAGGCCACCGCCGAAACGGCCGATGGGGGTACGAATTGCATCGCAGATAAATACGTCGCGCATCAGGCTTCTCCGGGTGCTTGGCCGTGGGCGGCCGCTGTGCGGGCTTCGAGATCACGCAGGGCGGTCAGCTCGACTGCCGTCGGTTCCGCGGTGGTGCTGACCTGATCGGCAAAGCGAATAGCCCAGCCGGTGGCCGCGACCACTTGCTCGCGGGTCACGCCGGGGTGCAGCGCGGTGACCACGAACTCATGGCTGCCCTCTTCCGGCTCCATGATGCACAGGTCGGTAATAATCCCGACAGGACCGGCGCCGGGCAGGCCCAGGCGCTTGCGTGAATCGCCGCCCTCGCCGTGGCCGACGGAGGTGATGAAGTCCAGCTTGTCGACAAACGAACGCGCCGACTGCTTGAGAATGATCAGCACGCTCTTGGCCGAGCCGGCAATCTCCGGCGCGCCACCGGCACCCGGCAGGCGCACTTTGGGCTGGTGATAATCGCCGACCACGGTGGTGTTGATATTGCCGAAACGGTCGACCTGGGCCGCGCCGAGAAAACCGACGTCGATGCGCCCGCCCTGCAGCCAGTAGCGAAAGATCTCACCGGTGGGGACGACAGTGTCGGCAGTTTCCGCCAACTCGCCGTCACCAATGGACAGCGGCAATACGCTGGGCTTGGCGCCAATCGGGCCGGACTCGTAGATCAGCACCACATCCGGCGAGGACGTCAGGCGCGCCAGGTTGGCCGCCTTGGACGGCAGGCCGATGCCGACAAAACACACCGAATCATTCTTCAGGCGGCGTGCAGCGGCGACGGTCATCATTTCATTGGTCGAGTAAGCCATTACTTGGCCTCCTGCGCGGCGGCCAGCTTGGCCTGGAATTCACTGAAATCGGCAGTGCCGTGGATGTATTCGTCGATCCAGGCGGTAAACGTCCCACGGTCGCGAGCGATCGGGTCCCAGGCCTGGTAGAAACGGTTATCGCGTTGGTTATAGCCATGGGCATAGGACGGGTGCGCGCCACCAGGCACATGGCACACCGCCGTCAGCGCCCAGGTCGGCAGCACGCAGCTGTTCATTGGCGCGTTGAGGTCGTCGACGATTTCTTCGACGGTGACGATGCAACGCTTGGCGGCCAGCGCCGCTTCCTTCTGCACGCCAAGAATGCCCCAGAGCAGCACATTGCCCTTGCGGTCGGCCTTTTGCGCGTGGATCACGCTGACGTCCGGACGTACCGACGGCACCGCCGCCAGCACTTCGCCGGTGAATGGGCAGGTGACGGTCTTGATCAACGGGTTGACCTTGGGCAGATCGGAACCGGCGTAGGCGCGCAACACCGCGAACGGCAGGCCGGAAGCACCGGCGACGTAGGCATTGGCCAGGTCGGCGTGGCTGTGTTCCTCAATATCCAGGGGTTGCGGCCAGTGTTTCTCGACCGCATCACGCAGGCGATGCAGGGAACCCACGCCAGGGTTGCCGCCCCAGGAAAAAATCAACTTGCGGGCGCAGCCGGCGCCGATCAACTGGTCGTAGATCAGGTCAGGCGTCATACGTACCAGCGTCAGGTCTTTCTTGCCCTGACGAATGATTTCATGACCCGCTGCCGTAGGGATCAGGTGGGTAAAGCCTTCCAGTGCGACAGTATCGCCGTCGTTCACGAATCGCTTCACCGCGTCACGCAGCGCAAGAATTTCAGCCATGGGTTCGGGCTCCCGGTGTGGATCGAAAAAGGCGCGAAGGTGGCGCCGAAGTACTTGAAGGTTAAGCCGGGGCAAAAAGCCAAACAATCCGATAATCGACACAGTGTTCGATTATCGAACCAATTGTTGTCTAGCTAATCTTTCTTGCGCCCACAGGAATTGCGCGTGTCTTCAGGTGGCGTCGGCATGGCTGACCATGCCTTTGATCACCACGGCGGCCGTGGCCAATGCGGCGGGGATCACCAGCGCGGTGAGCACCTGCTCGAAGTTCCAGCCCAGGCCCAGCAAGGTGGCGCCCATCCATGCGCCGAGGATCGCGCCGAAGCGGCCGATACCGAGCATCCATGACACGCCGGTGGCGCGGCCCTGGGTCGGGTAGAAGCGTGCGGCCAGGGACGGCATCGCCGATTGCGCACCGTTGACGCACATCCCGGCGACCAGCACCAAGGTCGCCAACACGGTGATATTGCCCAGGCTCTGCCCTACCGCGTAGGCAAATACCCCGGCCAGCAGGTAGAACGTGCCGATGACCTTGTGCGGGTTGAACCGGTCCATCGCCCAGCCCACCCCGACCGCACTCAACACGCCACCAAACTGGAATAGCGCACCGATGAACGCGGCCTGTTCCATGCTCGCGCCACTGTCGCGCATCAGCGTGGGCAGCCAACTGGTCAGCAGGTACACAATCACCAGGCCCATGAAGTAGGTGAGCCAGAGCAACAAGGTGCCGGCGCTGTAGGTGCCGGAGAAGATCACCGCGAATACGTTGCGCGCCTTCACGGTTTTTTGCTCGGGCACGCTGAAACCGCTGGCTTGGGCGACAATGCCGGGCTCGATGGGTGACAAGGCTTTGCGCACCTTGTCGGTGCTGCGGTTGCGCACCACCAGGTAGCGCGCAGATTCCGGCAGCCATCCCCACAACACCACCGCGAGGATCAACGGCAAAATACCGCCGATAAGCAGCAAGCTGTGCCAGCCGAATGCCGGGATCAATTTGGCCGAGATAAACCCGCCACCGGCCATGCCCAGGTTGAAACCGCAGAACATGCTGGTCACCAGCAGCGATTTATGGCGTTCGGGGGTGTATTCGGACAGCAGCGTGGTGGCATTCGGCATACCGGCGCCCAACCCCAGGCCGGTGAGGAAGCGCAACACCAGCAACTGATCGACGTTGCTGCTGTAGGCCGAGGCCAGGCTGAAGGCGCCAAACACCAGCACCGCACTCACCAATACCACTTTGCGCCCGAAACGGTCCGCCAGCGGGCCGGAACCCAGGGCGCCGAATACCATGCCAATCAGCGCGGCGCTCATCACCGGGCCGAGGCTGGCGCGGTCAATGCCCCAGTCCTGGGACAGCGCGGGCGCGATGAAGCCCATGGCGGCGGTGTCGAGGCCATCGAGAAAGACAATCAGGAAACACAGGATCACCACACGCCACTGATAGCGTGACAGTGGCTGGGCGTTGATGAAGGACTGCACGTCCAGGGTGGTAGCGACAGAAGGTTGATTCATTATTGTTATTCCACACCGATGGCGGGCCAACGACCTGGGGTCGTCATTATTATTGGGCGGCGCTCAGAGCGCTGCCGCACAGTAATAACCCAGGGGAAACAACGTCAATTGATCGAACCGGGATCTGTGCGGTCACCGAACAGCTTAGGCAAACAGTTGCGCACTCAACTCACGGCTGGCGCTGAGCATGCTCGGCAGGAAGCGCTGCTCCAGTTCGCTGCGGCTGACACGACCGGCATGGGTACTCACGTTGAGCGCCGCCAGCACCTGGCCGGACGCGTCATACACCGGCACCGCAATGGAACGCAGGCCTTGCTCCAACTCCTGATCGACGATGCACCAGCCCTGCTGGCGCACGTGTTGCAGACACTCGAACAAGGCTTCAGGCGTGGTAAGGGTGCGACTGGTCTTGGTTTGCAGGTCGGCGTGGTCGAGGTAGTCCTGCAGCGACGCATCGTCCAGCGCCGCCAGCAGGATGCGGCCCATGGAAGTGCAGTACGCCGGCAAGCGCCCGCCTACCGAGAGGTCCACGGAAATCAGGCGCTGTGTGGTGGCCGACCGGGCGATATAGAGGATGTCGTCGCCTTCCAGGGTGGCCATGTTGCAGGCTTCGTGAAGCTGCTCGCTCATGCGGTCCAGGTACGGTTGAGCGGAGACCGCCAACGGCGTCGAGGACAGATAGGCATGCCCGAGGGTCAGCACCTTGGGCAACAGCGAATAGGTGCGCCCGTCAGTGGTGGCGTAGCCGAGCTTGATCAAGGTGTGCAGGCAACGGCGCACGGCGGCGCGGGGGATTTCGGTACGGTGGCTGATTTGGGCGATGGTCAAGTGACGCTTGCGTTCCTGGAACGCCTGCACCACGGCCAGGCCACGGGCCAGGGAGGTCATGAAGTCCGGATCACCGGTGAATGCCTGGATGCGTTTGGCCGGTGAAGCCACGATCGGCGGCGCCGCTGACGCGAAGGAGTTGCGCAATTGATCGTTCATTTCAAGGTCCTCTTTATTATTTTCAACCGCTGGCGCTTATCGGCAACCGCGAAGGTTGCTCGCTATTGAAAGCCGCCCCGACCGGGAGACACAAGGTTGAGCCAGCAACGTTGGGCGATTATCGGACGATCATGCGATTATCGCAATTTTGCCGGCGCGATCATAAAAACCGGATTGCATGACAGCATTGGGCTTACGCCGGCATTTATGCCGGCCACTTCCCAACCAAGACTGACGCGTGCATGTAACAAAAGCCTCACACAACGTTGACGCTTTTTAACTTTATGATGATAGTGTTATTAAAATGCGTCGCTATAATGCAACCTGTGCAGAGGTCAGCCCGATGTCCATATCGGGATGGGAGCTCGCCCGGCATCGTATGTTGATTATGCTGCCGTTTATAAATACCGGTTCAAGGAAGTCACCGCTGGCAATTCGTCTAAAGTTGAAGGGTTCACCTGTTCAACTTAAAACATGCCGAGGGCAATGTTCGGGTGTAGCACTGCACGTTAATTAAACTCAACTCAAATTAGGTAACACTGTGACGAAAGATGAACTGCGCGCGGAACTTGAGCGCCAGGAGCAACGTTACAAGGACGTATACGGCGGGGAAGTCACCACCTACGCCGCTCAGCCTGAACCAGAGCGCAAGCCATGGCGCAAACGAGCGAGTCTGCTCGATCAGGCCTTTGCCCAGGAGATCCAAAAGATTGAACAGGAACTCAAAACCGAAGAGCCATAAGCATCAAGGTTTGAGTCCAACGGGTTCTGCTGTCTCCGCCGGCTCACCGCCGGCGGAGGGCACCTCGCTCGTGGGTCAATTATTCAGCGTCCTGCTGCGACCAACGAAATTTCGTACAAATGTTTCAGAGATGACGTTTAGGTGACAAAAACCCACCTCTACGACGCCGCGCTTTGTAAATCAAAGACTTGCCGAGCCCCCGAAAACCCTGGGATGCGCGCTGCTGCCCGGCTTTTTTTCAATGAAGATTGTTACCGATGAGCAGCTAGTGCATCGATTACCGAGGTTTTCTGGCATAATCGCGCCCCCTTACGACCGGGTCAGAAAACCTTCATGATCGATTTATTCAGCGGACTGGATGCTTGGGTTCTCGTGAGCCTGCTGCTCGCCCTGGCCTTTGTCCTCGCCTTCGAGTTCATCAATGGCTTTCATGACACCGCTAACGCGGTGGCCACAGTCATCTATACCAAAGCCATGCCGCCGCATCTGGCCGTGTTCTTCTCCGGGTTGTTCAACTTCCTCGGCGTATTGCTCGGCGGTGTCGGTGTCGCCTACGCCATCGTGCATTTGCTGCCGGTGGAATTGCTGATCAATGTGAACACCGGCCATGGTCTGGCGATGGTCTTCTCATTATTGGCCGCGGCGATCACCTGGAACCTGGGCACCTGGTACTTCGGTATTCCCGCCTCCAGCTCTCACACCCTGATCGGCTCGATCCTGGGTGTCGGCCTCGCGAATGCGCTGATCAACGACATTCCCCTGGCTGACGGGGTGAACTGGCAGAAGGCGATCGATATCGGTGCGTCCCTGGTGTTCTCGCCCATGGCCGGCTTTCTGGTCGCAGCCCTGTTGCTGATCAGCCTGAAGTGGTGGCGTCCGCTGTCCAAGATGCATAAAACTCCGGACGAGCGCCGCAAGGTCGACGAGAAGAAGCGCCCGCCGTTCTGGAACCGCTTGGTTCTGGTGATTTCCGCCATGGCCGTGAGTTTCGTCCACGGCTCCAACGATGGGCAAAAAGGTATCGGCCTGATCATGCTGGTGCTGATCGGTATCGTGCCGGCGCAGTTCGTTCTCGACCTGGGCAGCACCACTTACCAGATCGAGCGTACCCGCGACGCCACCCTGCACCTGAACCAGTTCTACCAGCGCAATCAAGTAACCCTGGGCGAATTCCTGGCTCTGGGCAAAAGCGTGAAGGACGACCTGCCGGGCAAGTTCCGCTGCAACCCACAGCAGACTGAACCGACCATCAACGCGCTGCTCGACACCTTGAAAGGTGTTTCCGACTACCATTCGTTGACGTCCGACCAGCGCATTGAGGTACGCCGCTACCTGCTGTGCCTGGACGACACCGCGAAGAAAGTCGGCAAGCTGCCAGGCCTGGACGCCCGTGAGAAATCCGACCTCGACAAGCTGCGCAAAGACCTGACCGCCACCACCGAATACGCACCGTTCTGGGTGATTATCGCGGTCGCACTCGCCCTGGGCCTGGGCACCATGGTCGGCTGGAAGCGCGTGGTACTGACCATCGGCGAGAAGATCGGCAAGCAGGGCATGACTTATGCCCAAGGCATGTCAGCGCAAATCACCACCGCCAGCATGATCGCTCTGGCCAACATCTTCAGCCTGCCGGTGTCGACAACGCACGTGCTGTCGTCCGGTGTTGCCGGCACCATGGTTGCCAACAAGAGCGGCCTGCAAGGCGGCACGGTGAAGACCATCCTGATGGCCTGGGTATTGACCCTGCCGGCGACCGTAGGCCTGTCGGCCGGGTTGTTCTGGATGGCGTCCAAGGCGCTGGGCAGCTGATAGCCCGCTGGCCATGACAAAGGTGCGATCCGCGAGGGTCGCACCTTTTTTTATGCGGTCGATCTCAAGCCGAACGCCGTTCAAAAGTGAGAGCGGTGTTGATTAAATCGCGGGCAAAAAAAAGGGCGACCGAAGTCGCCCAAAATGCCTTGCGTGCTCATGTAACCTGGAAAAACCTATGGTTTTTTACGCTTGTTCGCGTCTCTCCAGATAAAAAATCCAAACCCTACGAAGAACAGCACCATGAGGCCAACTGTCAGCACTCCGGCAAATACCACATTATCGAAAAACATGACTGGCCTCCTGCTGTTGCCTTGTTGCGATAGGGCTAAGTTAAAGGAGAAGGCGGGATGGGAAATTGACGAGGATCAATGTCGCCCACGACGGGGCGTAAAGAAGGGAAATAACTGACCTGCATCAATAGATGCAGGCTGTTTCAACGCTTTTTCGGTTTGTTTTTCGGTTTTTTCTTAACTTTTCCGAGCGGCATCGCCTGTTCAAACGCCTGGCGAACCTCATTCAGACGTTTGTCGTTGAGGTCATGCACCCGTTTAGCGCGTTCGGCGTTCAGGTCGATCAGTTTGTCGTCATCACTCATGGCTTGGCTTACGTCGTGGCGGGGATCGCTTAATAATGCGGCCTCACTTGCCCGACAGCAAATCAGCGGGCGACAAAATGCAGGTCATCGCCCAAAATCGGCACTTCCCCCTTACCCAAGAGGCGCACACAGGTGGCACTGCACAAGGACCTTCCGCCGTTGCTGGCCCTGCGCGCCTTCGAGGCCGTGGCGCGGCACTTGAGCTTTATCAAGGCGGCCCATGAGTTGTCAGTGACCCAGAGCGCGCTCAGCCATCAGGTACACAAGCTCGAACAGTACTTGGGCAAACCATTATTTATCCGACGCACCCGCGCGATTGATCTGACCGCAGACGGCCAACACTACTACGAGCAAATCCGCCCTGCCCTCGACCTGATCGCCGCCGCCACCCGCAGCCAACGGGTGGTGTCCAGCGTCACGGTGTTGCGCATCGGCTTGCTCGCGTCCTTCGCCACCTTATGGCTGGCGCCGCGCCTGGCCGGTTTTCTGCAACGCTACCCGCAGATCGAGGTGGAGCTGGTGCCAGCGATTCAACTGGCGAACGTCGCGGCGGCCGAGGTCGACCTGGCCATCCGCTATGGCAAGGGCGACTGGCCCGACGTGCAGGCCACGCGGCTGATGCCGGAAGTGCTCTCCCCCGTGTGCAGCCCGGCGTTCAAGGCCAGCCGGCAGCACAACGGCGCGCTGCTGATGGCCACCTCGCACCGCCCGTTCGAATGGACGGATTGGTCCGGCCATTATCAAGTCGACCTCAGCCCGCATCCGCGCGTGGTGCTGCATGACTACAACATCGTGGTCGAAGCCGCCGTGGCCGGCCAAGGTATCGCCATGGGCCGTCACCGCTTGATCGAGCGCCGGCTCCAGGACGGCAGCCTGGTAGAAGCCTTCGACTGGCCGCCGTATCGCAGCGAAATCGGCTACTGGCTGATCGCGCCCCAAGGCCCCGCCAGCGCGGCGGCCGAATGTTTCAGCGCGTGGTTGAAGGCTGCCTGCGCCGACGCGTGAGTTATTTAGATACGTCGGATGATATCTATGCGTTTGTCGTCCATCACCTTGATCAACATGCTGAAACCTCTCAACCCAGAGGATTCAACATGCGTGATTCCATCCGACAACGCGTGCAGGCCCTCGGCCTCACGCTGCCGACGCCCAGCCAGCCGATTGCCAATTACATCAACCATGTGATCAGCCGGAATCCGTTGTTTATCTCCGGGCAAATCCCGTTGCTGGACGGCAAACCGGCCTATGTCGGCCGCCTGGGCGAATCCCTCGGTGACAAAGGCCGGCATGTACGCACGGCTGTCGGTGTGTTCAGCCTGCCGGGGGGCGTGGCGGTGGAAGTCGACGCCATGTTCGAGCTGCAGCCATGAGCCCGCTCGACGTCCAGCGCCTGCGCGAGGCCACGCCGGGTTGTCGGTCCGGTCTCGTACACTTCAACACGGCCGGTGCTGCATTGCCGAGCCAGGCGACCCTCGACACCATCATCGAGCAACTGCAACGCGAAGCGTGCGACGGCCCGATGGAGGCCAGCGAGCATGGCGCCATCCTGGTGGAAAAAGCCCGCCGCGCCGCCGGCCAGTTGCTCAATGCACCCACCGCGTCGATTGCCTTTGCCGGCAGCGGCTCGACCGCCTGGAGCCTGGCGTTCCAGGCGCTGGGCCGGTGGCAGCCGGGCGACAGGATTCTGGTGGGGCGCCACGAATGGGGCGGCAACCTGGCGAGCATGGAACTGGCGGTGCAGGCCGGTGCGCGAATCGAGGTGATCCCCTGCGATGAAACCGGTGCAGTCTGCCCGGTAGCCCTGGAAGCGATGATCGACGCAAGCGTGAAACTGATCGACCTGACCTGGCTCCCCGCCAATGGCGGCCTGATCAACCCCGCCCAGGCGATTGGTGAAGTGGCCAGGCGGCATGGCATCCCCTACTTCATCGATGCCGGCCAGGCGGTCGGCCAGGTGCCGGTGGATGTGCAGGCGCTGCACTGCAACGTGCTCAAGTCGGCGGGCCGCAAGCACCTGCGCGGGCCACGGGGCACGGCGCTGCTGTACGTGCGGCCGGACTTTCTGGCGCGGTTGAACCCTGCGCAGCGCGATGTGTTTTCAGCGCCGTGGAGCGCCCAGGGGTTCGGCCTGCGCAACGATGCCCGACGCTTTGAAACCAGCGAAACGTCCTACGCCTTATTCGCAGGTTTGGGCAATGCGTTGCAGGAACTCAATCAACTGGGGATTGAGCGGGTGTGGGACCGGGTCCGGCAGACCAGCGAGCGAATCCGCGAAACGTTGCGTCAGACTCCGGGAATCTCCCTGCATGACTTGGGCACCAACCAATCAGGCTTGATCGCCTTCAACCTCGCCGGCTGGGACGCCTTCGAGCTCAAGCGTCGCCTGGAGCTCAAGCGCATCAATATCGGCGCCAACGATGTGGCGTATACCCCACTGGATATGCAGGCACGAGGCCTGGCCAGCATTGCGCGAATCTCCGTCAGCCCGCTCAACACCGATCAGGACATTGAACGGCTGATGGCGGCCTTGCGCGAACTGCGCGATTAAACCTCGACGTCCACCCACAACCCCTGGCGCGGCGCGTCTTCGATCAGCGGCGCCACGGGCACGGTGTTATCGGCGTTGAGCTCGTCGCCCGGGATCGCCAAGTGCGCCTCCGGATCGTCATCGGCTTCACGCCGGCGTTTCTGCTGCTCCTGCTGGCGACGTTGCTCCTCGCGCAGCAAAAACGTCGACTGCTCGGCATCGCCATTTTTCAGGTCGATCGTGCTCTCGTTGGAACTCGCTTGTACGGGCACCACGGGCGGAATATCGGGTTTTTGACGCACCGGGTCGAGTTGCGACGTGACCGGCACAACGCTGACGGGCAGCATAGGTGGCAGCATAATAGTTGTTCTCCTGTCAGCAGGCTGTCGGCGGGCGGCGGGCGGACTTGAGCGCAGGCTTGCCAACCTGTGACCCAGTCGACACTCACAAGTGCCCGCCATCTGTCGACTCAACATTCGATGCACGGCGCAAACCGCGTAGTTTTTGTCAGAGTCCTTTGGATGAGGGCCTTGTTCCGTTAAGATAGTCGGCTTTTTCACGGCGGGAGTCAGGCAGCATGGCGCAGCAGTATCAACCGGGGCAACGCTGGATTAGTGACAGCGAAGCAGAGCTGGGTTTAGGCACCGTTCTGGCACAGGACGGCCGCTTGCTGACCGTGCTCTATCCGGCCACTGGCGACACGCGCCAGTATGCGCTACGGAATGCGCCCCTCACCCGCGTGAGGTTCTCGCCGGGCGACAGCATCACCCATTTCGAAGGCTGGAAAATGACCGTGCAAGAAGTCGACGACATCGACGGCCTGCTGGTCTACCACGGCCTCAATGGGCAGAACGAGCAGGTCACCCTGCCGGAAACCCAACTGTCGAACTTCATCCAGTTCCGCCTGGCCAGCGACCGTCTGTTCGCCGGGCAGATCGACCCGCTGGCCTGGTTCTCGCTGCGCTATCACACCCTGGAACACACCAGCCGCCAGTTGCAATCTTCGCTGTGGGGCCTGGGCGGCGTGCGTGCGCAACCGATTGCCCACCAGTTGCACATCGCCCGTGAAGTCGCCGACCGTATCGCGCCACGGGTATTGCTGGCCGACGAAGTGGGCCTGGGCAAGACCATCGAAGCCGGCCTGGTGATCCATCGCCAGTTGCTGTCCGGGCGCGCCAACCGCGTGCTGATCCTGGTTCCGGAAAACCTGCAGCACCAATGGCTGGTGGAAATGCGCCGGCGCTTCAACCTGCAAGTGGCGCTGTTCGACGAAGAACGCTTCATCGAAAGCGATGCCGCCAACCCGTTCGAAGACACCCAGCTGGCCCTGGTGGCCCTGGAGTGGCTGGTGGACGACGAGAAGGCCCAGGACGCACTGTTCGCCGCTGGCTGGGACCTGCTGGTGGTCGACGAAGCCCACCACCTGGTCTGGCATGAAGACAATGCCAGCGCCGAGTACTCGCTGGTCGAACAGCTGGCCGAGGTCATCCCTGGCGTGCTGCTGCTCACCGCCACCCCGGAACAACTGGGCCAGGACAGCCACTTCGCGCGCCTGCGCCTGCTGGACCCGAACCGTTTCCACGATCTGCAAGCGTTCCGCGCCGAAAGCGAGAACTATCGCCCGGTGGCCGAAGCGGTGCAGGAACTGCTGGACAAGGGCCGTCTCTCCCCGGCCGCGCACACCACCATCCAGGGTTTCCTCGGCAACGAAGGTGAAGCGCTGCTCACCGCCGTCAACGATGGCGACACCGAAGCCAGCGCGCGCCTGGTGCGCGAGCTGCTCGACCGCCACGGCACCGGCCGCGTACTGTTCCGCAACACCCGCGCCGCGGTGCAGGGCTTCCCGGAGCGCAAGCTGCACGCCTACCCGCTGCCGAACCCGGACGAATACCTCGAATTGCCGCTGGGCGAACATGCCGAGCTGTACCCGGAAGTCAGCTTCCAGTCGCAGCCGGACATTGAGGAAGACAATCGCTGGTGGCGCTTCGACCCACGGGTTGAATGGCTGATCGACCAGCTGAAAATGCTCAAGCGCACCAAGGTCCTGGTGATCTGCGCCCACGCCGAAACCGCGATGGACCTCGAAGACGCCCTGCGCGTGCGCTCCGGCATCCCGGCCACGGTGTTCCACGAAGGCATGAACATCCTCGAACGTGACCGCGCCGCCGCCTACTTCGCCGATGAAGAATTCGGCGCCCAGGTGCTGATCTGTTCGGAAATCGGCAGCGAAGGCCGCAACTTCCAGTTCTCCCACCACCTGGTGCTGTTCGACCTGCCGTCCCACCCCGACCTGCTGGAACAGCGGATCGGCCGTCTGGACCGGATCGGCCAGAAACATGTGATCGAACTGCACGTGCCGTACCTGGAAACCAGCCCGCAAGAGCGCCTGTTCCAGTGGTACCACGAAGCGCTGAATGCGTTCCTCAACACCTGCCCGACCGGCAACGCCTTGCAGCATCAGTTCGGCCCACGCCTGCTGCCGCTGCTGGAAAACGCCGACGACGGCGAGTGGCAAGCCCTGATCGACGAAGCCCGTGCCGAGCGCGAGCGCCTGGAACAGGAACTGCACACCGGCCGCGACCGTTTGCTGGAACTCAACTCCGGCGGCGCGGGCGAAGGCGATGCGCTGGTGGAAGACATCCTCGAGCAAGACGACCAGTTCGCCCTGCCGATCTATATGGAAACCCTGTTCGATGCGTTTGGTATCGACAGCGAAGACCATTCGGAAAACGCGCTGATCCTCAAGCCCAGCGAAAAAATGCTCGACGCCAGCTTCCCCCTGGGCGACGACGAAGGGGTGACCATCACCTACGACCGTAACCAGGCGCTGTCGCGTGAAGACATGCAGTTCATCACCTGGGAACACCCGATGGTGCAGGGCGGCATGGACCTGGTGCTGTCCGGCTCCATGGGCAACACCGCCGTCGCGCTGATCAAGAACAAGGCGCTCAAGCCCGGCACCGTGTTGCTGGAGCTGCTCTACGTCAGCGAAGTGGTTGCCCCGCGTTCGCTGCAACTGGGCCGCTACCTGCCGCCGGCCGCCCTGCGCTGCCTGCTGGACGCCAACGGCAACGACCTGTCCGGCCGCGTGTCGTTCGAAACCTTGAACGACCAGCTGGAAAGCGTGCCACGGGCCAGCGCCAACAAGTTCGTCCAGGCCCAGCGCGACCAGCTGACGCCACGCATCAACGCCGGCGAAGAGAAGATCACCCCGCGCCATGCCGAGCGCGTGGCCGAGGCCAAGCGTCGCCTGGCAGCCGACACCGACGAAGAACTGGCGCGCCTGACTGCGTTGCAAGCGGTCAACCCGACCGTGCGCGACAGCGAACTGGTTGCCCTGCGCCAACAGCGCGAGCAAGGCCTGGCCATGCTCGACAAGGCCGCGCTGCGCCTGGAAGCGATCCGGGTGTTGGTGGCGGGTTGATTGCTGCGTTGCTCAGCTAAAAAGAAGGCCCGCGCAATGCGGGCCTTTTTTATTCACTGAAGAAGGTCTTCGCCAGTCATGGCCTCATCGGGAGCAAGCCCCCTCCCACACTTGGATGCAGTTCCAGTGTGGGAGGGAGCTTGCTCCCGATGGCGTCAACGCGATCTCAAGCCGTCGCAGCAGCAGCCGGCACCGCCACCTCCACCTCCACCGCCACCAGCCCGTCTTTCATCCGTTTGGCATCCCGCACAAAACTGCGCGACGCCTGAAACAGAAACAGCATGGTCAAGAACAGCGCCACCGGAATCAGGTACATGGCGTCATGCAACCCCACCGCTTTATAAGCCTCGGTCATCTGCTCCGCCCCGGCGGCATACATCGCCGAATGGGCAAAGTGATCGGACAAGCCCCCCACCACCACCGGCCCCATGCCGCCACCCAGCAAGTACAGGCCGGCAAAGAACAGCGCCATCGCCGTGGCCCGCAGGCGCGGCTCGACCACGTCCTGGATCGCCGTGTACACACAGGTGTAGAAGTTGTAGGCAAACAACCAACCCACACTGAACAGCGCGACAAACACACCGATCTCGATACGCCCGGCGTGCAAGGCCCAGGCGGTGGTGACGGTGGAAATGATCAGGCTGAACGCGGCAAACAACAGGCGGCCATTGGCAACCCGTTGATGGATCTTGTCGGCAACCCAGCCGCCCAACGTCAGGCCGACCAGCCCGGTCAACCCGACGATCACCCCGGTGGCAACCGCCGCGTCCTGCAACGGCATCAGGAAATAGCGCTGCAGCATCGGCACCAGGAACGAGTTACACGCATAGGTTGCGAAGTTGAAGCACAGCCCGGCCAGCACCAACCAGAGAAAGGTCGGCACCGCCAGCACGCGGCGGATCGGGCGGTCGACGCGTTCCTGGGAGACTTGCACGGTTTCTGCCGCGCCGCGCTTGGGTTCTTTGATAAAGAACATGAAGACCGCGAGGATCAGCCCCGGCACGGCCGCGATAAAGAACGGCGCGCGCCAGCTGTCGAACGCCTTGACCATCGCGCCAATGGTAAAGAACGCCAGTAACAGGCCCAATGGCAGGCCCAGCATGAAAATGCCCATGGCCCGCGCACGACGGTGGGCCGGGAACAGGTCGCCAATCAGCGAGTTGGCCGCCGGCGCGTAGCTGGCTTCGCCGATGCCGATGCCCATACGCACCAACAGGAACGTCCAGAAACTGCCGACCATGCCGTTGATCGCCGTCAACCCGCTCCACGCGAACAGGCCCCACCCCATGAGTTTGCTGCGCGAACCGGTATCGGCCAGGCGCCCGAGCGGCAGGCCGGCAATGGCGTAGACGATGGTGAAGGCGGTGCCGATGATGCCCAGCTGAAAGTCGCTCAGGTGCCATTCCATGCGGATCGGCTCGATGATGATCGCCGGAATGGTGCGGTCGAAGAAGTTGAACAGGTTGGCGAGGAACAGCAGGAACAGAATGCGCCAGGCATTCGCCGCTTGGGTCGAGTTCTGCATGGGTCCGTCTCTTTTATTGTTATGAGAGCTGCGATGCCCGATGCATCCTGCTCAGGTATCTGCAACATAGTCAGGCCGACGACGCTTGTCTGTAATGATTCGTAACGCTGATAGGGCATGATTTCACCCGAAACTACGGGACTTTCCCTACGAAAAATATAAGTGTGCCCTGCTCTTCCCAACGGCCATGGCGCGATTAGAATGGCGAGCCTTCCTGTCACAACCCTTCTTACTTTCCTTATCGAAGACGCCCATGTCCGAAGCCAGTCCGTGTCTGAATTGCGGTGCCTGCTGTTCACACTTCCGTGTGTCTTTCTTCTGGGGTGAGTGCGCCTCGGCGGGGGGCACGGTGCCCGATGACCTGGTGGTGCAGATCAACCCCACACGCGTGGCGATGATCGGGACCGACCAGAAACCCGCGCGCTGCTGCAGCCTTGAGGGCGAAGTGGGCAAAGGCACTCATTGCACGATCTATGAGCAGCGCTCCAGTGTGTGCCGCGAGTTCGACGCCTCCTGGAGCCACGGTGTGCAAAACACCGATTGCGATGCCGCGCGCGCAGCATTTGGTCTGACGCCGCTGGAGCCACCACCTTTCGAGCTCGACCTGCCCATCAGCGCTTAGCCGCCAACAGGGCCGTGATGTCGGTCCGGGTGAGCTGCCCGCCAGCGCGATCATGAACATTTCCGCTGCCCGCAGCGGCGCCCACTTGCCTGCCAGTGCAATTCGCTGACGCCGAATCTTTGGCATTTCGCCATCATTTATCTAAAGAATGCCGGTAAACGGCCGATTCATCAGAGTCGGGCCGGGATTTCCCCTTGAAACGCTAGGGTTAAACCTATCGCCCCGGACCCGGACGCACTGTAAAGTCGCGAACTCCCACTCAGTGATGGCTTTTTAACATTTCACAGCCATCCGCCCAGGTACATGGCGCACAATGACTTCTAAAAATAACTCTGCCACCGTGGTCTCCGATGTGTTGCCGACAGCTCCTGCGGAAAAACCTTCAGGTTCGAAGTCATTGAGCAGCCCCCCTCCACTGGCGACCCAGCAATACCTGTACTTCACCGAGACCAATACCGACCGCATCCTCGACAACCTCGATGGCCTGCGCGACATGGTGTTCCCGCGCCTGCCCCATCAGGAAGTCGATGGCGAGCCGCGCAGCGAACAGGAATTCCCCTCGGTGTGCCTGATCGGCCTGGGCCGCTGCGGTTCGAACATTGCGCTGGACGTGGCCGAGCTGGTCTATAACGCACGCAAGTTCTACCTGAACGAATTCAGTACCGAAGACAAGTCGACAGACAAGGGCTACAGCCCCGCCCAATGGATTCGCAACAACCTGCGCCTGGGCGTCGGCAAGGCCAGCAAACCGGTGTTCCTGGTGGAGCCGCTGGTGATGCTGGGCGACCTGGACAAAGACATCGCCGGGCGCATCCGATTCTCGCGCAAGGGCGAAAAAAGCGGCTTCCTGCGCGATTACAGCAAGATGAAAATCATGGACCTCTCGGAAGTCCATGCCGGTGGCGCCGGTAACGCGCCGATCCTCGGCCAGTACCTGGCCAAGATCATCCTCAATAAAGACACCCAGCGTTTTTCCAGCCCCGACTGGAAGATGATCCATTCGTACCTGATCGACTCCTGCGGCATCAAGGCCAACCAGTCGCGCCTGTATTTCTCGATCTTCAGCGCCGGCGGCGGCACCGGCTCGGGCATGGCGTCGGAGTTCGGCCTGGCCCAACAGCACTCGTACATGAACAAGACGTTCGACACCAAACCGGCCGACGAGCACGACAGCAAAAGCGGCCACGCCTTCGTCTTCGAACCGATCTTCACCAGCGGCATCTGCGTGCTGCCGAACATCTCCGACCACCGCAGCGAAATGTCCGAGGCGCTGCACATCAACGCCGGGCGGCTGCTCTGCAAGTATCTGTCGGAAGAATGGGATTTCTCGTACAACTTCGCCAATGAAGACAGCAGCGAAGCCAGCGTCAAGGGCCGTATCCGCCCGTGGAACGCGATGATGTTGATCTCCAACGACATCATGCGTTACGCCGAAGAGAGCGATGACGGCAATATCCAGAACATTGATGTCAATGCCATGGAAAAGCACGCCAACCAGTATATCTCGCAACAGATCTTCAACATTCTTACCGCCCAGGCGGTCACCACCGACTACGACCAGAACTACTTCCGTCGCGCCGGTATCGACATCGGCGAAACCATCCGCCTGGATGCCAACGACCTGTTCATGAGCCTGGCCGGCCCGGTGGCGATTGCCTACGCCGAATCGGTGGTCCCGGAAACCCCGGCGCCGTCGGGTGACAAGTTCAAGGTGTTCGACAAAGAGCCGCAGCGCCTGAACATCGACGACCTGTTCTTCCGCTCCATCGACCTGCCGCACTTCAACAAAGTCACCCAGGCCATCGAAGGCATCAGCCTGCTGCCGATCGAGTCCAAGCGCTACAAGGCTTCCCTGGAGCAGTACAAGAACTCCGGCTATGACGCGGCGGCGCTGCACGACCTGCACTTCTTCAAGAACTGCTCGTCGGTGGTGTCGATCGTGTCGCTGCCCAAGGACTACAAACTGTCCTACATGGACCTGAACCGCCTCAAGACCCACCTCAACAGCCTGTTCCCCAACACCACGCTCAAGCGCTACGCCCTGGTGATCGGCGCGTCGGCCAACCTGTCGCTGACCACCCTGATCGCCAAGAGCCCGTGCCTGTCGGATGATTTCCTGACGCTGATCGTGGCGTTCATCAAACGCTGCTTTGCGCGCAACCCGTACCGTTTCGACGACACGCTGGACAACTCGATCCTGGACTTCATCATCCACGAGGATTTCGACGAAGAGCGTATCGACGAACTGCTCAATGAGTTTGAAAACCCGGCGAAGATCCTCGACACCAACTGGTACGCGATCAAGCCGATGTATGAGAAGAAGTACCGTGAGTTGATCAATGACAAAGATAAGTTTGTCTCGATCAATGACATTCGCCTGTCACGGGATTGCGTGAAGAAGGCGATCAAGTACTTGCGTGAGATTTACCGTCATCGGATCGGCAAGACGAAGATTATTTCGTTGAACAACCATACCGGCAAAACCGCCTAGTTGTCTGTGGCGAGGGAGCACGCTCCCTCGCCACAGCGATCTGCTAACACCAAGAAACAATTCCCCGGGCATTTCGCCGTCGGCAAAACTGTTCCCGTGACGCGCACGTCACCCTCAGCTGTGACCTTTCTCCACGGCAAGATGCCATCACCGCATCAGCGGTTACTCCGCTACACACTTGCAGCGGCGCAAACTGCGCACCATTTTCGCGCAGGCTTTTCTTACGCTGCCCTTTCCTGGATCAGAATCCACGGCGAAACCACCACCGCCCACAGGCTCGGATCACGCTCCAGCAGGTCCAATGCCCGCGTCGCAGACACTTCGCCCAGGCTCCCCGAGGCCAGCCAGGCAGCGACTTTATCGCGCTGATCCTCGGCCATGCCTTCGGCCGCCTCGATCAAATCCAGACCGGCGTCGACCCACAATAGGGCACCCTTGGCAAAGAACGGTTCGAGCTCCTTCCAGGAGATTTCGGCGGTTTCACCGAGCAGCTTGGCATAGAGGGTGCTAGGTTCTTGCGTCATGGGGATTCACCTTGGGAAAAAATCGGCGCAATCATAACGTCGTGTCTCTCGTAGAAAAACCCAGTTGCAAATGAGTGAACGATTGAAAGCGTCAGGAAAGCCACGGATTGTCCGCCACTGCGGCAGCGTCCCGGCGCAATTCTGTCTTTTTCTTTCATTTAAGCGACACGCCCGGGTATTGCCCCCAGCAGCCAGCTTTTCAAGCGATCAACCGGCGCTCTACACTGTACCGGTACAGTTGCCAGGGCACTGCCGGGGGGATATTCAAGATATCTGATCCGGTTCTGCAGCTCACAAGGCCGCTAGAACTATAAAAAAGACAACAGTAAGAGTGGAGCACTATGAATAAGGCTACTAAGCAGATTTCCAAACTGTTTGCCGCTATGGTCCTGGCCGGGGTTGCCAGCCATTCGTTCGCAGCCGACACCATCAAGATCGGCATCGCCGGGCCTAAAACCGGTCCTGTCACACAATATGGCGACATGCAGTTCATGGGTGCCAAGCAAGCGATCGCCGACATCAACGCCAAGGGCGGCGTCGATGGCAAAATGCTCGAAGCCAAGGAATACGACGACGCCTGCGATCCCAAGCAAGCCGTGGCCGTCGCCAACAAAGTGGTCAACGACGGCGTCAAGTTCGTGGTCGGTCACCTGTGCTCCAGCTCCACTCAGCCCGCGTCCGACATTTATGAAGACGAAGGCGTGATCATGATTACCCCGGCAGCCACCAGCCCGGAAATCACCGCCCGTGGCTACAAGCTGATTTTCCGCACCATCGGCCTGGACAGCGCCCAAGGCCCGGCGGCCGGCAACTACATCGCCGACCACGTGAAGCCGAAGATCGTTGCCGTGCTGCACGACAAGCAGCAATACGGTGAAGGCATCGCCACTGCCGTTAAACAGACCCTCGAGAAGAAAGGCACCAAGGTTGCCGTCTTCGAAGGCCTGAACGCCGGTGACAAGGACTTCTCCTCGATCATCCAGAAACTCAAGCAAGCCAACGTCGACTTCGTCTACTACGGCGGCTACCACCCTGAGCTGGGCCTGATCCTGCGCCAAGCCAAGGAAAAAGGCCTGAACGCCAAGTTCATGGGCCCAGAAGGCGTCGGCAACGACTCCATCTCGCAAATCGCCCAGGGCGCTTCCGAAGGCCTGCTGGTGACCCTGCCGAAATCCTTCGACACCGACCCGGCCAACAAAGCCATCGTTGAAGAGTTCGCCAAGAACAAGCAGGACCCAACCGGTCCGTTCGTGTTCCCGGCCTACTCGGCCATTGAAGTCATCGCCGGTGGTATCAAAGCCGCGAAAAGCGAAGACACCGCCAAAGTGGCCGAAGCCATCCACGCGGGCACCTTCAAGACCCCTACCGGCGATCTGAGCTTCGACGCCAAGGGCGACCTGAAGGACTTCAAGTTCGTGGTCTACGAGTGGCACTTCGGCAAACCGAAAACCGAAGTTTCCCCTCAGTAAGCCAGGCGTTACTGGTCAACAAGCCCACTGTGAGAGCAGTGGGCTTTGTTTTACGAGGTTTATGGGCCTGTCACCCGCGATCCGGGCGCTGGCTCACCTGAAAATCTTAAAACCGTCACCAGCGGTTCGCTGGCAAACGCTTTGCGCAAATGTGCTCACAGAACACAGCGCAGGGCCGGAACATGACTCCACCAGTGAAATGCGTATCGGGTTTTTAGGAGCGTTGTAATGCCTGAGATCTATCATTTTTTCCAACAGCTGGTTAATGGCCTGACCATTGGCAGCACCTATGCCTTGATAGCCATTGGCTACACAATGGTTTACGGCATCATTGGAATGATCAACTTCGCCCATGGCGAGGTCTACATGATTGGTTCCTACGTGGCCTTCATTGCCCTTGCCGGGCTGGCCATGATGGGGATCCACTCCCTGCCGTTGTTGATGACCGCCGCGTTCCTGGCGTCGATCGTCGTAACCAGTGCCTATGGCTACAGTATCGAACGGGTTGCCTATCGTCCCTTGCGTGGCAGCAACCGTTTGATCCCGCTGATTTCCGCCATCGGCATGTCGATTTTCCTGCAGAACACCGTATTGCTGTCCCAGGACTCCAAGGACAAGTCCATTCCCAACCTGATCCCGGGGAGCTTCTCCTTCGGCCCAGGCGGCGCACAAGAAGTGCTGATTTCGTACATGCAGATCCTGGTCTTCGTCGTCACCCTGGTGGCCATGCTGGGCCTGACCCTGTTCATTTCCCGCTCCCGTCTGGGGCGCGCCTGCCGGGCCTGCGCCGAAGACATCAAGATGGCCAACCTGCTGGGCATCAACACCAACAACATCATCGCCCTGACCTTCGTCATCGGTGCCGCACTGGCGGCCGTCGCCGCCGTGTTGCTGAGCATGCAGTACGGCGTGATCAACCCCAACGCCGGTTTCCTGGTCGGCCTCAAGGCCTTTACCGCAGCGGTATTGGGCGGCATCGGCAGCATTCCGGGCGCGATGCTCGGCGGGCTGGTGCTGGGGGTGGCCGAAGCGTTTGGCGCCGATATCTTCGGCGACCAGTACAAGGACGTCGTGGCGTTCGGCCTTTTGGTTCTGGTGCTGTTGTTCCGTCCGACCGGCATCCTGGGCCGTCCGGAGGTTGAGAAAGTATGAGCAGATATCTTAAATCGGCGTTTTTCAGCGCCCTGTTGGTTTGGGCCGTGGCGTTCCCGGTACTCGGCCTCAAGCTGAGCATTGTCGGCATCAACCTGGAAGTGCATGGCACCGGTCCCGTGACCCTGACCATCATTGCCCTGTGTTCGGTGCTGATGTTCCTGCGCGTGCTGTTCACCCGGCAGGTCGGCGCGTTGTTCAAGGGCAACCGTGGCCCGCTGGTATCGCCCAAGGTCAGCCAATTCCTGACCCTGCCGCGCACCCAGCGCTACATCATCATCGGCCTGATCGTGGCCGCGCTGATCTGGCCGTTCTTCGGCTCGCGCGGTGCGGTCGACATCGCCACCCTGATCCTGATCTACGTGTTGCTGGGCCTGGGCCTGAACATCGTGGTCGGTCTGGCCGGCCTGCTCGACCTGGGTTATGTGGGTTTCTACGCCGTGGGCGCCTACACCTATGCGCTGCTCTCGCACTACCTGGGCTGGAGCTTCTGGATCTGCCTGCCCCTGGCCGGCATGGCGGCGGCGACGTTCGGTTTCCTGCTGGGCTTCCCGGTGCTGCGCCTGCGCGGTGACTACCTGGCCATCGTGACCTTGGGCTTCGGGGAAATCATCCGACTGTTCCTGCGTAACCTGACCGACATCACCGGTGGTCCCAACGGCATCAGCAGCATTCCCAAGCCGACGTTCTTCGGGCTGTCGTTCGAGCGCTCTGCGGCCGAAGGCATGCAGACCTTCCACGAGTACTTCGGGATTGCCTACAACCCGGTGAGCAAAGTGGTGTTCCTGTACCTGGTGGCGCTGTTGCTGGCCCTGGCCGCACTGTTCGTGATCAACCGCCTGCTGCGCATGCCGATCGGCCGTGCGTGGGAAGCGCTGCGCGAAGATGAAATCGCCTGCCGGGCCCTGGGCCTGAACCCGACCATCATCAAGCTGTCTGCGTTCACCCTGGGCGCCGCGTTCGCCGGTTTTGCCGGCAGCTTCTTCGCCGCTCGCCAAGGCCTGGTGACGCCGGAGTCGTTCACCTTTATCGAGTCGGCGATCATCCTCGCCATCGTGGTACTGGGTGGCATGGGCTCGCAGTTGGGCGTGATTCTCGCGGCGATCGTGATGATCCTGCTGCCGGAAATGATGCGTGAGTTCAGCGAATACCGCATGTTGATGTTCGGCGCCATGATGGTGCTGATGATGATCTGGCGTCCTCAAGGCCTGCTGCCCATGCAACGTCCACACATGGAGCTGCGCAAATGAGCCGCGAGATCCTGAAAGTCGAAAACTTGAGCATGCGCTTCGGCGGCTTGCTGGCGGTCAATGGCGTGGCCCTGACTGTGAAGGAAAAACAAGTGGTTGCGCTGATCGGCCCCAACGGCGCCGGCAAGACCACGGTGTTCAACTGCCTCACCGGTTTCTACAAGCCCAGCGGTGGCAGCATCCTGCTCGACGGCCAGCCGATCCAGGGCCTGGCCGGTCACGAGATCGCCCGCAAGGGCGTGGTGCGGACCTTCCAGAACGTGCGGTTGTTCAAGGACATGACGGCGGTCGAGAACCTGCTGATCGCTCAGCACCGTCACTTGAACACCAACTTCTTCGCTGGTTTGTTCAAGACCCCGGCGTTCCGCAAGAGCGAGAGCGAGGCCATGGAATACGCGGAGTATTGGCTGGACAAGGTCAACCTCACCGAGTTCGCCAACCGCCCCGCCGGCACCCTGGCCTATGGGCAGCAACGTCGCCTGGAAATCGCCCGCTGCATGATGACCCGCCCGCGGATCCTGATGCTCGACGAACCGGCCGCCGGTTTGAACCCCAAGGAAACCGAAGACCTCAAGGCGCTGATCGGCGTGTTGCGTGAGGAAAACAACGCCACCGTGCTGTTGATCGAACACGACATGAAACTGGTCATGAGCATTTCCGACCACATCGTGGTGATCAACCAGGGCACGCCCCTGGCCGACGGTACGCCGGAGCAGATCCGCGACAATCCTGAAGTGATCAAAGCCTATCTGGGGGAAGCGTAAAATGCTGCAATTCGAAAACGTTTCCACTTTCTACGGAAAGATCCAGGCCCTGCACAGCGTCAACGTCGAAGTGCGCCAGGGTGAGATCGTCACGCTGATCGGCGCCAACGGTGCCGGCAAGTCGACCTTGCTGATGACCTTGTGCGGTTCGCCGCAGGCCCACAGCGGCAGCATCCGCTACATGGGTGAAGAGCTGGTGGGCCAGCAATCGTCGCACATCATGCGCAAAAGCATTGCCGTGGTGCCGGAAGGTCGACGGGTGTTTTCGCGCCTGACCGTCGAAGAGAACCTGGCCATGGGCGGGTTCTTCACCGACAAGGGCGACTACCAGGAGCAAATGGACAAGGTGCTGCACCTGTTCCCCAGGCTCAAGGAACGCTTCAGCCAGCGCGGCGGCACCATGTCCGGCGGCGAGCAGCAAATGCTCGCCATCGGTCGCGCGCTGATGAGCAAACCCAAGCTGTTGCTGCTCGACGAACCTTCCCTGGGCCTGGCGCCGATCATCATCCAGCAGATCTTCGACATCATCGAACAGCTGCGCAAGGACGGTGTGACGGTGTTCCTGGTCGAACAGAACGCCAACCAGGCGCTGAAAATCGCCGACCGTGCCTATGTGCTGGAAAACGGCCGGGTGGTGATGCAGGGCACGGGTGAGCAGTTGCTGACCGATCCGAAGGTGCGTGAGGCGTACCTCGGCGGTTAACACCCGGTTGCTAAATGTGGGAGAGGGCTTGCCCCCGATGGCGCCATGTCAGGCACAGAATATGTGACTGATGTACCGTCATCGGGGGCAAGCCCCCTCCCACATTTGTTTCGGGTGATCGCGAATTTTTTTTCAAACGGCTTGTAACGAATTTCAGCGTCCAGCCTCTAGTGGTACAAGCAGGCAATCATGCCCGCCGACTCATCCCACTGCTGGAGATACACCATGACCGTTAAACACCGTTCGCTGTCCGCTGCTTCCCTCGTCCTCGCCCTGAGTTCCGCCCTGAGCCTGTCCGCCTTGAGCACCAGCGCCCACGCGGCCGACGACATGCAGAAATGCTTCGGCGTCGCCGAAGCCGGCAAGAACGATTGCGCCGCCGGCGCTGGCACTTCCTGCGCCGGCACCTCCAAAACCAAGGATCAGGCCAACGCCTGGAAACTGGTCCCGGCCGGCACCTGCACCCAAACCCCAAGCACCACCTCGTCGACTGGCTTCGGCCAGGAAGCGGCCTTTACCGCCAAGTCCTGAAGCAGCCCGCAGCCTGAGTACTGATGATGACGCTTTCGTTCCTGCAAACGCCCTCAGCGGCTCAGGTGCCCGGCCTCCCCCTGCGGGCCGGGCTGGGGCTGAAAAACGAGCACTTCACCGAAGTGCTCGACACCTGCCCCGATATCGGTTTTTTTGAAGTGCATGCCGAAAACTACATGGTGGCCGGCGGCCCGTTTCATCACTACCTGGGTTTGATTCGCGCGCAGTACCCGCTGTCGCTGCACGGCGTAGGCCTGTCCATCGGCGGCGAAAGCCCGCTGAACCGTGAGCACCTGGCACGGCTGGCAGCACTGATCGAGCGCTATCAACCCCAGGCCTTTTCCGAGCACCTGGCCTGGTCGACCCACGGCCCGGTGTTTCTCAACGACTTGCTGCCCCTGGCCTACGATGTCGCCGCCCTCAATCGAGTGTGCGAACACGTTGATCAGGTTCAGAGCACCCTCAAGCGGCCAATGCTGCTGGAGAACCCATCGACCTACCTGCAGTTCCAGCGCTCGACCCTCGACGAAACGGACTTCATCGGCGAAATCATCCGCCGCACCGGTTGCGGCCTGCTGCTGGACGTGAATAACGTCTATGTGTCGTGCATCAATCATCAGCGCGATCCGTTGACCTACATCGACGCGCTGCCCTTGCACGCCGTGGCTGAGATTCATCTGGCAGGCTTTGCCGAAGACACCGACAGCCTGGGTGAGCGCCTGCTGATCGATGATCACGGCGCGCCCATCGATAACGCCGTCTGGCAGTTGTACGAACACGTGCTCGCGCGTACCGGCCCGGTGGCCACGCTGATCGAAAGGGATAACCAGGTACCGGCCTTCAGCGTGCTGCTGGCCGAGGCACAGCAGGCCGAACGGCACTTGTCGCGGGGCCGCCCATGAGCCTTCTCGAAGACTTTGCCGCCGCCCTGCTAGCGCCGGACCAAGCCTGCCCGGCCGGCCTGTTCAGCAGCAACGGCGCCGACCCGGCCAGCCGTTTTGCGGTGTATCGCAACAATGTCCACGGCTCGTTGATCAACGCGCTGGCGACCGCTTACCCGGTGACGTTGCAACTGGTGGGCGATGAGTTTTTCCGCGCCATGGCCGGCTGCTACGTACAGGCATGCCCGCCCGGCAGCCCATTGATCAGCGAATACGGCGCGACATTTTCCGGTTTTATCCAGGGCTTTGAACCGGCCGCGAGCGTGCCGTACCTGGCGGATGTCGCGTGCCTGGAACGCTTGCGGGTCCGTGCCTATCACGCGGCGGATGCCCCCGCGCTGGAACCGCAGGCTGTTCTGCAGCAACTGCAAACGCACACCGAGCTGGGCACATTGCACCTGCAACTGCACCCATCCCTGGCCACGCTGGACTCGCGCTACGCCGTCGTCGCGGTGTGGGCGGCGCACCAGACCGAGGGCGCGATTGCCACGTTGAATCCCTGGCATGCCCAGGGCGCCCTCGTGTTGCGCCGGGGCCTGGAGGTCAAGGTGTTCGCCATCGACAGCGGCTCGGTGGCGTTTATCGACAGCCTGAACCAGGGCGCGGTGCTGGAGAAGGCGCTCGCGCACGCACTCGAGGCCTCAGCCGAGTTCGACCTGCACCAATGCCTGGCGCTGCTGATCAACCAAGCCGCCATCACTCATCTGTCTCTGGAACACAAGGTATCGCCATGAACCCTCGATCAACGCGCCTGATCAACCGGGCCATCCAGCTTTTCGAAAAAATCCCCTACAGCTTGATCGCCTTTCTCGCACGTTTCTCCATCGCGGCGGTGTTCTGGAAGTCCGGGCAAACCAAAGTCGAAGGCTTTGCCATTGACTTGATCAGCGGCACCTTCCAACTGGGCGAGCCGCGCCTCGCCGCCTCGACGCTGCCGCTGTTTCGCAGCGAATACAAGCTGCCCTGGCTGTCACCGGAAGTGGCCGCGCACATGGCGGCATTTGCCGAACACTTCTTCCCGGTGCTGATCCTGCTGGGCTTGGCCACACGCTTCTCGGCCCTGGCGTTGATCGGCATGACCCTGACCATTCAACTGTTCGTGTACCCCGATGCCTACCCGACCCACGGCACCTGGCTGGCCGTCCTACTGCTGTTAGTGGCCAAAGGCCCGGGTCGCCTCTCCGTCGACCACCTGATCGCCCGCCGCTATCGCTAGAGTCGGTCGAGGGCTTCACCGCTGCGCTTGAACCAGTCCACCAGGTAGTCGGCCAACACTTGGGTGCGTCGCGGCAAGCCGCCCTGATAGGGATGCACCAGGTACATCGGCAGGCTCCGCGTCTGATAATCCCGCAGCAGCCAGCGCAATCGGCCGTCAGCCAGTTCCGCCGGTAAAACGTAGGAAGGCAGCCGCGCAATACCGGCGCCCACCAGAGCGGCCTTTTTCAACAGGTTGTAGTGATTGGAGGCGAAGGTCCCGCTCACCCGCACGCGCAGCAGCTCGTGCTGCTGGTGGTACAGCCACTCTTCGCGGCCGCTGTAGTGGCTGTTCAGCAGGCAGGTGTGGGACGCCAGATCGGCTGGGGTCAGCGGTTCGCCGTGCTGCTCCAGGTAGGCCGGGCTGGCACAGGTCATCTCGTGCCAGGCCAACAACGGCTTGGCCACCAGGCGCTGATTTTCGATGGCGCCCGAGCGTACCCCCAGGTCAAAGCCATCCCGCGCCAGGTCGCGGTAGCTGTTGTTCAGCTCCAGTTCGATCTGCACCTGCGGGTAGTGCTCGGAAAACTCCAGCAACAAGCCGTCGAAGAAGGTTTCGCCCAACGACACCGGAACCGTCATACGCACCGGCCCGGCCAAGTCGTCCTTGAGCCGCGCCAGCGCCTGACGTGCCCGTTCGACCTGCGCCACCAACGCCTGCGCCTGGGGCAACAACGCAGCGCCGGCAGCGGTCAGGCTGAGCTTGCGCGTGGTGCGATGCAGCAACACCACCGAGTACCCCGCCTCCAACTGGCTGATGCGCTTGGACAGTTGCCCTTTGCTGCAGCCCAGTTGCTCAGCCGCCACGGTGAAACTGCCGGCCTCGATCAGTACGGCAAACGCCGCCAGGTCATCCATCTCGCTCATGGATTGTTTCCATTTGAAAACCAAAGGTTGCCTATTAGCGCGTTTATCCACTTGAAAAGCCACACTAGACTGAACCCTCACTTACCCACTGGAGAAACAGCACGATGAAAATCCTATTGATTGGTGCCAGCGGCACCGTGGGCTCGGCGGTCAAGGCGGAACTGGCGCAGCGTCACGAGGTGATCAGCATTGGTCGCAGCAGCGGCGACTTCCAGGTGGATATCAGCGACAGCGCCTCGATCCGTCGGCTGTTCGAGCAGACCGGCCGGTTCGATGCCTTGGTCTGCGCCGCAGGCAGTGTGAATTTCGTCGCGCTGGGTGAGATGAGCGAAACCGATTTCGAACTGGGCCTGCGCGACAAACTGATGGGCCAGGTCAACCTGCTGCTGATCGGCCGCGAGTACGCCAACGACGGCGCCTCGTTCACCTTTACCAGCGGCATCCTCAACCGCGACCCGATTCGCACCGGCGCCTCAGCGGCACTGGTCAATGGCGCACTGGATGCATTTGTGAAAGCCGCCGCAATCGAATTGCCACGGGGCCTGCGCGTCAATTCCGTAAGCCCGACAGTGCTGCTGGAAGCCATGGGCAGCTATGCACCGTACTTTCGCGGGTACAAACCGGCTGCGGGCGCCGATGTGGCACTGGCCTACGCGAAAAGCGTCGAGGGCTTGCAGACCGGCCAAACCTTTATCGTAGGTTGAACGCCAAAGCTGTAAGAAATGCCTGAAGCTGGCGCGTGGGCTTGTGATGCACCGCCAGCCTGCGTAACGTGGCGGCACTTGTCAGGAGACCCGATAATGCGTGCCGCCCGTACCCTCATGCTGTTTGCCTTGCTCCCCTTGTTCACCGCCTGCCAGTTGTTCGAAAGCGAGCCGGCCAAACCGTCCACCGCCGGGCTGACCCGCATGCAGGGCGAGCTCACGGCAGTCGCCGGCAAGCTGTTGTTCCAACCGTGCCACGACCAGCGCAACTACGTGGTCAAGGACACCGGCGGCACCAGCATCCTGCAGGAAGCCGCGTCCCTGGCCGGCCAGCAAGGCGCACTGTTTGCCGACCTGCGCGGCAAGTTCTCCGGCGTCGCTGCCGGCACCCAGGGCGAAGTGGAGCTGCAACAGCTGTACCGCGTCGAGCGCTCGACCTCGGCCTGCGATGATCCCGACTTCAAGCGCATGATCCTGCGTGCCAACGGCCACAAGCCGGCCTGGGCGCTGAACGTCACCGCCAAGGGCATGGTGCTGGAGCGCGAAGGCCAGCCGCCGCTGCCGGTTCCCTATGTCGAGGAACAACTGGGTGACGGGCGTTTCAACCTGATGACCGAAGCCAATAACCAGCACATCGAACTGTGGGTGGCCCCCCAGCGCTGTGTCGACAGTGCCAGCGGCAGCCTGCAACACATGACCGCCGAGTTGCGGGTCAACGGTCAAGTCCAGCGTGGCTGCGCGGCTTTCGGCGGTTCGCGCGACGATTGATGCGGGCCCGCGCTGTTTTAACATGACGGGAACCTGCCGTTGGGGCTTATAATCGCCGGTTTGCAAAACTGCCGGCCCCACCAAACGCCGCACACCGGATCCTGTCATGTTACGAATCACCGAACTCAAGCTGCCCATCGACCATCCCGAAGAAGACCTGCGGCCCGCCATCGTGCAGCGCCTGGGCATCGCCAGTGATGACCTGCTCGATTTCACCCTGTTCAAGCGCAGCTACGACGCACGCAAGAAATCGTCGGAGCTGTGCTTCATCTACACCGTCGACCTGAACGTGAAGGGTGAAGCCGCCCTGCTGCTCAAGTTTGCCGACGACCGCAACATCAACCCGGCGCCGGATGTCAGCTACAAGGTGGTGGGCCAGGCGCCCGCGGATCTGGTTGAACGTCCGATCGTCGTCGGTTTTGGCCCGTGCGGGATTTTCGCCGGGCTGCTGCTGGCGCAGATGGGCTTCAAGCCGATCATCCTCGAGCGCGGCAAGGAAGTGCGCCAGCGCACCAAGGACACCTGGGGTCTGTGGCGCAAAAGCGTGCTCAACCCGGAGTCCAACGTGCAGTTCGGTGAGGGCGGCGCCGGGACCTTTTCCGATGGCAAGCTCTACAGCCAGATCAAAGACCCGAAATTCCACGGGCGCAAAGTGCTGTACGAGTTCGTCAAGGCCGGCGCGCCGGAAGAAATCCTCTACGTCAGCAAGCCGCACATCGGTACGTTCCGCCTGACCGGCGTGGTGGAAAACATGCGCGAGCAAATCATCGCCCTGGGCGGTGAAGTGCGCTTCGAGCAACGGGTGACCGACGTATTGATCGAAGACGGTCAACTGAACGGCGTGGTCATCGACGGCGGCGAGCAGATCCTCTCCAAGCACGTGATCCTCGCCCTCGGCCACAGCGCCCGCGACACCTTCCGCATGCTCCACGGCCGTGGCGTGTACATGGAAGCCAAGCCGTTTTCCGTGGGTTTCCGTATCGAACACCCACAGTCGCTGATCGACGCCGCGCGCCTGGGCAAATACGCCGGGCACCCGAAACTCGGCGCGGCCGACTACAAACTGGTACACCACGCCAAGAATGGCCGTTCGGTCTACAGCTTCTGCATGTGCCCCGGTGGCACCGTGGTGGCCGCGACGTCCGAGCCGCATCGCGTGGTGACCAACGGCATGAGCCAGTACTCGCGCAACGAGCGCAACGCCAACTCCGGCATCGTCGTCGGCATCACGCCTGAGGTCGATTACCCGGGCGGTCCGCTGGCCGGCATCGAGCTGCAGGAGCGCCTGGAATCCCACGCCTACATCCTCGGCGGCAGCAATTACGAAGCCCCGGCGCAACTGGTCGGTGATTTCATCGCCGGCAAGCCGTCCACGGCCATCGGCAGCGTGGAACCGTCCTACAAACCTGGGGTATCCATGGGCGATCTGGCCCTGGCACTGCCGGACTTCGCCATCGAAGCGATCCGTGAAGCCTTGCCGGCGTTCGAGAAGCAGATCAAGGGCTACTCGTTGCACGATGCCGTCTTGACCGGGATCGAGACACGCACCTCATCGCCGTTGCGAATTACCCGTAACGAATCGATGCAGAGCCTGAACGTCAAAGGCCTGTTCCCGGCCGGCGAAGGCGCGGGTTATGCCGGTGGGATTCTGTCCGCAGGCGTCGACGGCATTCGGATTGCCGAGGCGTTGGCGCGGGATATGTTGGGTATCGAGGCCTGAAAACAGCGCCGTCCAAAGGTGGGAGCGCGGCCGCTCCCACATTGGTTTTTGTGGCGTGTCAGATATTCGCGCGCAGGATGTCGTCGGGCAGTGGCTCACCGCGCTCGACGCTGGCCGCCACCGCGGCTATCAAGCCCTGCAGTTCATACCCCTGCCCCACCAGCCACGCCTGATCGTAATAGGTAGTGGCATACCGCTCGCCCCCGTCACACAAGATCGCCACGATCGACCCCGACTCCCCCGCCGCTGTCATCTGCTGCGCCGCCATCAGGGCACCGATCAGGTTGGTCCCGCTGGAGCCGCCGACCCGCCGACCCAACCGCTCGGCCAGGTAATGCATGGCCGCCAGCGACAGCGCGTCCGGCACCTTGACCATCGCATCGATGACCTTGGGCAAAAACGACGCCTCGACCCGCGGTCGGCCAATGCCTTCAATCCGCGAGCCGCACTCCAGGCGCAAGCCGGCATCACCGCTCAGGTAGTAGTCAAAGAACACCGAGCGCTCGGCGTCGGCACACAACACGCGGGTGCAATGCTGGCGATAACGCACATAGCGTCCCAGGGTCGCGGTGGTACCGCCCGTGCCGGGGCTGGAAATCAGCCAGCTCGGCTCCGGATGACGCTCGAAGCGCATCTGCTGGAAGATCGACTCGGCGATATTATTGTTCGCCCGCCAGTCGGTGGCGCGTTCGGCGTAGGTGAACTGGTCCATGAAGTGACCACCGCTTTCCTGCGCCAGGCGTTCGGATTCGGCGTAGATCTGCGTCGGATCTTGTACCAGATGGCTCTTGCCGCCATAGAAGCCGATCTGGGCGATCTTTTCCTGGGAGGTGGCGGCCGGCATCACGGCGATAAACGGCAGGCCGAGCAATCGCGCGAAGTAGGCTTCGGAGATCGCCGTCGAACCGCTGGAGGCTTCGATCACCGGCGCTCCCGGCTTCAGCCAGCCATTGCACAGCGCGTACAGGAACAGCGAGCGCGCCAGCCGGTGTTTGAGGCTGCCGGTGGGGTGGCTGGACTCATCCTTGAAGTACAACTCGATACCCGGCAAGCCGGGCAGCGCCAAAGGGATCAGGTGGGTGTCGGCGCTGCGCTGGAAGTCGGCTTCAATGATACGAATGGCTTCGCGGGCCCAGGGACGGTGGTCGCTCATGAGAGGATCTCTAAGGATTTCAGCCTGAATCTTAGGATGTTTCCTACGCCACACACAGATACAGTAACGACTCAATCGGACACACAATTGCTAGGCTCCGCCCCAACTCCGACCGCGCTCCTTTCTTATAACAAATAAGAATATAACTTTTGTTTTAACAACTAACGGTACGGGTTAGGGTACGCATCTATTGAATCTGGATTGGAGAGCACCCCTTGGCTCTGCGTAGCACGTTCACCCGTTTCTTCCAGTTGGAAGCCGCCAGCGGTCTATTGTTGATCGCCGCAGCCGCGTTGGCGCTGATCGTCAACAACTCACCGTTGTCGCACCTCTACAGCGCGTTCCTCGACGTGCCCGTGGTGGCGCAGATTGGCGCGCTGAAGATCGCCAAGCCCGCGTTGCTGTGGATCAACGACGGCCTGATGGCCCTGTTCTTCCTGCTGATCGGCCTGGAGGTCAAGCGCGAGCTGCTCGACGGCCACCTGTCCAAGCCTTCGCAAGTCGTCCTGCCAGGCGCCGCGGCGATCGGCGGCATGGTCGTGCCGGCATTGATCTACTGGGCAATCAACAAGGATTACCCGGCGGCGCTTTCCGGCTGGGCGATCCCCATGGCCACCGATATCGCCTTCGCATTGGGCGTCCTGGCGCTGCTCGGCAAGCGCGTGCCGGTGTCGCTGAAACTGTTCCTGATGACCCTGGCCATCATCGATGACCTGGGCGCGATCATCGTGATCGCCGTGTTCTATTCCAGCGACCTGTCCGGCGCCGCCCTGGCGGGCGCGGGCGCCTGCTTGATCGCCTTGATTGCCATGAACCGCCTGGGCGTGATCAAGCTCGGGCCGTACCTGATCATCGGCCTGATCCTGTGGGTCTGCGTACTGAAAAGTGGCGTGCATGCCACCTTGGCCGGCGTGACGCTGGCGTTCTGCATCCCGATGCGTACCAAAAACGCCGAAACCTCGCCGCTGTTGACGCTCGAACATGCCCTGCATCCATGGGTGGCCTATGGCATCCTGCCGCTGTTCGCGTTCGCCAACGCCGGTGTGTCCCTGAGCGGGGTCAGCCTCGAGAGCTTCACCCACCACGTACCGCTGGGCATCGCCCTCGGCCTGCTGATCGGCAAGACCATCGGCGTGTTCGGCCTGACCTGGCTCGCCATCAAGACCGGCCTCGCCGCGCTGCCCAGCGGCGCCAGTTGGGGCCAGGTGTTCGGCGTAGCGATCCTGTGCGGCATCGGCTTCACCATGAGCCTGTTTGTCGGCTCTCTGGCGTTCGTGCCGGGCGCCAGCGAATTTGCCGGGGAAGATCGAATGGGGATTCTGACCGGGTCGATACTCGCGGCGTGTATCGGTTATGCGGTGACGGCGATGGCGAGTCGCAAGAAAGCCTGACTCGCACAAAACACCGCGCACAAAAAAACCCAGCCGGTCACCCGGCTGGGGTTTTTCTTTGCTCGCGGCTTAACGCTTAGCGAGTCACGCGGCTGGTACCATCAACGGTCATGATGCGAACGCGATCACCGATGCGGAAGATTTCATTCTCCTGCACGGCCTGCACGTAAGCACGCATGCTGCCGTCGTCTTCGCGAACGGTGATTTCCACGCCCTGGGTGCGGGTCAGGCCTTCTTCGGTGGCCGAACCCAACAGGCCGCCGGCGACGGCGCCGATCACGGCGGTCACGATACTGCCACGGCCGCCACCGATGGCGCTGCCGCCCACGCCGCCAATGACGGCACCGGCCGCACCGCCGATTGGGGTCTTGGTGCCTTCGATTTTCACCGGACGCAGGGATTCAATGGTCCCCATGCGAACGGTCTGCACGCGACGCGCTTCGTCACGGGAGTATGAGTCGCCGGTCAGACTCGAGGCGCAGCCACCCAACAACAACGACAGGGTAGTAAAGCAGGCAACTAGTAAAACGGACTTACGCATAGCATCAACTCCAAAGGACAGGTGTTCATTAGACGCGGCCGCTTGACGCCTGTCACGGCAAGCTCCGCAGAAAATTGCTTTCATTCAGCCCTAGTACAGAGTGCCAGCACCAAAACAGACGACAAACGGTAGCTCTCATCTCGTAAACAGGACGCTCATGGATTATTTCATCATTATAGTCACGACCGTAGCCGGCTTGTATTTCCATGGCTGGTTATACCTGCGCATCCGCCGCTGGATCGACCGCGACCTGGCGCTCTCCCTGGCGGGCAACGACCTGCACAAGCGGGCCTTCATGCTGCAACAGCTGGAAAAAGCCCGCACCCTGAAGATCAACCGCCGCGAGCTGCCGGACTGGTTGAAAAACGCGGCGCAGCAGTACACGCCCGAGGCCTCTTGAACAGAGGCTTCGGGGTGACGAGCAACAGTCAGAAAGGGTGACGCAAGACGACGATCAGGGCGCCAGGCGCTCACGGGTCCAGTCGGCCCCGTGCAAGCGGTAGTTCAGGCGGTCATGCAGGCGGCTGGCGCGGCCTTGCCAGAACTCGATGCGCTCGGGTAACAAGCGATAGCCGCCCCAGTGTTCAGGGCAGTGCGGCTGAGTGTCGCTGAACCGCTGTTCGGTGACCTTGAGCAAGTCGTGCAATTCTTCGCGGTCACGGATCACCTTGCTCTGCGGGGAAGCCCAGGCGCCCAGGCGGCTGCCCAAGGGGCGCACCTGGAAATAGGCATCCGACTCTTCCGGCGTGACCTTGACCACCCGGCCCTCGATGCGTACCTGACGCTCCAGGGTCGGCCAGAAAAAGGTCATGGCCGCGAAGGGCCGCGCCGCAAGCTGATCGCCCTTGGCGCTCTCATAGTTGGTGAAGAAGGTAAAGCCCTGCGCATCCAGGCCCTTGAGCAACAGGATGCGACAGTGCGGGCGACCGTCCTCGTCGACCGTGGCCAGGGTCATGGCATTGGCCTCCACCGGCGGCTGCTCGGTTTTCACCGCATCGCCGAACCACTGGTGGAACAAGGCAAACGGCTCGCTCGGGGCCTGGGCCTCGCTCAAACCATCCCGTGTGTAGTCACGGCGCATATCAGCCAACACCTGGGTCATGCGACTTTATCCTTCTGGTTCAGCGGATCAGTTTTTGGCCTGGTCGTTCGCAGCCGGTGCAGCAGCCTTGGCCTTGGCTTTGGCCGCAGCAGGTTTCTTGGCGGCTGCCTTGGCCGGAGCCTTTTTCGCGGCTGGCTTGGCAGCGGATTTTTTCGCGACCGTCTTTTTCGCCGAGGCTTTTGCGACCGGCGCCGGCGCGGGAACGTCCTGCACAGCAACCATTTCAGCCACAGGCGGGGTCTTGCCCGAGTTGTACTTGCTCAGCAAGGCCAACATAGTTGTACGCTGAGTAAACATAATTTCCATGCGACGGTTCAGCGCACGGCCTTGGGTGCTGTCGTTGGCAGCACGCGGCATCATGTCGCCCATGCCACGCAGCATCAGACGGTCTTGCTTGAGGCCGCTGAGGCTGAAAATCGATGCGATAGATTGCGCGCGTTCTTTGGTCAACGCCTGGCTCGCCGGGGCCGCGCCGGTGGCATCAACGTGACCGAGGACCAGTACGGCGGTCTTCGGGTCGGCTTCAACAGCCTTGGCGACGCGAGTGAACGGGCCCAGGGTGACCGGCAGCAACATCGCCGGGCGTTTCGGGTTGTAGGAACCGTCTACCGGGGCAATCACCACCAGTACGTTGTCGCGACGTTCCAGTTGCAGGTTGCTGTCCTTGATCGCGGCGCGCAGGCGCGGCTCATAGTCGTCCAGCCAGGCCTGGGTGATTTTCGGGTCGGGCATTGGCACGTTGGTCACGTCGACCTTGGCCAATGGCTTAGGCTTGGACGTGCTTTCGAACGGCCACCACCAGTGAGTCTCGGAGTCGGTCTTGGCCACGGCGGGGGCGGCAGGAGCAGCGGCTGGCGCCGGGGTGGCGGCCTTGAGGTCGGCCTTCAGGTCAGCCTTGGCATCGGCGGCCTTTTCGTCGGCGCTCTTGGAGGAGAACGGCCACCAGCTGGAGCCGGTATCCGCTTTGGCCACCGGGGCTGGCGCAGGAGCGGCGGCTACCGGTGCGGCAGGCTTGGCGCCAGCTGCGGCAGCTACCGGTGCAGCCGGCTTGACGCTGGCAGCAGCGGCTACCGGTGCGGCAGGTTTGGCACCCGCGGCGGGTTTGGCGTCCGGTTTAGCGTCCGGTTTGGCGTCGGTTTGGCTCACTGCGTCCTTGGTAGCAGCCTTGTCAGATCCAAATGACCACCAATGCCCGCCTTCGGCATCATTTTGTGGTGTTTGTGCGCAGCCAGTAATAGATAGGCACAGCGCCAGTGCCAAGGACTTGTTCGATAACATGAGATATCCACAAAATGAGAAAAAACCGAGGGCCTGAATGACCCGTTAAACAGACGCTTCCAGAACATTAAAGTTACAATATTTTGCTCAGCGTCTTCTTATACTTGCATTTGTAACAAAAAAACGTGAAACAGCAAGGGGTTTACAGACAACCGGCCAATATTCTGACCAACTTCTGCGCACGTGGGTCCATAAGTACGTAGGGCCCCAGCGTATTAGTCACAAAACCGAACGCTACATCATGTTCGGGGTCGGCAAACCCCAGCGAACCGCCCGCACCAGGATGTCCAAATGCACGCGGGCCAAGGCCGAAGGTCGCATTCGGCAATTGCGGTTGATCCAACATGCAGCCCAGGCCGAAACGGGTTTGGGTCAATAAGGTTTTATCGGGCCCGATACTGTGTTCACGGGTCAATTGTTCGAGCATGTCGCTTTCCAGCAAACTACCGTCCAATAAACCACTATAAAAACCCGCCAGGCTACGCGCATTACCGTGACCGTTTGCCGCTGGCTGCTGCATACGCCGCCATTCGGGTTTATTAGTGCTGGTCAGAATAGACGGCGGATTGGCAAATGCCCGCGTCGTCATGGCCGTGGGTTCACGCATCATTACTTGCAGTAAACGTTGCGCGGCTTCATCGCCCATGTTGCCTTTGCCGCGCGCTACATGGGCCACGCGATAAAATTCTTCGTCCGCCAGGCCCACATGAAAATCCAGCCCCAACGGGCGTGCAACCCGCGCCACGATGGACTCGCCCGGCCCACGCCCGTCGGCACGGCGCAGCAATTCCCCGACCAGCCAGCCATAGGTGATCGCTTCGTAGCCGTGGCCTTGGCCCGGCGTCCACCACGGCGCTTCGGCGGCCAAGGTGTCGACCATCAACGACCAGTCGTACAGCGCTTCGGTGGGCAGCATCTCGCGGATCGCCGGCAACCCGGCCTGGTGGCAGAGCAACTGGCGCAAGGTGATCGCTTCTTTACCGGCCGCGGCAAATGCCGGCCAGTAGTTGGCCACTGGCGCATCCAGTTGCAGCTTGCCTTCGGCCACCAATTGCAGGGCCGCAACGGCGGTGAAAGTCTTGGTGCAGGAGAACAGGTTGACGATGGTGTCGCTGTGCCAAGCCTGTGCCCCATCCTTGTCGGCGGTGCCGGCCCACAGGTCGACCACGGTTTCCCCGCCGATCTGGATGCACAGCGCCGCACCACGTTCCTGCGGGTCATCGAACAACTTGGCGAACGCTTCACGTACCGCTTCGAACTGGAGTTCGTAATGCCCCTGAACCTGCACCTAAGTCCCCTCGGAAAACGCTGTAAAAAGTGGCCGACATTGTTCCAGCCCTTGTAGGATTTGTGAACCCGTCAACACTGAATCAATGACCATTTCCGGCATGTCCACCGGAGTGTCCGGCGCCCTGCCCCGCACCTTTACCGTCATGCCCGGGCTTGCTGCCTTCATGCTCGCGAACCGCGCGGGCCGCCTTGGCCTTTTCGGCTTCCTTGCCCAGTTGGTCGACCGCCGCCAGGTTGCTTCGACGCACGCTGTCGACAAAGCCCTGGAACGGCACATCGGTAATGCCGACCAGACCGAAGTGGCCGTTTTCGCCGTCCAGCAGACGCCCGGTCACAGGCTGGTCCAGGTACTGGAACCAGTGAACGCCGACAATCGACGGCTCGGCCATGGCCTGCTTGAGGAAGTTGGCATACGCGGCGCCGCGATCTTCTTCCTTGGCCAACTGGGTCACACCGCCCCAGAACGGGCCGCGGTCCGCCGAGCCGAAGTTGAATTCGGTGATCAACACCGGCTTGTCCAACGCGCGCAACGCGGCGAAGTCATAGCCGTCCTGGGGTTTGAGCGTGTACAGGTTGAAGCTCAACACGTCGCAATACTGCGCACAAGACGCCACCGCCTCCGGCGTACTCACCGCGTAACGCCCGCCCAGCAGCAACTGGTTGGGCGCGTGCCATTTGAGTGCATCGGAGATGGTCTTGAAGTACGTATCGGCGAAGGTCTTCTGGAAGTGTTTGAAGTCGGCTTCGATTTCCGGGTGCTCAGGATTGGGCATCGGCGGTTCGAAGCCCGGGTCTTCCATCAGTTCCCAGCCCGCCAGGTGGATGCCCCAGGCTTTCGACAGGCCTTCTTCGTTACGGTATTTGTCGCGCAGTTGCTTGAGGAATGCACGCTTGGCCGGTACATCGGTGGTCATGCGCAGGGTGCCGTAGGCCAGGGCGTAACGGGATTTTGCATCGTCACCGGGACCGGCCCAGGCCAGTTCGTTATCGGCAAAAAAACCGATCAGCCAAGGATCGTCACGATGATCGCGGGCAGCGATGGCCACGGCGCGCTCGGTGGCCATGGCGAAACGCGGGTCGAACGGGTCGGGCATGCCGCCCCACCAGTCGGTGCCGGTGCTGATGCTGGCGTAATCGCCGACGATCGACAGCGGCAAGGTGTACGGCACGCGGTCCGCGCTGGCCAGTTGCGCAGCGCTCCAGTTGCCGACGGTGTTGAAACCCCAGGCCTGCAGGCGGTCGAGGGTGTGGCTGACCCAGCGCTTCTGGTCGAAACCGTCAGTGTCATACGTGCGCTGCAGGTTGGCGCGGTAGAAATCGTACCATCGCCCGGCGCCAAAGCTACGCCCTTCGCCGGCGCCGTTACCGGTGCGGTTGTCGCCGCTGCCGTAGTACTTGTCAAAGGGTTCCCCGGCCTTGGGCAGCGCCGCGAACATCCATTCACGGCCCGCCACGTAGGTCTGGTTGTTATCCGAAGCCACGGTGTTGACGCCCAGGGAATAGAACGGATGCCCCTCCGGCGTCACCAGATACCAACGACCATCGCGCTTCTCGGTGCGGAAAAAGCCGCTGGCGTCGAACGCAGGGCCTTTGTTCCAACCGCCGTACTGGTCCAGGGAGGATTTATCCCGCTCGGCCAGCCAAGCCTTGAGCTGTTGCTGCTCCTTGGTGGCGGCAGCCTTGAGTTGCTCGTCGCTGCTGACCTTTTCCGGCCAGCGCGCACGGGTGGACTGGCCATAGGCATCCACCAGTTCGCTGTAGGCCGCCTTCAGCACCGGCTCGCTGTCCTGCACGCCAAAGCGTTCCAGCAGAATACTTTGGGCGACATTCGGCTTGATCATCGACAGGGTCACCGACACCACCTGGCTGCGGTCGATGTCTCCGGCGCTGCTGGCCAGTAACACGCGCTGGCCGTCGACGCTGATCGGCATCGGCGGGCCGGCTTTCATGCCCTGGCTCAATGGCGAGTTGGCTTGCAGCGGGATCAGCAGGGTCTGGGCCGGACCGGCCGGCAGGTCGATGCGGCTGACCAGGGTCTTGCCGTCGTTGCTCTGCACCTTGACGTACAGGGTCAGCGCCCAGTCCATGGCGCTCTGGATACGCAGGCTCATGGCACCGGATTGCGACCAGTCCCAGGCGCCGGTCTGCGGGCTGAGCACCAGGCTCGGCTCGGCGGCCGGGTTGAAGGTGATGCGGCGCAGCACCTCGCCTTCAGGGGTTTGTTCGGCGTTGTATTGCGGCAGGCTGGCGTCCTGGGTCGCCACTTTGACCACATCGGCAGGTCGGACGAAGTTGAACAACGTTTGTTGCCCGGCGGGCGCAGCCAGCAGCGGCGCAGCGAACAGCAGGGCAAAAAGGGCGGGCAGCGTGCGAATCATACGAGCAAGGTTCTCCCAAACGGCCGATAAATGGCCTGATGACATAATGCGATGGCAGTGAGATAGACCACGAAGTGGGCGATTTTGCCCACTGTGGCTTAAGAAATTTCGCGCCGGAACGGCGGCAAGGCATTCAGGATGGCCTTGCCATAGCGCTGCGTGACCAGACGGCGGTCCAGCAAGGTGATGGTGCCCCGGTCTTCTTCGGTCCGCAGCAAGCGCCCGCAGGCCTGCACCAGCTTCAGGGACGCATCCGGCACCGAGATTTCCATGAACGGGTTGCCGCCACGGGCCTCGATCCACTCGGCCAACGCGGCCTCGACCGGGTCATCCGGCACCGAGAACGGGATCTTGGCGATCACCACGTGTTCGCAGTAGGCACCGGGCAAGTCCACGCCTTCGGCAAAGCTCGCCAGGCCGAACAGCACGCTGGAATCGCCGCCATCGACCCGCGCCTTGTGCTTGTTCAGGGTTTCCTGTTTGGACAGGTTGCCCTGGATAAACACCTGCTTGCGCCAGTCGCGGTCGAGGCCGTCGAACACGTCCTGCATCTGTTTGCGCGACGAGAACAGCACCAGGGTGCCGCGCGAACCTTCGACCAGTTCCGGCAAGTCACGGATGATCGCGGCGGTGTGGGCCGGCGCATCCCGAGGGTCGGCCTTGAGGTCAGGCACGCGCAGCACACCGGCGTTAGCGTGATGGAACGGGCTCGGCACCACGGCGGTGACGGCTTTTTTCGGCAGGCCGGCGCGCATGCGGAAGCGGTCGAAGGTGCCCAGGGCGGTCAGCGTGGCCGAGGTGACCAGGCAGCCATACGCCACGTTCCACAGGTTGCGCCGCAGCATTTCCGCCGCAAGGATCGGGCTGGCGTTGACCTCGATATCGAACAGCGCACCGCTTTCCGACAGGGTCAGCCAACGGGCCATGGGCGGGTTGTCTTCCGGGTCTTCGACGGTGAAGGCCGTCCACAACTCCCAGTTGCCCTGGGCGCGGGACAACAGGCTGCCGAACAGTGGGTACCATTCCTCGGCCTGGTTGCTGGCGATGCCGATGTTGACCTCGCCGTCCATGCCTTCCTTGAGCAGGTCGGTCAGGCGGGTGAACAGGTCGGTCAGGCGCGAAAAACCCTTCTTCAGTTCGACGCCCATTTCACGCATGTGCTCGGGGATCAGCCCGCCGACAAAGCGATGGCGCGGGCGCTCGCGGCCTTCGACGTCTTCGCCGGGCTTGAAGTCGGCGACCTGCTCGCAGGCGCTGAACATGAACTGCTGCTGGGTCTTGATCTCCCGCGCCAGTTCCGGCACCTGTTCGATCAGCTTGCCCAGGTCGCCGGGCAGCGGGTGCTGGGCCAGCAGTTTGGTGAGGTTCTTGGCGGTGGCCTCCAGCCAGTCAGCGGTGGAGCGCAGGCGCGTGTAATGGGCGAAGTGGCCGATGGCCTTGTCGGGCAGGTGGTGGCCTTCGTCGAATACGTAGAGCGTGTCGCGCGGGTCCGGCAGCACGGCGCCGCCGCCCAGGGCCAGGTCGGCGAGGACCATGTCGTGGTTGGTGACGATCACGTCGACCTTGCCCATGCCTTCGCGCGCTTTATAGAAGGCGCACTGGCCGAAGTTGGGGCAATGCCGGTTGGTGCATTGGCTGTGGTCGGTGGTCAGGCGCGCCCAATCGGCGTCTTCCAGGGCGGTGGGCCAGCTGTCGCGGTCGCCGTCCCATTTATTCCCGGCCAGTTTTTCGATCATGCTGGTAAACAGCTTCTGGCTGACTTCATCGACTTCGATCTTGAAGCCTTCTTCTTCGAACAAGGAGGCCGTGGCGGTTTGCGCGTGGCCTTCCTGCAGCAGCACGTCGAGCTTGGACAGGCACATATAGCGGCCACGGCCCTTGGCCAGGGCGAAGGTGAAGTTCAGGCCGCTGTTGCGCATCAGGTCGGGCAGGTCTTTGTAGACGATCTGCTCCTGCAGGGCGACGGTGGCGGTGGCGATCACCAGGCGCTTGCCGGCGGCCTTGGCGGTGGGAATCGCCGCCAGGCTGTAGGCCACGGTCTTGCCCGTACCGGTGCCGGCCTCGACGGCCACGACCGCGGGGTCACCGCTGCGCCGGCCTTCGTCGTCGGTGTCGATATCCCCGAGGACCTTGGCCACTTCGGCGATCATCAGGCGTTGGCCGTAGCGCGGTTTCAAGCTCTTGGCTTCGAGAAAACGCGAATAGGCGCCCTGGATCGTGGTTTTGAGTTCAGTGCTGATCATGGATAGTCGGGCGCAAAAAACGCTGGATAAATTTTCAGTGGTTCGGATCGACCGCTATCATACCCCGCTAATTAATCCCGCGCAGAACGGAGTACCGCAATGACCGTGTTCAGCCTCGTTTACACCCTGCATGTATTGGCCGCCCTGATCTGGGTCGGCGGCATGTTTTTCGCCTGGATGATCCTGCGCCCGGCCGCTGTGGCGGCCCTCGAGGGCCCTGCCCGGCTCAAGCTGTGGGCGAATGTGTTTCAACGTTTTTTCGTGTGGGTTTGGGTGGCGGTGCTGGTTTTGCCGATCAGCGGTGTCGGCCTGTTGCAACTGCGCTTCAGCGGGTTTGAAACCGCACCGCGTTACGTGCAGGTGATGATGGGCTTGTATGTGGTGATGACGGCGCTGTTCATCCGCATCCAGGCGTTGAAGTTCCCCGAATTGCGCACAGCGGTGGCGGCTGAGGATTGGCCGGCGGGTGCGGCTGCACTGGGGCAGATCCGCAAGCTGGTGGGCATTAACCTGCTCGTTGGGTTGGTGGTGGTCGCGATTGCTTCGGCGCGGCCGATGTTCTGAGACGGGCCTTAAACGGCCATCGGGAGCACACCCCCTCCCACATTTGAAATGCATTCCAAATGTGGGAGGGGGCGTGCTCCCGATGGCGTCAGATCGGACGACTCAAAGTCGCTGAATGGTCACAGTTCCCGCAGGCCCGGCCGGCCCCGGCTGCCCTTCCACCCCTGGCCGGCCTTTCTCGCCACCATCGGCGCGGTACACCAGGCAACCCTTGGATTGCCCACCACGCCCAGGCTTGCCCGCCGTCCCCGCCAAACCGCCCGCGCCGCCATCGACCCAGACCTTGATCTTGTCGCTTGGGAAGTCCTGCGGCAGTTCGACCCGCACCTGCGCACCCGCCGCGCCAGGCAACCCGTCGCCACCGTTATCACCGTTGGCGCCGCGCCCAGCGGAACCCCAAGTGCAACCCGGGTCTTCGCCGTTGGCGCCGTCCAGCCCGGCATAACCTTGGGCGCCAGCGCCACCACGGGCATCCACCGACAGTTCCTGCGCCGTCAGGGCATTGATGCGCAAGGTCAGGTCACGTCCGGCCCTGGCTGGTTTTTCGTGGGTACCGGGAGCGCCACGCGAGGTGATCTGGCTGCCATGTTCCAGTTGCGCATGCCGCGCCTGCAATTGCAGCCCGGTGCTCCCCGGAGCGATGGCGATGCGTGCTTCGCGGCCCAGGTGCAACTCATCCACCGAGATCTGGCTGATCGTGGCCGGGATGAGCAACGTGCCGTAGTCCGCGACGTCCAGGCGTTCCAGCTGCAATACGCCGGTACTGCTGGGCAAGCGCATCAACGAGTTGGTTTCAACACTCACGCTCTGGGCCAGGGCAACGGGGCTGACCAACAGGGCCAACAGAAAAACCTTACGCATCATGGGGCTCCTGAGTGATGGGGAATTTGTTATTTCAAATTTTTCTTTGGGCGCACAGTAACGACTTCTACAGGCGATTTGCCAGTGAAGGATCAAAAAACTTGAGAAGGCGGCAGTTTCAGCGAGGATCGCCAACGATGCCCCTGTGGAATCCCACAGGGGCAAGGCCTGTCAGCGGTTGATCTGGATTTCTACGCGGCGGTTCAGGGCACGGCCTTCAGCGGTTTTGTTGTCAGCCACCGGATGACTTTCGCCCGCACCGGTCACCGACACGAAGTTACTGCGAGGCACACCGGCGCCGATCAGGTAGTCCGTCACCGAATGTGCGCGTTTTTCCGAGAGTGTCTGGTTGTAGGCGTCCTTGCCGACGCTGTCGGTATGCCCGCTGACCCGCAACTGGGCGCTCGGGGCTTCGCGTTTCAGGCGGGTGGCGATGGTGTCGAGCGCGGTTTTATCCGCCGCCGTCAGCTTCGCCGAGTCGAACTGGAAGTGGACATCGCGAATCACGATGGTTTCTTCCTTGACCACAACCACCTCTTCAACCACCGCCGCGGGTGGCGCAGGAGGGCAACCATTGGCATCGACCTGTACGCCTTTCGGCGTGCCGGGGCACTTGTCGCGGCTGTCCGGCACGCCGTCGCCATCTTCGTCACCATCGCCATGTACCCAGCAATAGGCGCCGGCCATGCCGCCGATCAACAACGCGCCGTAGCCGGCATAGGCTGAGCTTTCCGTCGCACCGATCGCCGCACCGGTCACGCCGCCCACGGCGGCGCAGGTGGGCCAATCGGTTTTTTGCAAACCTGCACAACCTGTCAATACTCCGGTGAGCAGAACCAAGGGTAGAGCTGTCCGCATGATGCTCATTTGATTTCTCCTGAGGGGATCGGCAGGGGCCGATGGGTGGAGTAAAGACCGCTCCTTTCAACTGCGCCAGTACGTCACACCCCCGGATTCATTGAGGATGGGCGTACTTGAAGGACTTTTCGCAACCACCCGCTCTAGGCCCGCACGCTCAGCCGCGCTAGTCTCTAGGGTCCTGATGTGAGGATCTCTGATGACCGCTGGTATTTCTTCCCGTACACCCCAGCAAGCCCTGGCTGCCTTGCTCGATTTGCACCAGCCCAAACGCCTGTTGCTGTTGGGTGCCAGCCAGTTCCCGGCGCTGGAGGCCTTTCAAAAGGCGCACCCTGAGACTCAGGTGTCCGTCGCGACGCCTGGCGCGCTGCCGGCGGACCTCGCGGCGCAGCGTTTTGACCTGGCGCTGGTGGTCGATTGCCTGGAGCACCTGTCAAAACCACAAGGCCTGACCCTGCTGGGCGGCATCCGCAACCTCAATGCCAGCCGCATTGCGGTGCTGGTCGACCTGGGCGCCTGCGACTGGAAAGACACTGACTTCTTCTCCCTGGCCCTGCAGGCCGGCGAGCGCTTCCAGCGCGATGAGCAGGTACTGACGCTGTTTACCTATGATCTGCTTGACTATAAACAGGTGCCGGACTGGCTCAACGCCCGCTTCTGGGCCAACCCGGAAAACTTCGGAAAGTATTGGTGGTAACCCGATGAGTACATCCATTTGCCCCTGCGGCAGCGGCAACCTGCTGGACGCGTGCTGCGGCCATTATCACGCCGGCCACCCGGCGCCGTGCGCCACCGCGCTGATGCGCTCGCGCTACAGCGCCTACGTACTGGGCCTGGTGGACTACCTGGTGGCTACCACGTTGCCTGCGCAGCAGGCCGGCCTGGACCGTGATGCCATCGCCACCTGGAGCGCCCAGAGCACCTGGCTCGGCCTGGAAGTGGAAAGCTCCGAGGTGTTCGGCGGCCAGCCGGAACATGCGTTCGTGACATTTACCGCGCGCTGGCATGACAGCACCGGCGAACACAGCCACCGCGAACAGTCCTCTTTCGTACAGAATGAGGGACACTGGTACTTCATCGACCCCACCGTGGAAGTGAAGGCCGGACGCAACGACGCATGCGTCTGCGGGAGTGGGCAGAAGTTCAAGAAGTGTTGCTCCAGCTACCTCTAACCACCTCACAGGGATCGCGCCATGCTCCGCACTTACAGCTTGTTGCTGGCGTTGACCCTTGGCTTGAGCGGCTGCGCCTCATGGTTCGAGGACGACGCCCCACCGCCCCACGTCGCCCTGGTGAAGGTCGAAGTGGTGCGGGCCAAGTTGCTCGAACAGAAGTTCAAGCTGTATTTCCGCGTGGATAACCGCGACGACGCCGACCTCACGGTGCGCGGCCTGATCTACAAGGTCACCCTGGGTCGCTTGCTGCTGACCGAAGGCGAATCCAACGAATGGCTCACCGTGCCGCCGCGTGGCCACGCCTTTTTCAAGATCTCGGTACGCACCAACCTCTGGCCGCAGATCCGTGACGTCGTGCAGATGCTGAAAAACCCCGACCGGCCCGTGCCTTATCGGCTGGAAGGCGAGCTGAAAACCGGATTATTCATCGGTAATGACGTGCGCGTGGACCACAATGGCGAGATAATCCCCGGCGATTTTATTCCGGAGCGACATCGATGACTCAGCAACCCCATGTCCATGGTCCTGACTGCAACCACGATCACGATCACCATGATCACGACCACGGCCATGTCCACGGCCCGAACTGCGGCCACGCTCACCAGGAGCCGGTGCGCAACGCCCTGAAAGACGTTGGCCGCAACGACCCATGCCCGTGCGGCAGCGAGAAGAAATTCAAGAAGTGCCACGGCGCTTGAAACCTGGCTACTGAAAATAAGCTTTAGCTCCTGCTTGCGTCGTTTCACCGCGCTCACTAACGTAGCGCCTTTACTGACGCTACCCCCCGCAGGAGCTTTGCCATGGCCTCGCCAGCCCTTTCACATTTTCTTCCCCGGTTCGGCGTTGCCGCGGCAGTGGCCAGTGCATTAAGCCTGGCCGGTTGCCAGCTCCAGAGCACCCAGGACACCCTGCCACCCGTTACCGGCGTCCAGCCGATCAAGGGCCTCGCGCAGAATGTTTCGATACGCCGCAATGTCCAGGGCATGCCGCTGATTGAAAGCAATACCTTCCACGACGCGCTGTTCAGCCTCGGCTATGTGCATGCCAGCGACCGCATCACGCAGATGGTCACGTTGCGCCTGCTGGCCCAGGGCCGTCTGGCGGAAATGTCCGGCCCCGAGGTGCTGGATGTCGACCGTTTCATGCGCGCGGTCAACCTGAAAAAAAGCGCCGGCGAGCTCTACAACGCCTCGTCGCCGCGCCTCAAGCGCTTCTTTGAAGTGTATGCCCGTGGCGTCAACGCCTACCTGTTCCGCTACCGCGACAAGCTGCCGCCGGACCTGGCCCAGACCGGCTACAAACCCGAGTACTGGAAGCCGGAAGATTCGGCGCTGTTGTTCTGCCTGCTGAATTTCAGCGAGTCGGCCAACCTGCAGGAAGAATTGTCATCGCTGGTGCTGGCGCAAAAGGTCGGTGTCGACAAACTCGCCTGGCTCACCCCAAGCGCGCCGGACGAGCCGATCCCCCTGGCCGAAGCCGACAAGCTCAAGGGCGTGAACCTGAGCCAGATCACCGGCCTGGCCGGGCTCGACACGGTCAGCCAGCAACTGAGCAGCCTCAACTCACTGGCGGTGACCACTTCGAGCAACTGGGCCATCGGCCCGCAACGCAGCCGCAGCGGCAAGAGCCTGCTGGCCAATGACCTCGCGGCCCAGCCGCAAGCCCCGTCGCCATGGAACTACGTGCAGATCCGCGCACCGAAATACCAGGCCGTCGGCGCCTCGATCGCCGGCCTGCCGACCCTGTTGTCCGGCTTCAACGGCAAAGTGGCGTGGAGCATGAGCACGGTCAAGGGCGACACCCAGGACCTGTTCCTGGAAAAGGTCAAACGCCAGGGCAGCGCGCTGTACTACGAGAACAACGGTAAATGGCTACCGGCCGCTGTGCGCAACGAGACCTTTTTCATCAAAGGCCAACGCTCGATACGTGAGGTGGTGTACGAAACCCGCCACGGCGCCCTGCTCAACAGCAGCCAGGCGCTGACCAGCGGGCTGGGCCTGGCCCTGCAAACGGCGGACTTCAAGGACGACAAGAGCCTTGATGCGTTCTTCGACCTGTCCCGCGCGCAAAACGCCGCCAAGGCCTCGGATGCGACCCGGGAAATCCGCGCCATCGCCTTGAACATGGTGTTCGCCGACGCCAGCAACATCGGCTGGCAGGTTACCGGGCGCTTCCCCAACCGCCGCGAAGGCGAGGGCCTGCTGCCCTCGCCGGGCTGGGATGCGCGCTTCGACTGGGACGGTTACGCCGACGCGATGCTGCACCCTTATGACCAGGACCCGGCCCAAGGCTGGATCGGCACCGCCAACCAGCGTACCGCGCCGCGCGGTTATGGCATGCAACTGTCCAACTCCTGGGACGCTCCGGAGCGCAGCGAGCGCCTGGCGCAATTGGCCAATGCCGGCAAGCATGACAGCCGCAGCATGATCGCCATGCAATACGACCAGACCACCACGTTCGCCGCCAAGCTCAAGAACATGTTCCAGGCGCCGGGCATGGCGCAGCCGCTGAAACAGGCGATCGCTGCGCTGCCCGCGGCCGAACAGGCCAAGGCCCGTGAAGCGCTGAATCGTCTGATGGCGTTTGACGGCCGCCTGACACCGACGTCCGCCGACGCAGCGATGTATGAGCTGTTCCTGCAGGAAAGCAGCAAACAGATCTTCCTCGACGAACTCGGCCCGCAAAACAGCGCCAGCTGGAAAGCCTTTGTCAGCAACGCGAGCCTGTCCTACGCCGCCCAGGCCGACCACCTGCTGGGCCGTGAAGACAGCCCGTTCTGGGACGATGTCCGCACTGCGCAGAAAGAAGACAAGCCGACGATCCTCGCCCGCAGCCTGGCCGCTGCGATCACTGCCGGCGACAGCCAACTGGGTACCGATCACAAGGCCTGGCAGTGGGGCAAACTGCACAGCACCACCTGGAAGAACCGCAATGGCCAGGTGATCCGCGGCCCGCTGGCCAGCGGCGGCGACCACAACACCCTAAACCCGGCGCCGTACAACTGGGGACAGAGTTTCGACACCACCCAAGTGCCGTCACTGCGCATGATTGTCGACTTCGGCCAGGCAGAACCGATGACGGGCCAGGGCGGTATCGGCCAGTCCGGCAACCCGGTCAGCCCGAACTATGCCAATGGCATCGATCCGTCGCTCAAGGCGCAATACCTGAGCTTCCCGATGCAGCCGCAGAACTTTGACAAGGTGTATGGGAAAGCCAGGCTGACCCTCACGCCCGGCAAATAACCGTACCAACAGGTGGGAGCAGGCTTGCCTGCTCCCACATTTTTTAATCTGCGCTCGATCCAAAATAGTGCAGCCGATTTTCAATGCCCATTTTCGGGCACCTCCTATACTCATAGCTCCCTCTTCCCACCTTTTAAAACGATCATTCGGAGCTGCATTCGGAACTATGGTGCAGAAATTGCTACTTGTGATCCGTCTGACACCGTTCAGTAACAGTCCTAAACGCGCCACAAGCGCTTATCTTGGTTTCCAGGGATTACATAATGAAAAAAGCATTGCTGACCCTTTCTGCACTGGCTCTGTGCATGGCCGCCGGTTCCGCCTTGGCCAAGGAATACAAGGAATTGCGTTTTGGTGTCGATCCTTCCTACGCGCCGTTCGAGTCCAAAGCCGCTGACGGCAGCCTGGTGGGCTTCGACATCGACCTGGGCAATGCGATCTGCGCCGAGCTGAAGGTCAAGTGCAAGTGGGTCGAAAGCGACTTCGACGGCATGATTCCAGGCCTCAAAGCCAACAAATTCGACGGTGTGATTTCGTCCATGACCGTCACCGAAGCCCGCATGAAGGCCATCGATTTCTCCAACGAGCTGTTCTCCGGCCCGACTTCGCTGGTATTCAAGAAGGGCGCCGGCTACTCCACGCCTGAGTCGCTCAAGGGTAAAACCGTGGGCTACGAGCAAGGCACCATCCAGGAAGCCTACGCCAAGGCCGTGCTGGACAAGGCCGGCGTGACGACCAAGGCTTATGCCAACCAGGACCAGGTCTACGCTGACCTGACCTCCGGCCGTCTCGACGCCTCCGTGCAGGACATGCTGCAAGCCGAACTGGGCTTCCTGAAGTCGCCGGCCGGTGCCGGTTACGAAGTCAGCGCGGCCATCGACGACCCATTGCTGCCGTCGAAAACCGCGGTCGGTATCAAAAAAGGTAACACTGAGCTGAAGGCCCTTTTGGATAAAGGTATCAAAGCGTTACACGATGATGGCACCTACGCCAGCATCCAGAAGAAACACTTTGGCGATCTGAACCTGTACAGCGGCAAATAATGCCTGGGGCGCCCCTTCCCGCGAGGGGCGCTGTTTTATCGCCATAGGTCCTGATTTATGTTCGAAGAACTGTTGCAAACCCTCGGGCTGAGCGCGTTCAGTTTGAAGGGTTTCGGCCCGCTGTTGCTGCAAGGCACCTGGATGACCATCAAGTTGTCGGTGCTGTCCCTGGCCGTCAGCGTGTTGCTGGGCCTGCTCGGCGCCAGCGCCAAACTGTCCAGCCTGCCGTTCCTGCGCATTCCCGCCCAGCTCTACACCACGCTGATTCGTGGCGTGCCCGACCTGGTGCTGATGCTGCTGATTTTCTACAGCCTGCAAACCTGGCTGACCGGTCTTACCGACTTCATGGAATGGGAATACATCGAAATCGACCCATTCAGCGCCGGGGTGATCACCCTGGGCTTTATTTACGGTGCGTACTTCACCGAAACCTTTCGCGGCGCGATCCTCGCGGTGCCCCGTGGCCAACTGGAAGCTGCCACGGCTTACGGCCTCAAGCGCGGGCAGCGGTTTCGCTACGTGACCTTCCCGCAAATGATGCGCTTTGCCCTGCCGGGCATCGGCAACAACTGGATGGTGATGCTCAAGGCCACCGCACTGGTGTCGATCATCGGCCTCGCGGATCTGGTCAAGGCCGCGCAGGACGCCGGCAAGAGCACCTATCAGCTGTTTTACTTCCTGGTGATCGCCGCACTGATCTACCTGCTGATCACCAGTGCGTCCAACTTTGTCCTGCGCCGTCTTGAACGTCGCTATTCGGCAGGCTCGCGGGAGGCCGTGCGATGATCGAACTCTTGCAGGAATACTGGCGCCCATTCCTTTACAGCGACGGCCAGCACATCACCGGCCTGGCCATGACCATGTGGTTACTCAGCGCCTCGCTGGTGATCGGCTTCCTGGTGTCGATTCCGCTGTCCATCGCCCGGGTGTCGCGCAATCCCTTGGTGCGCTGGCCGGTGCAGTTCTACACCTACCTGTTTCGCGGCACGCCGCTCTATATCCAATTGCTGATCTGTTACACCGGCATCTACAGCATCGCCGCCGTGCGCGCCCAACCAGTGCTGGATGCGTTCTTTCGCGATGCGATGAACTGCACGGTCCTGGCGTTTGCCCTCAACACCTGCGCCTACACCACCGAGATTTTCGCCGGGGCGATCCGCAGCATGGCCCACGGCGAAGTCGAAGCGGCCAAAGCCTACGGCCTCAGCGGCTGGAAGCTGTACGCCTATGTCATCATGCCGTCGGCCCTGCGCCGTTCATTGCCGTACTACAGTAACGAAGTGATTTTGATGCTGCACTCGACGACAGTGGCGTTTACCGCGACGATCCCGGACATTCTCAAAGTGGCCCGGGACGCCAACTCGGCCACGTTCCTCACCTTTCAATCGTTCGGCATCGCTGCGCTGATCTACCTGACCGTGACCTTTGCCCTGGTCGGTCTGTTTCGTCTGGCGGAGCGCCGCTGGCTGGCCTTCCTCGGGCCGAGCCACTAAGGAGCCTTCATGCGTCATCAGGTTCATGAACTGATCGCGCCCGTGCCTGGCACGGCACGGCAGATTCACAGTTTCCACTTCGGCCCGGAACTGGCCGAACGCAAGGTCTACATCCAGTCGTCACTGCATGCCGATGAATTGCCGGGCATGCTGGTGGCCTGGCACCTCAAGGCGCGCCTGGCGCAACTGGCCGCCGCCGGGCGCTTGCGCAGCGAGATCGTGCTGGTGCCGATCGCCAACCCGGCGGGCCTCGAACAAGTATTGATGGACATCCCGCTGGGCCGCTATGAGCTGGAAAGCGGGCAGAACTTCAATCGCCTGTTTGTCGACCTCAGTGAAGAGGTGGGCGATCGGGTCGAGGATGTGCTCGGGGATGATCCCCAGCGCAACGTCGAATTGATCCGCACGGCACTCTCCACCGCGCTGGCCGCACAAACCGCCGCGACGCAGTTGCAGTCCCAGCGCCTGGTGCTGCAACGCCTGGCTTGCGATGCCGACATGGTGCTCGACCTGCATTGCGATTTCGAAGCCGTGGCGCACCTGTACACCACGCCCGAGGCCTGGCCGCAGGTGGAGCCGTTGGCGCGCTATATCGGCTCGGAGGCCAACTTGCTGGCCACCGATTCCGGCGGGCAATCTTTCGATGAGTGCTTCAGCCTGGTGTGGTGGCAATTGCAGCAACGCTTCGGCGAGCGCTTCCCGATCCCCATGGGCAGCTTTTCGGTGACCGTCGAGCTGCGCGGCCAGGGTGACGTCAACCACGGCCTGGCCGGCCTCGACTGCCAGGCGATCATCGACTACCTGATTCACTTCGGCGCGATTGCCGGCGACGTGGCACCGCTGCCCGCCCTGCCCTACCCGGCCACCCCGCTGGCGGGAGTCGAACCGGTGGCGACGCCGGTCGGCGGCTTGCTGGTGTTCAGCGCCTTGCCCGGCGAGTACCTCGAAGCCGGGCAACTGATCGCCGAAATCATCGACCCCATTACTGACCGCGTAACGCCTGTGCATTGTCAAAACGCCGGCCTGCTTTACGCCCGTTCGCTACGGCGCATGGCCACTGCGGGGATGGTCATCGGCCATGTCGCAGGTTCAGAGGCCTACCGCAGCGGCTACCTACTTTCGCCTTGAGGATGCACGCCCCATGTACAAACTGACCGTTGAAGGCCTGCATAAAAGCTATGGCGACAATGAAGTGCTCAAAGGCGTCTCGCTCAAGGCCAAGACCGGTGACGTGATCAGCCTGATCGGCGCCAGCGGCTCGGGCAAGAGCACCTTCCTGCGCTGCATCAACTTTCTGGAAACCCCCAACGACGGCGCGATGACCCTCGATGACAAGCCGATCCGCATGGTCAGCGACCGCCACGGCATGCGCGTGGCCGACGATGCCGAGCTGCAGCGCCTGCGCACACGCCTGGCGATGGTGTTCCAGCACTTCAACCTGTGGAGCCACATGAGCGTGCTGGAAAACATCACCATGGCCCCGCGCCGGGTGCTGGGCTGCAGTAAGAAAGACGCCGAAGACCGTGCCCGTCGCTACCTGGACAAAGTCGGACTGCCGGCCCGCGTGGCCGATCAATATCCGGCATTTCTCTCCGGCGGCCAGCAGCAACGCGTGGCCATCGCCCGCGCCCTGGCGATGGAACCGGAAGTGATGCTGTTCGACGAACCCACCTCGGCCCTCGACCCGGAGCTGGTGGGCGAAGTGCTGAAGGTGATCCAGGGCCTGGCCGAGGAAGGCCGCACCATGATCATGGTGACCCACGAGATGAGCTTTGCGCGCAAGGTGTCGAGCCAGGTGCTGTTCCTGCACAAGGGCCTGGTGGAAGAGCAAGGCACGCCGGAGGATGTGCTGGGCAACCCGAAGAGTGAGCGCCTGCAACAGTTCCTGAGTGGCAATCTGAAGTAAGCCTTCGCTGATCTTCCCGCACGCCCCTGCGCCGCCTAAGCGCTCTGAGAGCCCGCCCAGCCGGCCCATGCGCTTGAGCGCGGCAATCCACGATAAGCGCGCAGGCGGCCCGCTGCCCGCGTTTTGGGGCTTTGCTGGGGATACTGAGTGCAACACGGCAGATATTTGTGATCGGCCGCCAGGAGAGATGGCCAGCCCGCGGAAGGACTGACCATATTCCAATCTGCAGGCATCAGGCCATCGGCGCGGGTGGCGGCTCGTCCGGAAGGGTCGGTTCGCCAGGTTCGGTAGGCTCAGGGGAATCCGGGTCAGGTTGACCGGGGAGACCACCCGCATAGGCAGGGTCGGCCATCAGGGACCACGCCATCACGCCAATCTGGTTGGGTTCAAGCCGGGCGAGTTCGGCGCTGATTCGCGGGTCGAGTTTCATAAGGTACTCCTCAAGCGTGGCTCGGCGCGCATTGCACGCACCGAAGCAGTACACCCAATAGAGTCACTTTCCGCAGACTAATTCCCTTTACGCGTAGGAGCTTTCGATCAAGCGCGTGGCAAGGTGACGCCGCGCTGGCCCTGGTACTTGCCAGCACGGTCCTTGTAGGACACTTCACAGGCCTCATCGGACTGCAGGAACAGCATCTGCGCCACGCCTTCGTTGGCGTAGATCTTCGCTGGCAGGGTGGTGGTGTTGGAGAATTCCAGGGTGACGTGACCTTCCCACTCAGGCTCAAGTGGCGTCACGTTGACGATGATGCCGCAGCGCGCGTAAGTGCTTTTACCCAGGCAGATGGTCAGCACGTCGCGGGGAATACGGAAGAACTCCACGGTGCGCGCCAGGGCGAAGGAGTTGGGCGGGATGATGCACACGTCGCTCTTGACGTCGACGAAGCTCTTTTCGTCGAAGTTCTTCGGATCGACGATCGCCGAGTTGATATTGGTGAACACCTTGAATTCATCGGCACAACGCACGTCGTAGCCGTAGCTGGAAACACCATACGAAATCACGCGATCGGCGTCGTCACCACGGATCTGGCGCTCAACGAACGGTTCGATCATGCCGTGCTCTTGCGCCATGCGGCGAATCCACTTGTCCGATTTGATGCTCATGGCGGGTGTCCTGATAGCGAGGTGGAAAAATTCTGTTGGGCATCTTACCGGGGCAGGCGTTGGGGTTCAAAGGGCGTGGGGCTTTTGTTGACGAATGTGTTGATCAATGCCCGCCTTGTACAAGCCGCGCCCATTGGGGCCGGGACCCGAATCGGCGTGCGCGACGGACGTAAATACCACCGCCAGTCACGAAATTAGAGAAACCTTCGGAAATACCATTGGCACGTTCCGGAAAAAGGGTTAAGGTGGCGCCACTGTGCTGCTTGTGTCACTGAGAATCTCTACACGATATGTTGAATTTCGATCCAACCATCTCCAAGAA